>ENA-UOXV01000673-UOXV01000673.1-marine-metagenome-genome-assembly--contig:-NODE-673-length-49586-cov-8.647897_pt1 | contig 49586 bp, 38 predicted proteins | sample MGYA00238165_ERZ766961 | MGnify/ENA primary metagenome ERZ766961 (study PRJEB28924, sample SAMN03173240) | marine metagenome | biome: Marine; feature: Water; material: Subsurface seawater | place: North... | reverse complement strand
AGAACTGGGCCTGTGCCACCCAGCTTGACGAAAGCAGGGCGATAGACGCCAACAGCTGTCGAAAATAGAATCGGTCCTTGATCATGGTAGAAGCTCCAAAGGTGGAACCGAAGTCGCTAAGGAAGTGTTGCATCCGCATCAAATGTTCCACGGTGGATTGTGGCCAATGACAGGCCAGCATTCATGCAGTGCCCTCATTCAACAATCACCGCATCGGAAAAGTAAGCCGGACCATCCTTGCCCTGGACAACCACTGACCACTTAAAAGTTTGGCCTGGCGCAGCCTTTCCTCCCCCTGGAAGGGTGCCGTCCCAAGCCTTGGGCACGGTCGTTTCAAAAACAATGTTGCCCGCCTGGTTCTCCACCCTGAACACGTAAGGCAACTCCAGCTGCATCAAGCCCCGCGGGATAAACCGGTCATAAATACCGTCTCCATTCGGACTGAAGCGGCCAGACCCCCCTATGCCAAAGCGGTTGCCCACTTCAATCGCATGGGACATCACAGATTGACAGCCGTGTGGCGAACTGGCCACGAGCTGCACAACATGCTCTCCTACCCGGTCCAAACTGAACGCGGCAGATTCTCCAGCCACGGTTGATTCACCATCGACAATCCAGGTGGCCGAAGTGGCATCCCGGCTCCTGTTTCGCATCCGTACCACGGGGCGCTCAGCTGCAATGGTCGGCACGTCCCAGGTGAAGTCGGCTTGGGGGTTGGGGTGGATGGTGACCAAATTCTCAATGGTCCTGGTCCGGATCAAACCGTCGCTGATTCGGGTGATGCTCAGCGTAATGTCGTAGGTGCCCGGCGCGTTGAACACGTGCTGAGGGCCCGTCTCACTGCTGAATTGGCCATCTCCAAAATTCCAGAGCACGCGCACGTCATTCATGGGATTGGCCATGCGGAATCCAATTTCGGTTCCCACGCATGCAGCATCGATTTCAGCTCCAAATGCCGCCGCTTTCTCAGCGGGCAATTCAGCCCAATCCTCAGGAACATCGACGGCGTCGACTTCGACCGGCGCTTGCTTCTCCTCCAATATTTCCGGCGCTGTCGTTGCTACATCGTCAGCACTGTGGTTCGCCTCAATGGACGGGGCTTCCGCTTCGGCGTCCCCAAGGTCTGCACTTTCATTGTCCTCGTCCTCGGCGTCAACCAACCCCTCGAACCAACCGGTTTCAGGTGAATCCTCCACAGCATTTGAAGACAATTCCTGCCCTACCGGATCGTTTTCGACCGGTGCCTCGGCATCAGGCTGTGAAAACCAAAGTGCTCCACCAATCAAAGCTGCACCTGCCGCCGGTCCAATGACCCAACGCCAAGAAGCCGCTGCTGCGCCACCTGCCGCACCGCCCGCCATCGCCGACTGCATCGTCAACCACCCGGGCGCCGCAAGGCCGGGCGCCTTTTCCAAAGCCGAACGCATGCCCTGCTCAAAACTGCCCCCGGCAGCCCCCCGCTTCTTGTCCTCTTTTGACTCTTCGCTCACTTTTCCCTCAGTTTCTGCCTCAGAAAATCACGCAAGTTTCTGCGTGCCTTGGCATAATTTGATTTGGACGTCCCCTCAGAAATGCCCAGTTGCATGGCAATGTCCCGGTGTCCGTACCCCTCAATCGCGTACAGGTTGAAAACCGCCCTGTACATCGGCGTCAAACGCTCCATGGCCTCCAGGATGTCCCGCTGTCCAAGGCCTGCCCACTCCGGCTCATTCTCCTCTTCCACGCGCTCGGACAAAACATCCAACATCGCCTCATTCTCTCCCACAAACTGCAGTTGGCGAGAGGCCCGCAGTGAATCAATGGCCATGTTGACCATGATGCGGCGAACCCAACCTTCAAATGACCCCTTGAATGTGTACCCGCCAATGTTGCCGAATACCTTCAGGAAACCATCCTGCAGCACGTCCAATGCCTCCTGTTCTCCGGGGATGTATCGGCGAATGGCCAACAACATCTTCCCCGCATAACGCTCGTAGATCTGGCGCTGACCCTCGGATTCACCGGCTTGGGCAGCAATCACCCATGACCGAATGACTTCGGAGTCCAAAGGAGTGGACGGAGAGATGACGAAACGTTCCACAATTGGTTGCCCCTAAGCGGTGTTCATTCACAAATTGAATGCACACAGGGCAGCGCTCAATATCGAAAGACACAGCCAACCATCCCACAACAGGGCGTTGTAATTTCACACCATGCGCGTAGTGGTCGGACTTTCAGGTGGTGTGGACAGCAGCGTGGCCGCACTGAAGCTCCAGCAAGAAGGGCACGAGGTCATCGGCATCTTCATGCGCAATTGGGTGGACGACTCAGTGACACTGGACAATGCCTGTCCATGGGTAGACGATGCCAATGACGCCTTGCTTGTGGCGCAGCACTTGGGCATTCCTTTTCAGGTCATCGACCTGTCCGATGCGTACCGCGAGCGCATCGTAGACCACATGTTTGAGGAATATGCTGCAGGGCGCACGCCCAACCCGGATGTCTTGTGCAACAGGGAAATCAAATTCGACCTCTTCCGCGATGCCGCCCACCAGCTCGGTGCCGATGCTGTGGCCACAGGCCATTACTGCCGCCGAAACACCTTGGATGACGGGACGCACCAACTGCTCGCCGGTATAGATGGCAACAAGGACCAGAGCTATTTCCTGTGCCAAGTCACGCAGGACCAATTGTCAGACGCCTTGTTCCCCATTGGGGAGCTCGAAAAACCGGAAGTTCGGCGCATGGCCGAAGCCGCCGGACTGCCCACCGCCCACAAAAAAGACAGCCAAGGATTGTGTTTCGTGGGCAAAGTCAAATTGCCCGATTTCTTGCAACAGCAGCTCAAGGTCCAACACGGCCCCATCGTAGAGTTTCCCGCAGAGGCCGTCATTGCCGGTCCGCAGCCTTGGGATGCCCACACATTGGATATGGGCCAAGGCAGGGAGGTCGGGATCCATCCTGGCGCCCACTTCTTTACCATTGGACAGCGCCGCGGACTCAACGTGGGTGGGCATGTGGAACCGCTGTTCGTCATCGGAAAGGACATGGAGACCAATGCGCTGTTTGTCGGGGAATCCGACCGCCATCCTGGGCTCATGCGCAAAGGGCTCTTCATGACCGACAAAGACACCCACTGGATCCGTCCGGACCTGATCCCAGCTGTGGGCGACGCCATGCGGGTGCGCTCCCGGTTCCGTTACCGGCAGCCTTTACAAGATGCGGTCTTGACAAGGGAAGAGCACGGTTACCACTTGGTGTACGACGTGGCCCAATCAGGCATTGCCCCCGGCCAGTTTGCGGCATGGCACGACGCGGAAAGTGGCCAGGAAGTGCTGGGCAGCGGGGTCATCTACTGACGCCCGCTTTTACCTCATCAAATGCGGTCCTTGAGCAGGTAGATGTTGCGGTTCGGCGCATTCCGCGTGACCAATTCGGCCAGGAAACCCGCCAGAAACAGCTGCAGGCCCATCAACATGAAGACCAAAGCGATATAGAATGCGCTGATGTCGGCAATGTTTCGGGCTTCAACGCCCTGGGTGATGGCCCAGACTTTGTAGCCCCCGATGCCGGCAAACAAACCGAAGCCTCCGAGGAACATCAGGCTGCCCAGCACACCAAACAAGTGCATGGGCTTGTGGCCGAATCGGCCAATGAACGAGATGGTCAGCAGGTCCAGAAAACCATTGACAAAGCGTTCCAATCCAAATTTGGTCGTGCCGTATTTCCTGGCTTGGTGCTGCACCACCTGCTCGCCAATGTTGGAAAACCCCGCCTGCTTGGCGAGCACAGGAATGTAACGGTGCATCTCACCGTTGACCTCAACGGCCTGGACCACCTCCCGACGGTAAGCCTTGAGTCCGCAGTTGAAATCGTGCAAGTGAATCCCGCTCACCCGCCGGGTCGCCCAGTTGTACAACTTGGTCGGAACCGTTTTGGTGATGGGGTCGTGACGCTTCTTTTTCCAACCGCTGATCAGGTCAAACCCGTCTTCTACAATGCGCCGCTCCAACTCAGGCACCTCCTCGGGACTGTCCTGCAAATCCGCATCCATGGTGATCACCACCTTGCCCCTTACCACGCGGAATCCCGAATGCAATGCCGCACTCTTTCCCTGGTTCCGCGCAAAGCTCAACCCCACAACACGCTCACCATAGGTCTGCTTGAGGTCCTGTACCACCTTCCACGAACCGTCCGATGAACCGTCGTCCACAAACACCACCTCGTAGGAGCGTCCATCGAGAACCCTGGCAATCCAAGACATCAATTCAGGCAGGCTCTCCTCTTCATTGAACAGGGGCACCACGATGCTCAAGTCGCGTTCGGGTCGGATGGGGGATGTCAATTGGTCAGTCTCCATGGCCTGATGGGGCTACCAGAAGTGGTGGCCGCAAGTTAAGCTCAGCCTTTCATGCCTTTCAACGAATCGGGATTGCGTTTTAAGATGGCGGCAACAACAAGTGCCACGATGGAGATCCACAACATCCCGAAGACGACGTCGAAAAACTGACCGGGAACAGAAATAAAAAACCGGGAGGACTGCTCCATCATCGCCTCGGCTTCTTCGGGAATGCTCATACCAATGAGGGCAAACACCTTGACCGACTCATTGACCAGCAAGTCCACATAAGGCTCCGTCAAATCCGGCCGCATCACATGGAAAATCAGCAAGTGGAAGGCCGTGTAGCCCAGCCGCGCCAAAAAACCGGCAAACACCGACAGCCCGAATGCCCTTCCAAAAGCCAAGGTCTTCTCCTCTCGCCGGACGGTCAGCAAGACCATCACCATCACCATCACCACCACAGTAAAAATGGCGGTTCCTGTCCATTCTCCGAGGATCGCTTCAAATTGAATCAAATAAGCCAAGAGGTAACCCATCAAAATCAACGCCGCGCCGGCAGCGCCATGAGCGTAGACATAGTGTGGGATGGCCTTTCTTTCAGCAAGTTCCTCCATGACGGGTGCATTCAGATGGATTAAAAGACGGATGCCGCGGGTGCCAATATCGACACCAAGCGCATACAAGGGCGCTTCCTCTGGCCTACCTTTGTCCACGGAGGGCAAGTCTCCCACGACCAGCTCCCGCTGAATCCCCCAGGGCCGGAAGGCAGCAAGGGTAAGTGGTCGTAGCGGTGCGCTGGGAATCGCTTGCCCTCTCTTTTTGCCCCTACTTTTCTCCCATGCGTACCGACTTCCACCCGCAAGCCAAAGTCGTCCTGGTCACCGGCGCCACCACCGGCATTGGGTCGGCCATTGCCCAGGTGCTGGCCCAAGCAGGGCACCGCGTTTGGGGCACCGGACGAAAAGTGGAAACATCGCCACCCACGCCCGGCCAGCCGGGAACCGTCGCGCTTGACGTCACCCGTCCCGACTCCGTCGATGCCGCCATACAAGCCATTGTGGACCGGGAGGGACAGCTCGATGCCGTGGTCAACAACGCCGGCATTGGGATGATGGGCGCCATGGGCGACACCACCGAAGAAGAATTGCTCACCGTCTACCGCACCAATGTGGTGGGCCTGCACACAGTGAGCCGCGCTTCCACGCCCCACCTCATCGCATCCCAAGGCCACCTCATGCATGTCGGCAGCGTGGCCGGGGTGGTGGGCCTGCCCTTTCGCGGCGTGTACTGCTCGTCCAAAGCCGCCGTCGAACTGATCGCCGAAGCGCAGAGCATGGAACTGGCGCGACACGGCGTTCGGGTCACGGTATTGCGGCCAGGAGACTTCAAAACAGCCATCAACAACAACCGTTTGCGCGTGGCCCATCCCGACAGCGATGTCAACCCCGGGTTTGAAGCGGTATGCGATGCCGTCAACGCCGAGGTCGCCCACGCCAAGGACCCTGAAGACATGGGCAAGGCCGTGCTCAAATTGCTCGGACAGCGCCGGCCGCCCCTGTTTGTCACAGTGGCCCCGCCCCTGCAGCGTTTGGCCATCACGCTCAAACGCACCCTGCCGGGACGCACATTCGAGCGGCTGATCGCCCGGCGATACCCGTTGGATTGAAAACGCGCATTTTTACAGGCACCATGAGCAGCCCAACGCCCACCCGCACCATCACGAAGGTCCTCATCGCCAACCGCGGAGAAATTGCCTTGCGCATCATGCGCACCGTGCGCGCCATGGGGCTGCAGAGCGTAGCGGTGTATTCCGACGTCGATGCCAACATGCCCTTTGCCCGCTATGCGGATGAAGCGGTGCACATCGGGCCGGCAACAGCATCCGAGAGTTATTTGGTCCCCGAACGCATTTTGGAGGCCGCCCGCACCGCAGGTGCCGATGCCATCCATCCGGGATACGGCTTCCTGAGCGAGAACGCGGAATTCGCGGCAGCCGTTGAATCCGCCGGCATCGCATTCATTGGCCCCACCCCCGACAGCATCAGCACCATGGGCGACAAGCTCAGTGCCAAAGCCGCCGTGGCCGCCCAAAACGTACCCCTTGTGCCCGGCTCGGACGGCGAAGTGACCGACCTCGATGCAGCCGAACGCTTGGCAGCGGAAATAGGATTCCCCGTCATGGTCAAAGCCAGCGCGGGCGGCGGCGGCAAAGGCATGCGGGTGGTGCACGACCCCGCCCAACTCCGCGAAGAGACGGAGCGGGCGATGAGCGAGGCGACCAGCGCCTTTGGCAACGGCGCCGTCTTCTTGGAACGCTTCGTGACCGAGCCACGCCACATCGAAATCCAGGTGCTCTGCGATGCGCACGGCAATGGGGTCCACCTCTTTGAGCGGGAATGCAGCATACAGCGGCGCCACCAAAAGGTCGTAGAAGAAGCCCCCAGCGCCCTGCTCGACGCGGACTTGCGCCAGCAAATGGGCCAGTGCGCCCTCGACTGCGCCGCAGCGTGCGGTTACATCGGAGCAGGCACCGTTGAATTTCTCGTGGATGCGCAACGTCATTTCTATTTCCTGGAAATGAACACGCGCCTGCAGGTGGAGCACCCCGTGACCGAAATGATCACCGGTGTGGACCTCGTAGAGGAGCAAATCCGGATCGCACGCGGGGAGAAACTGCGCCTGCAACAAGAGAACCTGCACATCCAAGGACACGCCATCGAGTTGAGGGTCTACGCGGAAGACGTCCCTTCGGGATTCCTGCCATCGACCGGCACCCTGTCGACCCACATCGCGCCGGAGGGACCTGGCATCCGAGTGGATGCCGGCGTGGAGCGCGGCGACGACATCTCCATTTATTACGACCCCATGATCTCCAAGCTGTGCGCCCACGGCATGGACCGCAACCAAGCCATCGAAAGGCTGCGGCGCGCCATCGATGAGTACACCATTCAAGGGGTGGAGACCACCCTTGACTTTGGGCGATTTGTGCTCGACCATCCGGCCTTTATTTCAGGCGCATTTGATACGGGATTCGTCTCTGCGCATTTCGATACCGCGCGTTTCAACGCCTACAACAACAGCCGAAAAACCCAGGTCGATTGGGCCGCTGTTTCAGCAGCACTCGCGCAGGTCACCCAAGACGGACAATCCCAATCCGGGACCGTACAAAAGCCATCCGCCCCTTGGAGAGGCCGTTTCGACGACTGAATTCCGGCCCCACAGGGGCAACTTTTTTGGCCGTTTTACGTTCAAAAAGCGCGATGACGCTGCGCTTTGCCTGCACCTGCCTCTGTGTTGTGGCCCTTTCCGGGGCCATCCGTGCACAGTCATGTCCGGGCGAAACACAGGACAGCCTCTCCCCTGTCATCCAACTCGGAGAGGCCGTCATACACCCCCTTCCCGTGATACCGCAGGACCACAAGGTGCAGCCCGGCAGCAAGCGGTACAGTAGACTTGAACGGCGCGTCCTCAAGGTCTGGCCCTACGCCGCATTTGCCGGGTCGGCCATGGAAAACCTCGAAACCGAGATGGCATCGCTGTCCGATGGAAAAGCCCGAAAAGCCTTGATCAACCAACGCGAAGAAGAACTCAAGACCAAATTCGAAGGGGAATTGCGCAGGTTGACGGTTCGGGAAGGCGTCATTTTGATCCGGCTCATTGACAGGGAAGCACAGCGCACGACTTACGGCCTGCTCCAAGAACTCAAAGGCAGACTGAGCGCCTTTATGTGGCAGAGCGTGGCCCGGATTTTTGGGCACGACCTCAAAAGTGAGTACGACCCCTTGGGGGAAGATGCCCCCATCGAGCACATCATCCACGTACATGGATTGGAAGGGTCAAAGCGGCCGTCGGCCAATACCGCAGATTGCGAGTAAGCGGGAGCCACTTCCCACACACAATCCCGCAGGGAAAAGAGCGTGATGGGCCGTCCGGCCGGGACTATCTTCGCAGTGCATGGAAAAGGCATTCATCCTGTATGACCTCGAGGCCACCTGCTGGCGCACCAGCAGACCGAAACGGGTCGAAATCATAGAGGTCGGGGCAGTCAAGGTCAATGCCAAACTGGAAGTCGTTTCTGAATTCTGCGCGTTCGTGCGGCCCATGATGCACCCGGTCATCAGCAAATTCTGCACCTCGCTGACCTCCATCCGCCAATCAGATGTGGACCAAGCCCACTTGTTTGACGAAGTCATGGAAGACTACGAGGATTGGATGGGCGTGGGTTCCGAAGATGTGATCCCCCTGAGCTGGGGGGAATTCGACAAGCGCCAACTGCTCACAGACGCGCAACTCCACGACATGCAACTCGATTGGCTCGAATCCCATGTCTGTTTTCAAAAGCATTTCGGCAAATGGAAGCAGTCGCAAAACCAAATCGGGTTGAAAAACGCCCTCGAAGACGAAGGCATTGGCTGGACAGGTACCGAACACCGCGCGATTGACGATGCGCGCAACATGGCGCAACTCTTCTGCAAAGTGGCCGCCCAAATCCCCAGCCTCAGGTTGGACTGATGGCCGCCACGCAGCATACCCTGCGGACGGCCGCCACGATTGCCCGCATGGAATGGCGGCTCGAGTGGCGACAAGGCCACCAGTTGGCCGCCGTTGGCCTCTTCGCTGTGGCTTCGGTGTATGTGGCCTTTCAAGCATCCGATCAGCGCACCAGCGCCTCGGCGTGGACGGCCATGCTCTGGCTTGTCCACCTGTTTAGCGGATTTACCGCCATCGGCAGGTTGTTTGACAGAGAGCGCAGCCAAGTGCGCCGATACCTGCAGTGGACTGCCGCCCCGCTCGGGCTGATGCTGGGCAAACTGTTTCATGCGGTCATCACCACCACCGCCCTCACCGGAATCGTCCTCGGTGCATTTGTCCTCTTTTTGGGGTGGCCCGTGGGCATTGAAAGTCCCGGCAAACCGGGCCTCCTCATTTTGGGCGCCTGGTTGGGCGGGCTGTCCATGACCACCACCTTGGTCTTTGTATCCGCTGTGGCCTCTCAGGTGCGCGGGGGTTCTGGCGCTTTGGGCGCGGTTCTCGGGCTGCCTTTGCTCATACCCCAGCTCATCCTCGCCACCAGGCTCTCGCGCGGCGCCCTCGGTGATGAGCCGTGGACCATGCTGGTGGAGTATCCTTTGTTTCTCGGAGCACTTGGGGCGGGGACGGCCACCATAGCCTGCATCCTCTTCCCCTACATTTGGCGTGAATGAAAGGCGGTTGGAATTGGATTTGGAAAGGAAGCAGCATCGCGCTGTTGGCCTATGTCATCCTTCGCGGGTTCTCCACACCCTTGCAGCCGGGGCTGGTCTCCGCCACCCCTTCGCAGCTCACCCTTGAAGAGCACACACTGACCTTGTTGGCCGTTGGCCAGCCCTTTGCCCGAGAAAATGCACAGGCATCGGATTTCGAACTCGTGCTCCGGTCGGGCGACCAATTGCTCGCCACCGTCCTCACCGATGTGCAGCCGCATGCCGCAACAGCGAAAGTGCGCATCCCCTCCACCCTGCCTTCGCGGGCCCTGGACGCCTTCCTGTTTACACCCGATGCCGGCACACTGTTTCTGGGCAATGCCTGTTTTGTGGAGGATGCGGCCAAGGGGGACATCCCCACTGAATTTCGCGCCCAAGCCCCTGCGGAAGCAGCGCCGAAATTGGGATTCAGCTTTCCCTATCAGCCCAACATCATGGAGAGCATCCGCAACCTGTTGTGGCACGTCCCCATGTGGTTTGCCATGTTCTTTATCATGGGGCTCGGCTTTGTGGCTTCGCTGGCCCAATTGCGCACCGACAGCGTGAAGTGGGACCTCAGGGCGGAAGCAGCCGTCCGCACCGGTGTGATTTTTGGACTCTTGGGCCTGACCACAGGATCACTGTGGGCGCGGTGGACATGGGGAGCCTGGTGGGTATCGGACCCCCAACTCAACGGCGCCCTGGTGACGGTGCTGCTCTATTCGGGCTACCTCATCCTCCGGGCGGCCTTGGGAGAAGATGACCGCGTCGGAAGGCTGGCAGCGGTCTACAACGTCTTTGCCTTTGTGATGCTGGTGATCCTCCTCATGGTGCTTCCCCGTTACACCGAAAGCCTGCACCCGGGCAAGGATGGCAACCCCGGATTCAACAGCTATGACCTCGACAACAGCCTCCGTGCTGTATTCTACCCTGCCGTGATCGGATGGGGCGCCTTGTGCTATTGGATGTACACCCTGCGCCTGAGGATGAACCGGATCGCATACAGCCTGTTGTCGCGTTGAACTTGAACACATGCATGCACTCCTCCTCTTGAACAGTTTAGAAGGCTTCTTCTTCGGCAGTGGCAAGGCCCATGTCGTGACAGGGGTCGCCTTGATCATCCTCGCCGGACTCGCCTTTGCGATGTGGCGCATGGACCGTCGCCTCAGTCGCCTCGAGGAAGAGAATGCCAACCCGCCATCCTGACCCGCCATGAGCCGCCTCAACATCGTCGTGATCCTGATGGTTGCCGTATTGCTCGGCGCCCTCTTCAGCGTATTCACCACCAACAGCGAGTCCGTGGTTTTTTCCCGCGCTTTTGCAGAGCCCGGCATTGAGTTCAAGGTCTCGGGCACGCTGGACACCGATCACCCCGTGCTGTATGACCCCCTGATGGACGTGGCTGAAACCCGCTTTCACATGCAGGATAAAGAAGGTGAAGTCCAAGAAGTCATCCTCCGCAAAGCCAAGCCCACAGGACTTGAGCAAAGCGAGTCCATTGACCTGTACGGCAAGGTGGTAGATGGAGAATTCGTGGCGACAGAGATGCTCATGAAGTGCCCGAGCAAGTACAACGAAGACAGCCACAGCCTGGCGGAATCAACACCCGAAGCCGGCTGACAACGGACGCAACCTCAACGTGGATATCGTTTATAACGGAGAATGGACCTGGGCCGCCTCACTGGGCCGCCTGCTCATTGCGTTGGCCTTTGCGGGCGGACTTGCATCAACCATCGGTTACACCCGCGCAGTCAGGGAGGGCCAGGGGCCATGGCATGCGATGGGCCGCTGGGGATTCCGCATCCAAGCGGCGGGAATCTTTGGCGCGAGCGCACTCGTCTACCTGCTGATTTTCTCGCACCGGTATGAATTTGAGTACGTCTGGAAGCACCTGAATGACGCCATGCCGTTCAGCTACATGCTGAGCAGCTTCTGGGGCGGACAGGAAGGGGGCTTTCTGGTGTGGATGTGCTGGATCCTCGTTCTCGCCATCGTATTCCTCCGCCGAAACCCCGGCAAACTCGAGGCGCCAGTCATGGCCATACACGCCGGCATCTTGACGGGATTGAGCTCGATGTTGCTCGGGCTGTGGTTCGGGGACTTCCAGTTTGGCCTCGACCCCTTCCTGATGCTCCGGGAGGCCCCACAAAACGCAGGATTGCCTTGGACACTCAACCCCGACTACCTCAGCCTGATCCCGCAATTTGCTGACGGTCAAGGACTCAACCCCTTGTTGCAGAACTATTGGATGGTCATCCATCCGCCGACCCTCTTCCTGGGATTTGCCAGCACGCTGATGCCCTTTGCCATGGCGGTCTCAGGGTTGTGGCTGGTGGACCACAAAACATGGATGGACCGGGCCATTTCCTGGGCCTTCTTTGGCGTGGCCATCCTCGGTGCCGGCATCCTGATGGGCGGCGCTTGGGCTTACGAAGCCTTGAGTTTTGGCGGCTTTTGGGCTTGGGATCCGGTAGAAAACAGTTCGCTGGTGCCCTGGCTGGTCTTGGTCGCTGGCGCTCACTTGTTGCTCATCAACAAATCCAAACCGGGCACCGCCATCACCGCCACCTATTTGCTGGTCAGTCTGTCCTTCTTGTTGGTGGTCTACAGCACCTTCCTGACCAAGAGTGGCATCCTCGGCGACACCTCGGTGCACAGTTTTGTCGACAGCGGCATTCTGCCCCAATTGCTGGGTTTCCTCTTGGGGTGCTGCGCCCTCTTCTGCACCCTGCTGCTGGCACCGGGGCGAGACCGGATTTTGTTTGGCGGATTGCAGGCTGTCATGATGGTGGGCATTGTCGTGCTCGATCCTGCACTGTGCGTGTTGGGACTCATCGCCGTCATGTTGGCCGCCGTCCTGCGCGCCCACTTGCGGCACCTGCCGCGCACCGACAAGGAAAGCCCGTTGTGGACCCGGGAGTTCTGGATGTTTGTGGGAGGCATGCTGATGTTTGCCTCTGCGGTGCACATCACCTTTCAGACCAGCCTGCCGGTATTGAACCACTTCTTGGAGCCCTTCAGTGCTGGATTCGAACGGCTTCACCAAGCCACCGGTAGCGCCTTGGCGCGCAAATTGGCCACGCACGACCTGGCGCCCGGCACTGACTTTGACGCGACTTACCACGCCATTCAGGTCCCGTTGGCGTTTCTCTTTATCAGCATCACGGCATTCACCCAATACCTGCGCTACGGGCGCAACCCCAACAGACAGGTGTTCTTCATGCCGCTGCGGAGCCTGATTGCCGCCGCCGTCCTGACCGTCGTCTTCCTTCTGGCCTACGACTTCGAAACCTGGGAAGCGCCGCGCGTGGCGCTCATGCTCGCGTGCCTGTGGTCTGCGGCGTCCAATGCAGACTACATCATCCAGGTCCTCAAAGGCAAATGGGACCACGCCGGTGCGAGCATTGCCCACATCGGGTTTGCCATGGTCATTTTCGGCGCCGTCCTGTCCAATGCCAAAAAAGACATCGTCTCCCAGAACCGGTTCGGAGACCTGGCCATGCTCAACGAATCGCTGTCCAACGAGGAGGACTTGCTTCTGCTCGAGGGCGACACGGTCACCATGGGCGCTTATTACGTGATGTACCGCGAGCGCCGGCAAGAAGGCATCCACGCCAAATTTGCCGTGGACTATTTCAACACCCTTCCCGCCGAATACAGCGCAGGCGATGTTGTCTCCAATGAAGGCTTCGTGTTTCAATGCGCCGAAGACCATACCGCCTCACCGACGTTTACCGATGATCTCGAGGACCACTGGACCTTCATCCCCATCCCCAACGACAGGCAAAAACGCCAGGCAGCGCCATGGTCTGCGGGACGTCCAGGCGAGCACGCCTTTACCCTTGAGCCCCGCATCCAGCTCAACGAGCGGATGGGCAATGCCCCCGAGCCCGACACCAAACGCTACTGGAACAGGGACCTCTATACCCACATCAAATGGGGCCGCGTCTCCGATCCCGAAGCCGATGAGGACGGCTGGATGGGTGGGCGCAAGCACGACCTCATGCGCCGCGACAGCCTCGTCATCGGCCGCTCCATCCTGGCCCTGGATTCCATTTCGGCCGTCACCATGGCAGAAAAGCCGGCCCAAGGATTGCTCGACAAGGACCTCGCCGTTGCCGCACATTTCAGGCTCACAGGAAACGGCCCCGACACCACCTTTACGGCCTTGTACATCGTCAGGGACAGCTTGCTCATCCCCGACATGGTCACCCTTGAAGACAGGGGCATCAAAGTGCGCATAGACGGGTTTCGGCCCACCGAAGCCACCTTCGAAACCGTCATTTGGGAAAACCTCTCCATCCGGCGCGACTTCATTGTGATGCAGGCCATTGTCTTCCCCCAGATCAACCTGCTTTGGCTCGGGTGCCTGATCATGACCACAGGCGCCCTTATGGCCGTCCGGCAGCGCCGCAAAAACCAACGGCGCCGCACACCCGCGCAGCCCTCAGCATGATCCACAGCGCCCATGTCATCGGAATGGGACGGCTTGGACGTCATTTGGCCAACAGATTGGAAGCCCTTGACATCTCGGTGACCCGTTGGAGCCGCACCGCCGGCCCCGGCACAGCATCCATGGAGGGTTGGCACAGCGCCGCTGATGCAGACGCGGCCTTCCTCGCCGTACCCGACGGTGCCATTGCCGAGGTGGCGGCGCAAGCGGCCAAGCAATTGTCTCCCGAAACACTGATGGTCCACCATGCAGGCGCAGTCCCCCTGTCCGTTTTGCCGGTAAAGGAAGACTGGCGGGCTGTCATGTGGCCCCCGATGACCTTTGGCACAGACAACATTCCCGATTGGAATACACTGCCCCTGGGGGTCGAATCTCCCCATCCGCGTTGGCGCGAGTGGGCCAAAAAAATCGCCCCCAACGCCTTTGAATTGACAGCCGAAAATCGGCCCAAGCTCCACCTTGGCGCCGTGCTGTCAGGCAACCTCACAGCCGCTTGGATCGGGGCGGTAGAGGCCTTGCTCAAGGCACACGACCTGCCCATTTCCGTGCTTTCACCACTCATTGAAGAGAGCGTGAACAAAGCACTGAAGGGCAATGCGTTGAAGAGCGTATCCGGCCCGGCCACACGCAACGACAGGGCCACATTGGAACAGCAGGTCACGGCCTTGCACAACGCCGGCGGAGAACACCCGGAACTCGGCCAATTGCACCGCATCCTCACCAACCTCATTCTGCAACACCATGGACACCCCCCACTCCCTCCCATTCAAACAACGCCTGGCCCACATTGAAGCCTTTGTCTTTGACAACGATGGCGTGTTCACCAACGGCACCGTATTTCTCATGCCCGGCGGCGAACAAGTGCGCACAGCGAGCACGCGGGATGGCTATGCCGTCCAACACGCCGTCAAGTGCGGCCTGCGCATTGCCATGATTTCTGGCGGACACAGCCAAGAGGTGGTGCGCAGAATGAACGGACTGGGCGTCACCGAAGTCATCATGGGGGCCTCACTCAAACTCGGTGCATTCGAAGCGCTGTGCGAACGGTGGAGCATTCAACCTGAGCAAGTTTGCTACATGGGCGATGACATCCCCGACCTCCCTGTGCTGGCCGCTGCAGGTCTGGCATGCTGCCCGCACGACGCCGCTCCAGAGGTGCGCACCGCTTGTGAATACGTAAGTCCCATCGCTGGAGGCGCTGGTTGTGTGCGCGATGTGCTCGAGCAAGCCATGAAAGTGAAAGGACTGTGGATGAATGACCGCGCGCTCGCGTGGTGAACCCGTAAGTTTGCCGCCCAATGGACCGCAACACCATCACCGGTTTCCTGCTGATCTTCGCGATGGTCATCGTGTATCAGCTGTATTTCGTGCCTGTACCCGAGGTCACCGAAACTGCGCAAACCCAAGAAATACCGACACCCGAGGCTGAGGAACAGATCGTCGCGCTGCCCACCGCGATGGACCCCGGCGACGACAGCACGTATGTGGCCCGGACCGCTTTGCTGCAATCCGGCGACCTGGCCGTTACAGTCTCTACCGACGGCGGCAACCTGATCACCGCCGAACTCCAAGACGGCTTTTTGGACTACTGGAGCCAAGAGCCCATTCGCCTGTGGACAGAAGGCGGTTCTGATGTCAACTGGATTGCGCGCGGAGAGGGTTCATACAACCAGCGTTTCGACGTCAAGGAAGAAAGCGCAGACAAATTGGTGCTGACCAACCGAGGCGATGGCCCCTTGAGAGAACTTGTCTACAGCATCGATGGCTATGTGGTCGATGTCCAGGCACGCTTTGAGAATGCCCGTGGCGAAGTGGGCTTCCAGTGGCAGGCCGATGGACGCCACAACGAAAAAGGCCTGGAGTGGGAGCGCCAAAGAAGCAGCATCTACTACCGCGAGCAAGGCCGTGGGCGAGACTACCTCTACGAGGGCCGCGATGACGACACCGAAATTGAGGATCCGGTGGAATGGGTGGCCTTCAAGCAGAATTATTTTTCTGCCATCGTGGGCAGCGATGTGGGCTTCAATTCCGGCAAGCTCCGCAGCCTGCCGCCTGTGGACGAGGCAGACACCACCATCAACATGCGCTTTGGCATGGATGTCACCCTGCCCACAGAAGACATCGACGGCCGAGAAATCGCCAACGTAAAGTTCTACTTCGGTCCCAACAACGTCAGCAGCCTCAGCACCACCGGGTGGGGTGAGATTGGCCGCGTCATCGACTTTGGATGGTGGATTTTCGGCTGGATCAACCGCAACCTCATCTTTCCGACCTACACCCTACTCGCTGGCTACATAGGGTCGGCTGGCCTGATTGTCCTGGTGATGACCCTGCTGATCAAGTCCGTGCTCTTCCCCATCACCTGGAAGAACTACTTGAGCTCGGCCAAGATGAAAGTCCTCAAACCGGACATCCAGGAGATCAATGACAAGTTTCCAGACCAAGAGGACGCCATGCAGCGTCAACAGGAAACGATGAAGTTGTACCGCGAGAGCGGAGTCAACCCGCTGGCGGGCTGCATCCCCCAACTCATACAGGCGCCGCTGCTCTACGCGATGTTCCGGTTTTTCCCGGCCAACATCGAACTCAGGGGCAAGTCCTTCCTTTGGGCCGATGACCTGGCGGCGTATGACAGCATACTGAATCTCCCCTTCGAAATTCCATTTTACGGGGCGCACGTCTCGGGCTTTACCCTGCTCATGGCCGGCTCCATGTTCTTTTACATGAACCAGAACATGGCGCAGCAGGCCGCTCCGACACAGCCCGGCATGCCCGACATGCGCATCATGATGCGCATCATGCCGCTGTTCATGCTCTTCTTCTTCAACAAATACGCCAGCGGACTCAGCCTCTACTATTTCATGGCCAACGTTGTGACCATCGGTCAGGTCCTCGCAGTGAAGAAGCTCTTCATTGACGAAGAAAAAATCCGGGAGAAAATCAAGGCCAAACAGGCGGCGCCCAAAGAGGAAAAGAAAAAGGGCGGTTTCGCCCAACGCCTCGAGACCATGCAGCAAGAGCAGCAGAAACGCGCAGAGGAGATGAAAAAGCAGCGCGACCAAACGCGCAAGGCCCGCAACCAGAAGCGCAAAAAGTGAGCGCCCATCGCCACCGCCTTGTCTCGCAGCCCCAGACCGCCCTCTGTATGCTGCTGATCGCCACCATCACCGCAGGCTGCGGAGGCTCGCAGAAATACCTCAAGACCAAGAGCGATCCCCTGTTGGAGTACACCCGCACCCCTTGCTTCGGCCCTTGTCCCGCCTACAAGCTCGAAGTGCAGGCCGACGGGCAAGCGCGCTATGTCGGCCGCTCAAACGTGACCAACATCGGGGAGTACTCCGGCCAATGGACGCCTGCGCAATTGCGCGAAGTGGCCACCATGGCCGGGGAAGTGCAACTCAGCAGCAAAGCGGGCAACTATGACAACCCGCTGATCATGGACCTGCCTGCCACGCGCCTGACACTGGGCAAGTACCGCGTCTTGGACAGGGTAAATGGCCCTGACCTCGATCAGCTCTATGGCACCCTCGACAGCCTGATTGGCATCACGGTTTGGTCCAAAGTGTCCGCAACAAATGCGCCCAAAAAGCGCTGAACCGTTTCTCCTCCTATTTTCGCGCCGCGCCACTGTCAAACAACGCCGGCGAAAAACGACGAACAACACCATGAAGCAACGCATCTTCCTGCTGCTTTTCGCAGCATTCCAACTCGCCGCCAGCACTGCCCGGGCCGACGAAGGCATGTGGCTCCTGCACATGCTCCAGCGCATCAACGAAGCAGAAATGCAGCAGATGGGACTGAACCTGTCCGCTGAGGACATCTATTCCCTCAACCAAGCCTGCCTGAAAGACGCCGTGATCACGCTCAACGGCGGAAGCTGCACAGCAGAAATCATCTCCGACCAAGGCCTCGTGCTGACCAACCACCACTGCGCTTATGGCGCCATTCAGGGCTTCAGCACCGTGGAGGACGACATCCTCACCAACGGATTTTGGGCCATGTCTTTGGAAGAAGAAAAGCCCATCCCAGACTTCAGCGTGACCTTCCTTCAACGCATTGAAGATGTCACCGAGCGCGTGCTTGCCGATGTGACCTCCGACATGGACCAGGCCACCCGCGAGCAGACCATCCAAGGTGTGATCAGCCAAATCGAGGAGGAAGAAAGGGGCATCAACCCCGACTTCCGCCCCCAAATCAAGAGTTTCTACCACGGCAACGAGTTCTACTTGTTTGTCTACCGTGACTACAGCGACATCCGCTTGGTGGGCAACCCACCAGAGAGCATTGGCAAATTCGGCGGTGACACCGACAACTGGATGTGGCCACGCCACACGGGCGACTTCTCCATGTTGCGCATCTATGCGGATGCCGAAGGCAACCCCGCCGACTACAGCGAGGACAACACGCCTTACCAACCCAAGCGCCACCTCAAGGTGTCGCTCGACGGCGTGCAAAACGGCGACTTCACCATGATCATGGGTTACCCCGGAAGCACCGATCGCTTCCTCAGCAGCTATGGTGTGCAGCAGGCCCTCGACATCTACAACCCCAGTGTGGTGGAAGTGCGGGACTTGAAGCTCAAGACCATGAAGAGCCACATGGACACTGACCCCGGCGTGCGCATTCAATACGCCGCCAAGTATGCCCAAACGGCCAACTACTGGAAGTACTACATCGGCCAGTCCAAAGGGCTCCGTGCCTTGGACGTTTACGGCAAGAAAAAAGCACTCGAAGATGAGTTTGCTGCCTGGGTGACCGCATCTGTTGAGCGGAGAAACGAATACGGAGAGGCCATCGGATTGCTCAAGACCTACTACGAGAACACCGACGCCACCGTCAAAGGCCAGGTCTACTCACTCGAAGCTGGTCTCATCGGTTGTGATCTGATGCTGTTTGCCTTCCGCGTCGGCATGGGCGCCCAGGGCCTGTTCAGCGAAGACGCCGATCGGGCCGCTGCAGCGGCCGCCAGCCTGCGTGGCCGGGCTGAAGGATTCTTCAAAGACTACGACCAAGACACCGACCGCGACCTGTTCATCAACCTGATGTCCAAATACATGGAGGACATCGCTCCAGACCAGCAACCGGCCTTCTTTGCCACCGTTCGCGACAAGTACAAGGGTGACTTCAAGCGCTATGCCGACAAGATGTACCCCAAGAGCTTTTTGACCGACCCCGTGCGCTTCGAGGAGTTTGTAAGCAATCCCGACGAGAAGGCATTGGAAAAGGACCTCGGCATCGCCGCGGCCATGAGCCTCATCGAAACCTACAGGGGCTACTTCGCTTCTCCTGAGCAAGGGAAGTTTGACGAAGGCTACCGCCTGCTCACAGCAGGCCTGCGTGCCATGAACACAGAGAAGATGTGGTACCCAGACGCCAACTCCACCATGCGCCTGAGCTACGGCACCGTGGGTGACTATGATCCTGCCGACGCCGTGCACTACGACTTCGTCACCACATCCGACGGCATCCTCCAAAAGAAGGACAACACCGATCCGGAGTTTGTCGTGGACGGCACCCTGGAGTCCCTGCTGCGCAAGCGCGACTTTGGCCGCTATGCAGACGAAGACGGCGACCTCGTCCTCTGCTTCATCTCCAACAACGACATCACCGGCGGCAACTCCGGCAGCCCTGTCCTCAATGGCAACGGAGACCTCATCGGCTTGGCCTTTGACGGCAACTGGGAAGCCATGAGTGGCGACATCGCCTTCGAGCCCGAGCTGCAGCGCACCATCAGTGTGGACATCCGCTACGTGATGTGGATTGTCGACAAAATGGCCGGCGCCCAGAACCTCATCGACGAAATCGATTTTGTGACGGCCCCCAAGGACCCCATGCAAAACCTGCCCAAGGACATGGCGCGCCCCATCGAGGACGGCCGCCGTTGAGCCCCGCCTCCATCACATGCGAAAGCCCTGCCTCTTTGAGGCGGGGCTTTCTTTTTCAAGGCCTTGTTGAAGGGGTGCGTCGCATCACACCGCGTTGCGGCCGGCGTTGACAATGCCAAACATGCTGCGGACCACCATTTTCTCCAGCACTTCCTGCTCACCAGGGGCATTGCCCTCTCCATCAATCCAGGCCAATGCGGCCTGCTGGATGACCAACAGTGGCAGAATGATGCCCTCCCGCAAGTCAATCGATGCTGCGATGTCTGGAGAGCGCTCCATCAGGTCCGATTGTCCCGCGATCTCCAGCAAGAGCCTCCGGGTCCGTTCAAATTCATCCCGCACAGTCTGCCAAAGCCCCCCGAAGTCCGGGTGATCCTGCAGGTGCAACGTGAGGTCGAAGTTGCACTTGCGCATGCTCTGCATGCTGTTCTCCACCAGGGCAGCAAAAAGCGGCTGGTCGCGGTACAATGCCGCGGCTTCTTCGAGTCGCCCTTCCGCCTCCAACGCGGCCAAGGCCGTACCGATGCCAAAGAAGCCCGGCACATTTTGCTTGAGCTGGCTCCATGAACCCACAAAGGGAATGGCCCGCAAATCGTCCAGGGTCAGCGCCCCCGACTTCTTGCGGCTCGTCGGACGGCTGGCAATGTTGGTCTCCCCGTAGTATTTGAGCGTCCCGTAGGTCGACAGGTACTGCATGAACTCCGGCCGGGCCTTCAAGCGGTTGTACTCAGCGTAGCTGCGCTCGGCAAGCAGGTCCATCAGCGCCCGTTGTTCGGGCGTCCAGCGGGCCTTTTCCGGGTCGATGAGCCGGTGCTGCAAGCCTGCGGTAAACAGCAATTCCAAATTGTAGCCCGCGCTCTGAGGGGTGCCAAAATTGGAACTGATGGACTGGCCTTGAACCGTGGTCTGCACCTCCCGGGTTTGGACATCTGGCCCGAGCGACGCGTAAAACCGGTGCGTATTGCCACCCCCGCGGGCAGGCGGTCCTCCCCTGCCATCAAAAAAGACCACCTCCACCCCCGCATCCATGCAGGCGCGGGACACCGTTTCCTTGGCTTGGTGAATGGACCAATTCGCCCGCAAATAGCCACCATCCTTGGTGCCATCGCTAAACCCGAGCATGACCGTTTGACGGTCTCCGCGGGCGGCCACGTGGGCCCTGTAGGCAGGGTTGGACAGCAATGACCGCATGGCTTCTGGCGCGGCAGCCAGGTCGTCAACCGTTTCAAACAACGGGACCAAGTCAAGCGGTACGTGGTCTTCCTTGAAGGTGGTGCGCGCCAACGCATACAAGCGGGCCACATCGGCCGCGCCCCGGCAGTTGCTGATGATGAACCGGTGGCACCCCGCTGAACCATTGGCCGCCTGGATCTCCCGGATGGCCGACATCACCTCCAGGGCGTCCCGTTCCACATCATCTGCAATCGATGGAATGTCGGGCGTGACCTCGGTGGCCATCAAGCCGGCCACATCATCCCCAGTGATCCCAGCCGCTTCGGCCGCTCGGCGCAACACCCGGCTGTCCTGGCGGACGTCCATCGAGGCAAAGTGCTGGCCGAACAGCGCCATCGCCACGCGCAGGTTTTGAATCTCACCGACATGCAGCCCACCAAAGTCGCGCTTGACCTTGACTTCCACACGCTCCAACTCAGCCTGAGCGAAGTCGCCATCAAACCCCACATCCTGTGACAAGAGCGCAGCCTCGACTTGAGACTGCACTTCATCCAACATCCCCTCGACCCCTTTGAACGTGATCCGGCGGCGCAGGGCCCGCAGTTCCCTGCGGTAGCAGCGCAAAAGCATCAAACGCAGCCTCCCCGCCACGCGCAGTGTCGTCGCCGCATCCACGTATGGGTTGCCATCCCGATCACCCGCCGGCCAAAATCCAATGTCAAACCCATCGGCCACCACCATGGGGTCCACCTCCGCCGCATGGGCGATGCGCATCACAAGGGCGGGCAAAGCACTGTAGAACACGTGTTCCAGGTACCATCCCTGGCGCACAGCTTCGTCATATGGCGTGGGGGATTGCGCCTGGAAAAAGGGCGTCAGACCCAGCTGATGCAACAAATCGCGCGCGGCGTCCAGGTCACCGTTGCCGATCACATCCGTGAGGTCGGTGATGATGCCCAAGGCCGACCCCGGATAAAACTGGGTGGGGTGCGCCGTCAGAACAATGCGCACCCGCTGCTCGGCGATGGCCGATTTGAGCTCTGACTCCAACCCCCGGCGCTGGATGCGCGGAAGCAGCCCAGCCAGGGATTCGGCGCCCTGCAAATCATTGAGCCGATCATAGCGGGCATCCTCGAGGGCATCCACCAGGACAACCTGCCTTTCGATATACTGGATGAACCGAAACAACAGCCCCGTGCGGTCCTCCGGAGCAACGCCCGCCTGCTGGAAAAAAGTCTCGACCAGCGCCCGCGGCGAGACGCCTGCGCGCAAGGACCGCCGGCACACCTCCTGAAACAGGGGCACTTGCACACCGGTTCCCCGAATGCCATCGAGCGGCAACGTGAGGAAGATGCTGTTGTATACCTCGAACGGCCGCGCGACGGCCGTGGTGTAGGGCGTGTGTTCCATGATGCGAAATGGGATGGGGGCCGGAGCATTGCCGACCTGCTAAAAGTACACTTCAATGCCGGCGCATGTTCCATCCAAGCACCCCGTAAATTCGCGACCATGGAATACCGCAGACTCGGCAAAAGTGGACTGCAGCTGACCGAACTCTCTTTTGGCAGTTGGATCACATTCGGCAACCAGATCGACGACAGCACCAGCGGCCGCTTGTTGGACATGGCCTACGATGCCGGGATCAACTTCTTTGACAACGCCGAGGTCTACGCCAACGGTGCCTCAGAAGAGGTCATGGGCAGGCTGCTCGCCCAGCGGGATTGGCCCCGCGACACCTGGTGCGTCTCCTCCAAGGTCTTTTTTGGCGCCGGCGGCAAGCTGCCCACCCAAAGGGGACTGCACCGAAAGCACATCACCGAGGCCTGCCACGACGCCCTCAAGCGCCTGCGCGTCGACTACCTCGACCTGTTTTTTTGCCACCGGCCAGACAAGGAAACGCCCATGGAAGAAACGGTGTGGACCATGCACCAGCTCATCCAACAAGGCAAAATCCTCTACTGGGGCACCAGCGAATGGAGCGCGGCTGAAATCATGGATGCCCACCGCATCGCAGAGCGCCACCACCTCATCGGCCCCGTCATGGAGCAACCCCAGTACAACATGTTCGTTCGCCGCAAGGTGGAGGTCGAATACGCCGATGTGTACAGGACTGTGGGCCTGGGCACCACCATCTGGAGCCCGCTGGCTTCGGGCATCCTGACCGGCAAATACAATGGCAAGGTGGATGACGGTGCGCGGCTCAAGCGAGAGGAATTGAATTGGATGGCAGAGCGCATGCTCACGCCCACCAATCTGGAGAAAGTCGGGGCACTCGGCGAACTGGCAGGCGACCTGGGCACGAGCCTGGCCAAGCTCTCCCTCGCCTGGTGTCTCAAGAATCCCGATGTCTCCACCGTTCTGCTCGGTGCCACCAAACCGGAGCAGCTTGAAGAAAACCTGCAAGCGCCGGATGTCGTCCCGCTGCTGACCCCCGACGTGATGGAACGGATCGAGGCCATCCTCGACAACGCCCCTACCCACCCGCAATACTGACCTCATGCGCATCGACATCCTGTCCGCTGTTCCGGATTTGCTGAAAGGCCCCTTCAGTGAGAGCATCGTGGGGCGCGCCCAAAAAGCCGGGGTGGTCGAAGTCCAAGTGCACGACATCCGCAAGTGGAGCACCGACAAACACGGAAAAATTGACGATACGCCCTTTGGAGGCGGTGCGGGCATGGTCATGGCCATACAGCCCATTGCAGATGCCATCGCCGACTTGAAATCACAGCGCGATTATGACGAGGTGATTTACCTCACACCCGATGGCGCGCGGCTGGAGCAGGCCACCGTCAATCAATTGAGCCTGAGCGGCAACCTCTTGATGCTCTGCGGCCACTACAAGGGAATAGACCAACGGATCCGCGAACACTTGATCACGCGCGAAATCAGCATTGGAGACTATGTGCTCAGCGGAGGCGAATTGGCGGCGGCCGTTTTGGCCGACGCCTTGGTACGCCTCATCCCCGGCGCCATTGGCGATGGAGAGAGCGCGTTGACCGACAGTTTCCAAGACGGCTTGCTCGCCCCACCCGTCTATACCCGGCCCGCGGAATGGCAGGGAAGCAAGGTGCCCGAAATCCTGCTCGGCGGCCACCATGCCGAAATCGATAAGTGGCGGATGGAACAAGCCTTGGAAAGAACACAACGCCTTCGTCCCGACTTGTTGGACGAGGCGTGAAATGTCGTAATATTGCACCCCGTTTCAACGGACCTATTTCATCCCATTCGTCATGGACCGTCTTCGTCAAATTTCCCAGCAGCTTGTTTCCATTCAGGAATGGCCCACATTTAAGGCTGGTGACACCATCAAGGTTAGCTACAAGATCAAGGAGGGCTCGAAGGAGCGCACCCAGGTGTATCAAGGCACGGTCATCCAGCGCCGCGGAGAAGGACCTACGGCTACATTCACCGTTCGGAAGATGGCTTCCGGTGTCGGTGTAGAGCGCGTATTTCCGATTTCAAGCCCCTTCCTCGAAGCCATCGAAGTCATGAAGGTCGGTCAGGTGCGCCGCGCGCGGATCTACTACCTGCGCGGACTCACGGGTAAGTCGGCCCGCATCAAGGAGAAGCGGTCCTTCCAGGGAGCCAAGTAATTCCTTGCTCCACATGCGACGAAGCCGGCCCATCAGCCGGCTTCGTCGTTTCAGCGCAGTCCCCAACGTATCTTGGCCACAGGAATGGAATCCCCTTTTGGTCTACAAATCATCTGCAGCACCCCGGGCGATGTCTCCCGCGCAGAACGCGGGGGCGCTACCCGAATCGAAGTAGCAGGGTGCTACACCGCAGGCGGCGTGACCCCCTCCCCGGGCACCATCAAGCACTGCATCGAAGCCACAGCGCTTCCGGTCATCGTTTCATTGCGCCCCAGAGAAGGACACTTGGTCTACAGCGCCTCTGAGCGGGAGATCATACTTCACGATGCGGAATGGTGCCTTGAGCAGGGAGCCAATGAAGTCCTCATTGGTGGCCTGGATGGTCACTTGAACCTGGACATCGACCTCATAGAAACCGCGATCAAGCGCTTCGGAGGCCAGCACATCATGGTCAACCGCGCTGTGGACAGCGTCCGCAAACCGGACCAAGCGTTTCAGGAAATCGCCCACCTTCCCATCGCAGGTTTGGCCAGCAGTGCCGGTGCCGGCAATGCCATCAAGGGCCACCAAAAATTACTCGATTGGCAGGCCCTGGCCGACTTTGACATCTTTGCCTCTGGTGCCGTCATGCCCAGCGGAGCTGCCAGGATGTGGACCGCTGGCCTGTCCTTTTTTCGGGCTACGGCGCGCTACAGCGCAGGTGTGGCCCATGAAGGGCGGTGGTTTGAAGGTGAGCTCTATCCCGTCGATGCCAAGCGCGTAGGCCACATCGCCAGGGCCATCCGCCGCGCCATTGACGCCGAAGCGCACGCCGAAAACCAGACAGAAGAATCCGACGAAAAGCCGTCCGAGGACAGCCCAGGCGCCGAAACAGCGTCCGACAAGGCCAACGGATAACCCACCTCGTTCAGCGGGCCAGCACCGCGGCCACACGATCGCGCACGGCCTGCTCTTTGCGCTCCGCCTCCTGTTCCAACGCAGCACAGCGTTCCAACATGGCATCTGCAGCAGCCCGGTCTTCCAAGTCGACCGCGTTCACCCTGACGTTCATCACCGCACCCAATACTGCGGTCCGCGCGCACAGCGCACCGACACCGGCGTCTGTGACGCTGTTGGGGTTGCCATAGTCGGCCATGGCCGCCATGATGTCCATGGATTCCAAGGCGCGTTCTGCCACTTCCAGGGGTGTTTCCATCGCACCGAGCGTGGCCGCCTGTATGGCCGCCTTGCGTTCCGCCTTTTGCTCTGCGCTGCCCTTGGGCATACCAAATGCGGCCATGATGGCATCAAACGCCGCCGTGTCCTCGTCCACAAGGGAGAGCATGCGCCTCTGCAACGCCATGCCCCGTTCCGCCACATCGCTGAACTCCTCCCAACGCTCATCCCAGCCCCGCTTGTGCGCGCTGAGGTTGGCCACCATCGTACCCAAGGACACCCCCAAGGCCCCCACATAGGCGGCGATGGAGCCGCCGCCGGGAGCCGGCGATTCACTGGCCGTCTCATCTGCAAATCCCGTCAAGGTCATGCCCGCCAGTGGAGCGGTATCGACACCGGCATCCTCGAGCAAGTATTCAATCACCCTTTTGCGCGCATCAAAAGGAGCCAAGTCGTCCAAGCCCAAGGATTTGACCGCCACTTTCACCTTTTCTGCTTCTGCAATGCCCAGGCTCCGCTGCTGCTTTTTCAAGTAGTGGTGCGCTGCATCCATCAAGACCCGCTTGGGGATCAAGCCCACGATTTCGCTGCCGGTCACCCGCATGCCGCGGGCCAAGGCGCGGTCGCAGGCCGCATCAAAGGCAGCGTGCACAGTCGTCACAGAGATGTTGGTGAGGTTGAGCGAGAGTTGGGCCACGCCGTATTCCTCGATATACCAGCCGATGCCCTTCACGCATTTCAGCAGGCCCGGCTCCCTCAGGGGCTGTCCGTCCGGCCCATTGACCACCGCCCCCGTCAACCCGCCCTCGCGCTTGACACGGCCGTTTTCCCTCAGGTCAAAAGCCACGGCGTTGGCGCGCCGTGCAGAAGTGGTATTCAGGTTGATGTTGTAGGCCACAAGAAAGTCGCGCGCACTCACAGCCGTTGCCCCCGTTTTGCGGGCGCGTTCATTGAATTCTGCGGGGCCGAAGTCCGGCTTCCATTGAGGGTCAGCCAGCTTCTCCAATCCCTCATATTCTCCTTTTCGACAGTATGCCAAATTGCGCCGCTCGGGCTGCAGCGCGGCCTCTTCATAGAAATAGCCGGGGATGCCCAGCTCTGTGCCGATGCGCTCACCCAGCGCATGGGCCGCTTGCTTGCAATCCTCCATCGTGACCCCGGTCACCGGCACAAAGGGACACACATCGGTGGCCCCCATGCGCGGGTGCTCCCCGTGGTGCTTGGACATGTCAATCAGTTCAGCCGCTTTAGAAATCAAGCGAAACGCCGCTTCGACAATGGTTTCGGGAGGCCCTACAAACGTGATCACCGTGCGGTGGGTGGATCCTCCGGGGTCCACATCAAGCAGGCGAACACCTTCTACAGTCTCCACCACAGCGGCGATGGCATCGATTTTGGAACGGTCGCGGCCCTCACTGATGTTGGGCACACATTCAATCAAACGGACAGACATGATTCAAGCGGATTTGCGGGCGCCAAACTAAGCCGAATTCAATCGCAGACCCCTCCCCAAGCCGAAAGCAATTCCAACAGGTCGGGAGCGCCGATTTGGCCGTCCCCATTCAAGTCGCTCGCACAGGTTACCGCGCAACTGCCATCGTCCACCACAGCTTGCGGATTGTAGTTCGACGCTTCAGGATCCAAACAGCCCGCCAAGTAGCAACTTCCGTCGTCCAGGGTCGCCTCGGCATTGAAGTTGGCTGCAAAGGCATAGGTGCAGCCGGCAATTTCATCGACCACTTCCACAAACGCCGCTGCGGCATTGCTCGTGCACTCAAAACCCTGTGTAGACAGCGCCCAATCATAAAAGAAGTAGTAGTAGCCCAAGCCAGCCGCGTTGGCGATGGTAGAACTGTTGATGGTCGCCAACCCGCCGATCGCATAGGGGTAATCAATCTCTGAGGCCGCATTGTCTCGCCACAAATTCACATCCTCTCCTACGGCCCTCAGCGCATAGCCTGCGCCCTGGGGAACCGCATACCCCAAGGGCACCGTGTTCCAACCCGGCACCAAGGTGTGGGTGGATTCGAACAACACCTCGGCCTGCACCGTGCGCAGCTGAAAGGTCCGCGGGCCCGGCAACTCGGTACGGACGCGGACACTGTCAATGACCAGGTCTTCGTGGGCATCAAAGGACAAACCATAGGTGTCAGAGCCGATGAAACCCCCGGAGGAATTCGCCTCCTTGCCCCCAGCGGCTGTGCGGAGATCGCGGATGCCTTCTGCGCGGACCCACCAGCCCGTGCTGTTCAACAGCGGTGCCGTGGTATACGTGGGACCTTCCTGAATGAAATAGCCCAACTGCTCGGTGGTTCCCGCCAGGAGGTCATCCATTGCGTTCGGGCCGAAAGGCGTATACCAGCGCAGGGGCTCATCATCCAGCTGCACCGGAGTAAATGTGTAGGTGCTGCCCACAACGGCCAGGCCGGGAGGAACGATCGGGTCAGAAGGCGAATCGAAGACCTCGAGCACCACGGGGGCGCTGGTATCGATGTGGCCGCACACATTGGTGGTGGTGACCGTCAGCGTATCAGAGGTGGCCATATTGAGCGTGTCCGCTCCAATGCCATTGGACCATGCGACATCGGCCTGGGGCCCCTCAACAAACAACTGGCGCAAGGTGCCCGAACAGAATTTGGCCGGACCGTCCAGTGCGATCACCGGAGGAACCGCCTCAACAAAACCGATGGGCACTGCAGGCGACAACACGGCGCAATCGCCAGAAGACAATACCGCCTGGGCCACAGCAGGGCCGGTAAAGACGCGGCCGCCCGTGCCATCCTCCCCTGCCGTCCAGCCCGATGCGGTCCACCCGTCGGGTAAGGCGAGCACCAAGGAATCTCCAGGACACAGCATGGCCTCTTCCGGCCAGTCCAATCCGGGTGCCAGGCCAAAGCAGGGCGTCTCCAGCAACGTGTGGTACTGATCAATGGCCGGGCCGGCCTCCACCGTGCGGATGCCACTGGGCCAAAACACCTCAACACTGTCCACAGACACGCGGTCGCCGAGTCCAAAATTGAAGGTCAATGGACCGCAAGAGCTGTAGCTGTATCCGATAAATGCGGCGTCCGTCCTGTGGAAATCAGGGCCAGCATGCACCACCACGCGCGCACCAGCCGCGTCCCGGGGAGAGACCACCCCTTCCAACTCAAACCCGATCCAATGGTGCACCGTGTCCATGTTGAGGAACAGCTGGCACCCGGGGTTCGAAGAAACCAGGGTATTGACCAAAAGCAGGTCTTCCGTGCCGTTGACATCAAAGTCTGCAATGACCGTGGCATAGCCGCTGTACATGCTTTCGATGGGGTCTCCAGACGCGATATCGGTAAAGGTCAAGTCGCCATTGTTGTGGTACAGGAGGTTGGGATAAGGCGAAAAGAAATACTCGTTGGCCACGTAGAGGTCGCGGTCTCCGTCGTGATCGTGGTCAATGAAAGCCGTGCCCCAGCCCATGCCACCGTCACCTACACCCGCCGTTTCCGTGATGTTCTCAAAGGGCAGCACAGGCCCGTTTTCCGGCTGTGGGCCTGGGTTGATGAAGAGGTCGTTTGGCAGGTTGTTGGAAACGAAGATGTCCAAGTAGCCATCGTGGTTGAGGTCGGTGGCATCCACGCCCATGCCCTGGGACTGCAGGTCCAACCCCCAGTCGGATGCGGCATTGACAAAGGACCCCGTCCCGTCATTGATGTAGAGTTTGTTGGCCTGGTTGGCATCGTGGGTCAGGTACAGGTCCTGGTCACCGTCGTTTTCGATGTCCAAAAACAGCGCGCCCATCCCGATGAGGTTGTCGGTTGCCCCTGAAGCATAGTAGATGTCGTTAAACCCGCCTTCTCCATCCGAGAGCCAGAAAGCATTGGGCGTGTTCATGTTGACGATGTACAGGTCAAGCCAACCGTCACCATTGACATCGGCCGCATGGGCACTGCGGCATTGGGACTCTTGGCCCACCCCCAGTTCGTCGGTGACATCGGTAAAGGTCCCCGCGTCGTTGCGCCAAAACCGGTTGACGTCATTGAGGTTGCAACTCAACAAATCCGGGTCACCGTCATTGTCGTAATCAAAAAACAGGGTGGCCATGGTAAACCCACTGTCCTCCACCCCCGCTTCCACGGCCACAAACGTGGCATTGCCTTCATTCCGGTACAGCGTATTGGAAGCCAACCGGCTGCCCACATAGACATCGAGGTCGCCATCCAGGTCGTAATCCGCCACCGAAGCGCTGTGGTTGAGGTACTCGCCCAGCAGGCCAGCCTCAATGCTGTGGTCGACGAACGCCGGGGATTGGGCACAAGCAGCGCCGATCCAGACCACCAATGCGGCGGTCAAGAAGGTGGTGAGCCACCTCGGCTTCAGTTCAAGGTTCATTCCTTCGCGGCACATGACAATACAGCAACCCTTGAATATACAAAGGGTTCAATCCAACCAATGCCCCCTCAACAAAACACGTTCGGCAATCGGGTCACCAAAGGCATAAAGCGCTTCTTCCACTGAGCGCAAGGGCCGGGTGAGCATCAGGCTCGCCTCCTGCCCTACGGCCAGTCCGCCGACCTCGGATGACAAGCCCAATGCCGCGGCGCCATTTACCGTGGCCGCAGCCAAGGCTTCCCTTGGCTCCAAGCCCATCCGAAGGCAACCCAAGGCAGCGGCCAAGTGCATGTTGCCAGAAGGCGCCGACCCCGGGTTGAAATCCGTGGCGATGGCCAGCGCACAACCGGCGTCCACCAATGTCCGTCCGGGAGTAAAGGGCAAGTCCAGAAAAAGGGAGCACAGCGGCAAGGCCACGGGAATGGTCTCGGCCGCAGACAATTCAGCCACATCCTCCGCCGCCAAGACTTCCAAGTGGTCCACACTCATCGCCCCCAGCTCCACGCACAGCGGCACACCGCCTGAAGCCTTGAATTGGTTGACGTGCACCTTGGCCGGCAAGCCCCTCAGCCGCGCGGCCTCCAGCAGCATGCGCGTCTCTTCCAACCCGAAATAGCCTTCCTCACAGAAAATGTCCACGTGGTCGGCCAAGCCCTCTTCAACAACCGCCGGCAAGACCTCCTTGATCATGTACTGCGTGTATTCGGCCGCGCTGTTCCAACCTGCGGGAACCGCATGGCAGCCCAAGAAGGTCGTCTTGACCGGAATCCGATCCAAAGCACCCAAGCGGCGCGCCACGCGCAACATCTTCAGCTCGCTTTCCAGGTCCAGGCCATAGCCCGATTTGACCTCAATGGCTCCGGTGCCCATGCGCATCAGCCGTTCCATGCGCTCCAATGAAGTTGCGTACAATGCCTCCTCAGACATCGCCCGCAAGGCCTCGGCGCTGTTCAAAATGCCACCACCACGGGCAGCGATTTCCTGATAAGTCAAGCCCCGTATGCGGTCCACAAACTCGCCTTCGCGGGAGGCGGCGTGCACCAAATGCGTGTGGCTGTCCACCCAAGCCGGCAAAACGCAGCGGCCACTGGCTTCCACCACTTCGAGTCCATTCCAATCCACGATGCCCGGAAAGTCAGCCATCGCACCGCCATCCATCACACGGCCGTCCTCAATGGCCAGCCAGGCGTCCCCGATGACGGGAAGCCCATGCATCTCACCCCCCGAAAGGCGGGCCAGCGGTTCCTTGCCAAATCCGACGAGGTACCCAATGTCTTTGATGAGCAGACGGCCCGGGGCGAATCCATTCTCCATGCGCCCCAAGGTCGCACATACTGCGGACCTGAGCAGCGCCTCCGGCAGCCGGCTTCCCCGTAACTTTGCCACATGCCCGGCAGCACATTTGGACAACGTTTCACCCTCACCACCTTCGGCGAATCCCACGGCCCTGCGCTCGGGGGGGTCGTCGACGGGATGCCCGCTGGCGTGGCCATAGACCTGGAGCGCATACAGCACGAGCTCGACCGGCGGCGCCCAGGCCAATCCAAGCTCACCACCGCCCGCAACGAATCCGATCGCGTGTCGCTGCTTTCCGGACTGTTTGAGGGGCGCACCACCGGCACCCCCATTGGGTTTACCATCCCCAATGCGGACGCCAAGCCCGGCGACTACAGCCACAACGAAGCGCACTACCGGCCCAGCCACGCCGACTACACCTACGATGCCAAGTTCGGCGTGCGCGACCACCGCGGAGGCGGCCGCGCCAGCGCCAGGGAAACCGCGGCGCGCGTGGTGGCCGGCGCCCTCGCCCGCCAATTCCTCGAACAGCTCTACCCCCAGGGACCGGCGCCACAGGTATCCGCCTATGTAGAACGCGTGCAGGACATCGCCATGCCCTCGCCCCCGGCCTTCTACGACCGCAGCACCGTCGACGCCACCGACGTCCGTTGCCCTGACCCCGCCACCGCGCGCCGCATGGAGGAGCGCATCCTCGCGGTCAAAAAGGCGGGTGATACCATCGGCGGGAGTGTTGTGGTCGTCGCCCAAGGTGTACCGCCGGGCTGGGGCGAACCCGTATTCGACAAACTCCACGCCGACCTCGCCAAAGCCCTGTGGAGCCTGCCGGCCGTCAAGGGCCTGGAACTGGGCAGCGGGTTTAGCGGCACCCTCATGCGCGGCTCCGAACACAACGACGCCTTTACATCCGCTTCCGGCTCCATCCGCACCACCTCCAACCACAGCGGAGGCATCCAAGGCGGCATCAGCAATGGCGAGGACATCACACTGCGCATCGGCTTCAAACCCGTCGCCACCATCCTGGCCGAACAACAGACGGTCACCCGAGACGGCAGCGCATCGACCATCGCCGGACGCGGACGCCACGACCCCTGCGTACTTCCCCGCGCCGTACCCATGGTCGAAGCCATGGTTCTCCTGGTGCTGGCCGACCACGCCTTGCGCCAACGGAGCGCCCGCCTCTGAACATTAGATTGCGCTTCCGAACGGACCGCAAACCCAACCCCAACACAGCATGCGCCTCGCCCTGCATTGGCAAGTTCTCATCGGCCTCGCCGTCGGTGTCCTCTACGCCTGGATGTCCATCAATTTTGGATGGAATGACTTTACCGTAGACTACATCAAACCCTTCGGGGATATCTTCATCAATGTACTGAAGCTCATAGCAGTACCCCTCGTTCTCTTTAGTATCATCTCAGGAGTAGCGAGCCTGGGCGACCCCGCCAAGCTCGGGCGCCTCGGCATCAAAACGGTCGTCACCTACCTGCTCACCACCATGACCGCGGTGATCGTTGGATTGGTCCTGGTCAACCTCTTTGAACCGGGCGCCAAAGTGTCGGAAGACCTGCTGGAATCCAACCGCATCCGCTATGAGCTCTGGCGCGATGCCAATGGCATTCAGGTCCTGGACGACATCAATTTGCGCAACGACCCGGCACTGGCCCAAAAAGTCGGGGTGATCACCCAAGAACAGGTCTCCATGAACGATTGGGTGACCGACAAGCTGAACAAGGCCGAGCGCACCAAGTCCTCGGGCCCCCTTCAACCACTGGTCGACGTGGTCCCCACCAACATCTTCCGCTCGCTGTCCGACATGTCCATGCTGCAAATCATCTTCTTTGCGGTGTTTTTTGGCGTGGTGCTCGTGGGCATGCCCAAGGCCCAGGCCGCGCCGCTGATGCGGGCCATCGATGCCCTCAATGAGGTATTTGTGCGCATGGTGTGGGTGGTCATGAAGGCCATGCCCATCTTCGTATTTGCCCTGATGGCAGGCCAAATCGTCAATGCAGCCGGCAGCGATCCAGAGATGTTTCGCCAGCTCTTGGAGTACCTGCTGCAGTACAGCCTCGTGGTCGTGTTGGGGCTGGCCTTCATGGTGTTCCTCTTCTACCCTTCGCTCGTGGCCCTGCTGGTGAAACCGCTCGGTTTCAAACAGTTTCTCGCCGGCATGCGCGACGCCCAGATCACCGCCTTCTCCACCTCCAGTTCGGTGGCCACGCTGCCGGTCACCATGGATTGCGTGCGCAACAAAATCGGCGTCTCTGAGCGCACCACCAGTTTCGTGCTCCCCATCGGGGCCACGGTCAACATGGACGGCACCTCGCTCTACCAAGCGGTGGCCGTGGTTTCATTGGCCCAATTCCACATGGTCGACCTGAGCCTGGCCCAGCAAGCCGTGATCGTCATCACCGCCACCCTCGCCTCCATCGGCGCCGCAGCCGTGCCCAGCGCAGGACTGGTCCTGATGATCATCGTATTGGAAAGCGTGGGGCTCAATCCCGCCTGGATCGCACTCATTTTCCCGGTGGACCGCATTTTGGACATGTGCCGCACCGTGGTCAACGTCACCGGCGATGGCGCCGTCTCTACGCTGATTGCCCACAGCGAAAACGAATTGGAAGTGCCCAGTCAACAGGCCTGAAATGCGGTGCACATCAGCCATTTCAAGCGCATTGGTGCTCTTGTGCGCCGCAGCCATTCCCGCAGGGACAGCCTGGGGGCAGGACGGCGACCCCTGTGCACCTGAGTTGGAGGCCAAAACCTTGAAGCTGATCGAAAAAGGAAAGGACAAGCGGAAGTACGACATCGACAAGCGCATCGGATACCTCGAGCAAGCCCTCGAAGAACAAGAAGAAGCCACCGAAGCCCGGTTCGCATTGGGCCTGCTCTTGTTTAACCAGGCGCGCAAAAACCGCGGGACATTTTCCGCAGCGCGCACGCTGCTGCTCGATGTGCACAGCGCGTGCCCAGGCCTCGATGCAGACCTCCCCTACACCTTGGGTTCCATTGCTTTTGCAGAGGGAGATTTTGCCGCGTCCATGGATTGGTTTAACCGGTTTATCCAATGGGAACAAAAGACAGGAAAGCCGCTCCCTCCTCGGGCCACACGGCGTTTGGACGATGTGCGCGCACGCTTGCCTGAGATCCAATTTCTCTTGGAATACAATGCCCATGCCGACAGCCCTGCCCCGCAGGTCTTGGAAAGCGTGGCCACCCGCGACCAGGAATACCTGCCCGCTGTTTCTGCTGACGGCACCTTGTTGTTCTTTACCCGGGCTGGGGAACGCAAAGCCAAGGGCGACCTGGTCAGCCAGCCTTTCGAAAGCTTCTCTTGGGCCAAAAGAAGCGGGCCGTCTACCCCCTTCAATGCAGGGGAGCCCATGGAGGACCCCTTCAACAAAACCGCAGGCTATGGCGGCGCGTCCATCTCGGTGGACAACCGCTCGCTCTTCTTGGCCATCAAGACACCGGAGCCGGGCAATCCCGAAAACATCGACCTCTATGCTGCGCGTTACGCATTGCTCGATGACACGGGCGATGAAACGGTATACCTCTGGAGCGAGCCCAGTCCGCTCACCGCGCTGAACACCCCCGACGGATGGGAATCACAACCCGCCGTGAGTCCCAACGGAGAATGGTTGTATTTCGCCGCAGTCCGTCCGGGCACCACGCCCGATGCGCAAGGCCAACCCACCATCGACATCCTGGTGAGCGGACAACTCCCGGATGGCACATGGGGAGAAGCCAAGGTGCTGCCATCCCCCATCAATACTGCTTCCAGCGACAAGGCCCCCTACCTGCACCCCGATGGCAGCACGCTGTATTTCGCCTCCAACAGGTCGCCGGGCGGTGGTGGATACGACATCTGGATGAGCAAAAAAGACAGCGCCGCCGCACCCTGGGAGCCCGGGGCTTGGTCGCGCCCTGTCAATCTCGGCATACCGCTCAACACCCCCGGCGACGAGCACGGACTCGTCACTTCGGCGGATGGCCAGACCGCCTACTTTTCCAGCCGGCGGGCGGGAACACTGGGACTGGACATCATGACCTGGCAACTGCCCCAGGCGCTGCGGGCGCGGGCATCGGTGGTGGTCAAGGGCCAGATGAAAGTGGGCGAAGGGCTCAACGCCGAAGATGTAAAACTGGAATTGCGCTATGCCCAAAGCCGGCAAGCCCAGTCCATTTCCCTAGGAGATGATGGCGCCTTTGCAGCCGTCGTCGACCTGTCTGTCAATGAGGACGTCCTCATTGTGGCCAAGGCCGATGGGGCTGCATTCAACGCCGGCATTGTGGTGGACAAGGATGAAGAAGACCCCGCGCTGGTCGAGGCCAACCTCACCGTGCGGTCCATCAAAGGGTCCGATGCCGCCTTCGAAATCGAGGACATTCGGTATGCATCGGGGTCGGCCGTGATCGGCAGGTCCAGCCTTCTGCTATTGGACCTTTTTGCCGAATACCTATCGGAAACGGGCCTATCCGTAGAGATTGGCGGCCATACCGATGATGTCGGCAGCGACACCGACAATCTGAGGCTGAGTGAAGCCCGGTCGAGGGCCGTCAGGGAATACCTGATCATGCAAGGCGTGCCCAGCACCAGCATCACGGCCAAAGGTTATGGAGAAAGCCGCCCGCGGGCCGACAACGGGACACCTGCAGGCCGCGCCAAGAACCGCCGAACAGAGTTCCGCGTGACCAATTGAGGGCCGCACTGGATTTACGTGCCCTTCAACGTGAATAATTAGGACAGCCCCTCGGAATTCGGGGCAAGCTGCGGGCGATTTTCACGTTGTCCATGCACGTCCCCATGCCGTCACCCCCCTCTTCCCTTTCCATCCGCCCCCGCTTGCATTGTGCGCAGGCCATGGGCCCAAGCCTTCTGCTGCTGCTGGCAGGGCTCTTGATCCTCCCATGCGACGCCCAAGCCCAAGCCCCCCACCCGGTGGGCGGCGAAGTCACCCATGGCGTCCTGCGACAGGACCCGACTGCGTTTAACCGCGCGCGCCACCATTTTGACCACCACCAGTACGCCGCGGCACTCGAGCTGTTTGACAATTGGGTAAACGGCCCACTGGCAGGCGATGGACCCGCAGGAGAGCGGGAAGCCCTGATGCAAGTGGAAGCAGAATACCGGTCTGCCCTCTGCGCCATGTACCTCTACCACAAGGACGCCGTTTGGAGGATCGACCGCTTCATTGAGCGCCACCCCGAGTCGACCTGGGTGCCCAAAATCCAATGGGAACTGGCCAACTATGAATACCGCCGCAAAAAATGGAGCAAGTCCATTGATGCGTTCGAAGCACTCAATCCACGCCGGCTTTCCAAAGTGATGCGCACGGAGTACCACTTCAAAAGGGGGCATTCCCGTTTTGAAACCGGCGACCTTGAAGGGTCCCGCGGCGATCTGCTGATTGTGGTGGAAGACCCTGCGGCGCAGCCTGAATACCTGGAGGCCGCCCAGTACTACCTGGCCCACATCGCCTTTGCGGAGGACCGCTTGACCACTGCCCTTGAGGCCTTTGAGGCCCTGTCCGAAATCAATGCATTTCGCGACGCCGTGCCGCTGTACATCGGGCAAATCCTGTACCGACTGGAGCGTTTTGAAGACCTCGCCGAGAAAGGCCCCGCATGGCTGACAGAAGAGCGCAATCTGAGCGATAAAGACCGCAGCGAGCTCACCCGGGTGGTGGGTGAATCCTACTTTCATTTGGGCAACTGCGGAGCGGCTTCACCCTATCTGGAGGAAGCCTGGCGCGCAGCGGATGCCCAACAGCGGACGGCGGAATTCAGCTACATCGTCGGCACCTGCCGCCTCAGCAGCGGCGAGCCAGCCCAGGCCATCACGGCATTGATGCGGGCAACCGGTGGCAACACCCCGTTGGACCAGTATGCCACCCACACGATGGGCCGCGCCTACCTCGCACTGGGTGAAAAACCCAAGGCCCAAACCGCCTTTGCCAAAGCCGCCACCATGGAACACGACATGGAGGTACGCGAGGACGCCTTGTTCAACCATGCCAAACTGGCCTTTGAAACCGACTTCAACCCCTTCAACGATGCCATCGCCGCCTTTGAGCAATACCTGGAGGAATACCCGGACAGCCCGCGCCGGGATGAAGCCTATGGGTTTCTCCTCGATGTCTACCTGACCACCCGCAACCACGTGCGGGCGCTCGACGCTTTGGACCGCATACAGCGCAAATCACCCCGGGAAAAGTCAGCCTACCAAAAGCTTGCTTTCAACCACGCGGTGGGCCTCTTTCAATCGGGAGATTTGGCCGATGCAGATGCCTATTTCAAAAAGAGCCGGACCTACTCGGAGGATGCCACTTTGGCCGCCGAAAGCCACTATTGGCAGGGTGAAATCGCGATGAAGGACAACCAGAATGCGCCAGCCCTGAGCCATTACCGCACCTTCCTCAACGCCCCCGGCGCCTTCAACTCGGCCAAATACAACGAAGGCGAGTTCGGCGCGGGCTACGCCCTCTTTCGCCAGCGCAAATACCGCGATGCCCAGGTCTCCTTCCGAAAGTACGCCGACGCTGAAACGGGCGCAGGCCCCGGCGGTCACCGCGCCGATGCCCTGCTCCGCATTGGCGATTGTTTCTACATCGACAAGGATTATGGGCGGGCAGTTTCAGCCTATGACAAAGCGCTGGAAGCCGGCACCACACAGCAGCAGTACACACAGTTTCAACGGGCCCGTTGCCTGGGGCTGGATGGCGATCTCGACGGCGAAGTCAGTGGCATGGCGGGGCTGTTGGCAGCCCACCCCGAAACCACCTTCAAGGGCGACGCCCTCACCGCCATCGGCAAAGCAGAAATCGAACGCAACCGCATGGAGCAAGCCCGTGCCGCCTTTGAGCGCGTCCGAGACGAACTCCCCGGCAGCCCGTTTGCCAAGCGGGCCCTGGTGGACCTCGCACTGATCGCCGTCAAACAAGGCCGGGAAGACGATGCCCTCTCCCTGTGGCAACTGATCTCCACGCGCTACCCCGAAGACGAGGTCACAAAAGACGCCTTTTTGTTGGTCGAACCGCTGCTGGTCGAACGCGGACAATTGGACGACCTCCCCGATGTGATTGGCCTGAGTGACGACGACATCGCAGAGCGCACCTACGCGGCATGCCAAGACCTGGCACTCTCGGGGGACTGCGGAGGCGCCATCCCCAAACTGGCGCAGTTCTTGGACAAGTATCCCAACAGCATCCGGGTCACAGCCGCCCGCTTCCACCTGGGACAATGCCGGTTTGACGGCGGTGACACCGAAGGCGCCCTCGCGCCGCTCGAAGCCCTGGTCTCCGGTCCGCTCAGCGACTACCACGAACCCGCTTTGGTCATGGCCGCCACCATCCGTTACAATGCAAGTGATTTCAGCAGCGCTTTGAGTCACTACCAGCAACTGGAACAGGTGGCCGTTTTGAAACGCCATGTGCTGGAGGCCCGCATCGGCATCATGCGCTGCAGCCGCGCCCTCGGCGATGGCGAAACGGTGCTGGCCTACGTAGATCCCATTCTCGAAAACGCCGAAACGCCGGAGGACATCCGCACCGCAGCCCGCTACAACCGCGCCTTGATTCTCCTCGAGCGCGGCGACCCGGCAGCCAAGTCCGACTTGGACATCCTCGCGCAGGACGGCCCCCACGCCGAAGAAGCCGCGCATCACCTCTGCGCCCTGACCTTGGCAGAAGGCGATGCCGAAGGGTGCCAAGTGGCTGTGTTTGCCCAACTCAACAGGTTTGGCGGCGGCAGCGACTGGTCCTATGAAAGCTTTTTACTACTGGCCGAGTCCTACATCGTCCAGGAGGATTACTTCCAGGCGCGCAGCACCATTGACCAGCTGCAATCCAATGTGCAGGAACCCTGGGTACAGGAAGCCTGCATGGACATGCTGGACCGCATCGTCCAATTGGAAACGCCTGCACCCGAGCCGGCAGACACCACCGGCATCACCCCCAATCCCGAAGACAAATGAACGCCATGGTCTCTTCACGAATGCGTCGCATACAGCGGGCCGCTTGCGCCTGCATGGCCTTGTCCATGATGGCTCCTTTGGCCCAAGCCCAAGACAGCCTGCAGGTCACCTTCGTCGGCGACAGGGAACTGTATTTGCGCGAGGTGGACAAGCCCGGTGATGCCCCCAGAGCCGTCGACCTGGGCGTCGAAAAACCGGTCATCCATTACGCCCCCATCGCCAAGCGCACCGCGCCTGAACCCACCGTGCGCACCATCGCCCCCATCGCTGTGGAAATGGACGCCCCCTTGCCGCGCCTCTATGCAGGACACGCCAAGGCTGGGTTTGGCATCTACACCTCGCCCTTGCTCGAAGTGCACCTCGGCGACACCCGCAGCCGCCAAGGTGCATGGGGAATCTCCATGCGTCACCGCAGCTCTGCCGGCTCCACAGGCCAAGCGGACAGCCTGGGCGTAGATGAAGGTTGGTCCAAGAATGCCCTGAATGGCTACTACAGAAAGTTCGTCAAGCGCAGCAGCGTAACCGCAGCCGCCTTCCTTGAGCGCGACGCATGGGGCCTGCACGGACTGGAGCTCAATGCCGCGGCCCTTGGCTTGTTCGCCGCCCCCATCGAAAGGCAGACCTATACGCGCATGGGCACCGACCTCCGTTTGCAAAACCACGAACGCGACAGCAGCAAGGTCCACCGCAACCTCGCCTTGTCCTATTCGCGCCTTTCGATAGGCCCTCCGCCCCTTCCCGGCAACCTCTTGCAGCCAGAACTCCTGCGCAATCCCGGCAGAGAAAACCTCGTCGAAGCCACGGGGCGGTTCCACACCTGGCGCGAGGGTGCGCGCTACGACCTCAACTACGAAGCCCACATCATCGGCTCGCGCATGGATGCCAATGGCGACACCACCATCGCCCCCATCAGCAGGTCCTCGGCGCTCATCGGCGTGCAGCCGACAGTCACCAAAGAACGCGGGGCATACATGGTGCAAGCCGGAGCGGGCTTGTGGGTCGACGCCCGGGGTGCACAGTCCTTCCATTTCTACCCCACCGCAGAGGTCCGGTTCAGGCTCCTCGACGATGTCTTTGTCCCATACGGCGGTGTCGGCGGGGGCATGCAGCGCAATGCCTTCCACGACCTGGTTGCCGAAAACCCCTTCTTTGACGCCACCTACCATGCCGGTGCAGCCGCTGCCAATGGCGCCCTGATCAACACCAACCGCGCCCTCGAACTCTATGGCGGACTGCGCGGAAAGTTGACCCGCGACCTCGCTTTCAACGCCCAGGCGCGGACCACGCGCTTCCGCGATTTTCAATATTGGGTCAACGAGGCTGGCGTGGACAGCGCAGGCCAGCGCTTTGGGGTGGCCTACGATTCCCTGACTGTGGCCAGCGTCATCGGAGAGGCCACCTACCGTGGACAAGGCCCCCTTGAACTGACCGCAAGGGCTGAGTTTCACACTTACGGCACCGGCGGACAGCCTTATGCCTGGTACCAGCCCAGAACCCGCATATCGGCATCCGGCCGTTGGAATCTTGAAGAGCTCCTCTATCTTGATTTTGGCGTTGAAATCGTGGGCGCGCGCTACGCACCTTCGCGGATCCCATTCTCCGAAATCACAGGCCAAGGGGATGTGGTCCAAACCAACAGCGAGGATGTCGGTGCCGTTTTTGGTGGCACATCCGCCATTCACGCCAGAAAATTGCCCGCCTACACAGCCATAGACCTGGGCATAGAGTACCGCTACAACGCCCGTCTTTCCATGGGTTTGAACGCCAAAGGCCCCTTGGGTGCCACCGAGATATTCAACGGCTACGGCGCCCAACAACTCGGCATCATGATGCTGGCCTCTTACCGGTTTTGACCCCGTGACGAACAGCGCGGTGAGGCCCGGCGAATTCCGGGTGTTGAAAACCACGCAAAACGGCGACAAAAGTGTGGAAAACAAGGGCGTTTAAGCGGCCGTAAATCCGCTGATTGCGCGCGTTGTAGGTTATTTTCGTGGGACGTCAAAAATCGCGGAGATGAGCGAAGAGAAGAAGAACAGTTATGGCGCGGACAGCATCCAGGCCCTCGAAGGGATGGAACACGTCCGCAAGCGTCCTTCGATGTACATCGGAGACGTGGGTGCACGAGGCCTCCACCACTTGGTGTATGAGGTCATCGACAACTCCATCGACGAGGCCCTCGCCGGCCACTGTGACACCATCGATGTCGCCATCACCCCCGAGAATGGCATCACCGTTCACGACAATGGCCGGGGCATTCCCGTCGCCATGCACAAAAAAGAGGGCGTAAGTGCCCTCGAGGTCGTCATGACCAAGATTGGTGCAGGAGGCAAATTCGACAAGGACAGCTACAAGGTCTCCGGAGGATTGCACGGTGTCGGCGTGAGTTGTGTGAACGCCCTGTCCGTTCACCTGCGCGCTGAAGTCCACCGCGAAGGCAAGAAGTGGGAACAAGAGTATTCTCAAGGAAAAGCCACCTACCCTACACGGGAAATCGGCACCACGGACCGCACGGGCACATCGGTCACCTTTCTCCCCGACCCGGAGATCTTTACCGATACACTCGAATACAACTATGACACCCTCGCCCGCCGCTTGCGCGAGCTGTCCTTCCTCAACAAAGGCATCACCCTCACCCTCAAGGACGAGCGCGCCACAGACGAAGACGGGAACCACCCCACCGAGACGTTCCACAGTGAGACCGGCCTCAAGGAGTTTGTGACCTACATCGACCAAAACCGCGAGCAACTCATCCAAGACGTCATTCACGTTGAAGGAGAAGTAGACAACATCCCGGTGGAAGTGGCGATGATCTACAATACCTCTTTCAACGAGAGCCTGCACAGCTACGTCAACAACATCAACACCCACGAAGGCGGCACGCACCTCAGCGGCTTCCGCCGTGGATTGACTGACACCTTGAAGAAGTATGCCGACGCATCAGGCATGCTCGACAAGCTCAAGTTCGAGATCAGCGGAGACGACTTTCGCGAAGGCCTGACCGCCATTGTCAGCGTCAAGGTCATGGAACCCCAGTTCGAAGGCCAGACCAAGACCAAGCTCGGCAACAAGGAGGTGACCAAGGCCGTATCCCAAGCCGTGCGCGGAATGCTCACCGATTATTTGGAGGAGCACCCGAATGACGCCAAAACCATCGTACAGAAGGTGATTTTGGCAGCGCAGGCCCGTCACGCCGCCCGCAAGGCGCGCGAGATGGTACAGCGCAAAACCGTCATGGGCGGTTCCGGACTGCCCGGAAAGTTGGCCGACTGCTCAGAGAAAGATCCCGGCTTGTGCGAAGTGTTCCTCGTTGAGGGTGACTCTGCTGGAGGTACCGCCAAGCAAGGCCGCGACCGCCTGTTCCAGGCCATTCTTCCGCTCAGGGGTAAAATCCTCAATGTGGAGAAGGCGATGCACCACAAAATCTTCGAAAACGAAGAAATCAAGAACATCTACACGGCACTCGGGGTCACGGTGGGCACCGAAGAAGATGAGCGGGCCCTCAACATGGCCAAACTCCGCTACCACAAAATCGTCATCATGTGTGACGCGGACGTGGACGGCAGCCACATCGAAACCCTCATCCTGACCTTCTTCTTCCGCCACATGAAGGAGCTGATCGAAAACGGATACATCTACATCGCTACACCACCGCTCTACCTCGTCAAGCGGGGCTCCAAGCAAGGCTACGCCTGGGACGACGACCAGCGTGACCGCTTGGTCATGGAATACCGCGGCAAAAGCGATGCCAATGTCAACATCCAGCGCTACAAGGGTCTGGGTGAGATGAACGCCGAGCAATTGTGGGACACCACCATGAATCCGGAGTTCCGCACCTTGCGACAGGTCACCATCGACAACGCCGCTGAAAGCGACAACATCTTCTCCATGTTGATGGGAGACGATGTACCGCCGCGCCGCGAGTTCATCGAGGCCAACGCCAAGTACGCCAACATCGACGCGTGAGCGCCCCGCGGCGCACAGTCTGGATCACCGGCGCCAGCAGTGGCATCGGAAAAGCTGTCGCGCACGCCTGTCACCTTCGCGGTGACCGGCTCGTCCTCTCTGCCCGCGCTCCCGGCGCACTGCACACCTTGTGCGCGGAGTGGAACGCAACCGATGCCCTTGTGGCCCCCTTTGACCTTGCCCAAACCGACAACGTGGGCGCACTTGCCGACCGGATCTGGCAAGAAAGCGGCGGTGTCGATGTGGTGGTGCACAGTGGCGGCATCAGCCAGCGCAGCCTCTTGATCCAAACCGCCCCCGGTGTGGACCGGCAAATGATGGAGGTCAATTACTTCGGCACCCTCGCACTGACGCGCGCTCTCCTGCCCCACATGATCGCCGCGGGTGGCGGCCATTTTGCGGTGGTGACCAGCTTGATGGGCCTCTTCTCAGCGCCCCTGCGATCAGGATATGCCGGGGCAAAGCACGCCATGCATGGCTGGTTTGAAGCCTTGCGGGCTGAACACCACAGCGATGGCATCCGCGTCACCATGGTGGCGCCGGGGTTTGTCCGGACCGCGATTTCCAAAAACGCCTTGACCGCCGATGGCAGCCCACAAGGCACCATGGACGCCGCCACAGACAATGGCATCTCCGCCGAGCGTTGTGCCGCTGTGATCTTGCGCGGCATCGACCGCAACAAGGCACTGGTGACGCCGGGAAAAAAGGAAGTGCTGGGGTACTGGCTCAGCCGCTATGCCCCTGCCCTGCTGCGCCGCGTTGCCCGCAGCGCCAAAGTGACCTGACCCGCACGGCCTTTACACGTATTCGCGGCCGGCCACGTCGAGCACCTTCGTGGTCTTTTTCAGCGTGCGCAGCACAATGAAAATCACAAATGCAGACGCCAAGGCGTAGGCCCAAAAAGGCTGAAAAATGCAGGATGGAGAGGAGAAGAATGCCACATCACGGCCCGCGGCGCCATACCCATGCAACCCGTCAATCCAAGCGAAACTGAGAAATACAGCAAAGAAGCCGTTGTACTCCCGCTTGAGCACATTGCGCATGGAAAACGCCACCTCCGGCTCCTTCCATCGGCGCACGGCCGGCCAGAAGGCAGGCACGCCCGCCGACCAGTCGAGGTAGGCTTGGCCGAATTTGCCGCGCAGGAACTGCTCCTCAGCAAACATGATGCGCTCGTAGTACAGGGCGTACAGCAACAAGAATGCGATACCGAACCACAGGTGGCCGATGTACATGACGATGCCGAGCCACATCAGCAGATTGCCGAGATACAAGGGGTGACGGCAAATGGAATACATGCCGCGCGTGTTGAGCGACTCGGCGACCTGACCCTCCTTGGTATTGCGACCGGAAGTGCCCCGCGGCGTGTAGCCCACGCAGAGCGCACGGATGACCTGTCCCGCCATCGCCACATCGAGACAAATCAGGGGCCACCACCAGCTGCTGTCGAATTTGGCCGACATCGGCGTCCAGACCACATCGGCAAGCAACACCACCGGCACCGCGCCAAAAAACAGCAGCAAGGGCAGAAAACTGCGCCACCGGAAGAGCCAGTTGCCCGACCGGTCCATTTCTTCGATCAGCGCCATCAGTCGAAGATGGGCTGGTTCCAACGCTTGATGGAGTCCTCCAGCGCTACGCCGGACAGTACTTCCACCACAAGGCCGTCGGACAGGCCGAGTTCCACATCGCGGCGCTCAAACTGCTGCGCTCCGACCTGCACCTCCACAAAAGGCTTGGGCCCTTCGTACTGGACGAGGGCCTCGCTCAGGGCCAGCACCTCTTTGCGCTGGTCGAGCACCACATCGGCATTGGCACTGAAGCCGGCGCGGATGAAGTCGCCCTCATCGAGCGTCACCGCCGCCCGGATCTCGAACTGTACCGCCCCGTTCTCGGGCACGCCCTTGGGCGAGATGTACTCCAGGATGGCGTCGAATTTCTTGCCCGGCATGGCGCCGATGGACAGGATCAATGGAATGCCCACCCGCAGGTTCTCGATCTCGCTTTCGTCGATCTGGCCGCGGAAAATCAAGTCCGCCATGTCCGCCACACTGGAGATGGTCGTACCCTCATTGAAGGTATTGGCCTGGATAACCTGGTTGCCGACCTCAACCGGCACGTCCAGCACCATGCCGTCCACCGTGCTGGTGATCATGGTATTGGAAGCCTCTCCCGCCCGGCTGGCGGCACCTTCCTTGACGATGCGCAGGTTGTCTTCTGCTGCGAGCTTTTCCTCCTGCGCCTGCAAATAAGACGTCTCGGACTGCTGGAAGTCTTGCTGCGACACAACGCCCGAGGCGAGCAAGGCCTCCTGACGCTCAAAATCGAGGCGGCTGTTCTCCAACGAAATGCGGCTCCGCTCCACACGGCTTTGGGCCGAAGCCAGCGCCGCCATATCCGGCACCACCCGCACGCGAGCGAGTACCGCCCCAGCAGTCACCGTATCGCCGGCTTCCACGAAGAGTTCGTCGACGATGCCGCTGATCTGTGGCTTGATGAGGATTTCCTTGCGCGGCCCGATGGTACCCGAAGAGACCGACTTCTTGATGATGTCGGCGATGCGGGGAGTTTCCACCCCAAAGCGGGCCTCAGGCGCCTGCTCCTTCTGGTACAGGTGGTTCAAGGTGTATGCAGCCCCGGCAACAACCAGCAGGACAAAAATGAGGAGGAGCGTAACGCGGCCTTTCTTCATGTTTCTATATCAATCATCCCTCTGAGCGCAAGGCTTCCACCGGCTTGATTGCCAGCGCCCGCAGCGCGGGCAGGACGCCCGCGAAGATGGACATCCCAAGCAAGATGCACAACACGGTCAGAATGGTTCCAAAATCAATTTCAGGATGGCGGAAGACCCCAGCATCAGCTCCATCCTCGATGAAACCGTCCACCACTTCGAGCAAACCGACCCCCAGCACAAGGCCACACAGCCCCGCCAACAACGTCAGAAAGAGCGTCTCGCCAATGATCTGCTGCAGGATGCGGACCGGAGTAGCCCCCAGGCTGCGGCGAATGCCCAGCTCCTTGGTGCGCTCCTTGATGGAAATCAGCATGATGTTGGTGATGCCAATGACGCCCGCCAACAGGGCGAGTGAACCGAAGAGCAGCGAAATCAGCCGCATCCCCGAAAAGAGCAGCTCCGCTTTCTGGAATTCTTCCGCCATGGACCACGCACCGATGGCGCGCGGATCGTCCGGGTGAATGCTCAGCCGCGCCTTGATCAACTGCTTGGTCGCCTCTTCGGCCTCTTCCGCATCGACCCCATCCTTGATCAGCATGGAAAGCCACCCCACCCGGCCGCGCGTGTTGAACGCCTTGGCAAACGTGGAAAAGGGAATGTAGATGCTCTCCGCCTCGTTCTGCGCATCCTCGTCGTTGCCCTTGGGCGTGTACACGCCGACCACGCGGAAAATCACCCCTTGAATCTGAATCGTCTCGCCCAAAGGCTCTTCGCCCATCTCAAAGAGGATGTCTTTTACCCGGCTCCCGATCACGCACACCTTGCGCTCGCCGGCCAGGTCGCCCTCATTGAGAAAGCGGCCCTCGGTGATGTTCATGGGCTTGACCTGCGGATACTCCGCGATGGCGCCGTGCACATCAAACGCCCCGCTCTGCTTGCCGCGCGTGACATTGTTGGTGCCGCGGTAGCCACCGAGCTGCACCTCTGGACACACCAGGTCCAGGTGCTGGGTGTTGGCCTGGATCCACCGCACATCGTCGATGTCCATTTCCACATACCGGCCGCGCTGGTAGCCCTTGTAGGGCAAGCTGGTGCTCATGGTCCAAGCAAACATGCTGTTGGACACGTCGTTGCCCATGTCGGCCTTGACCCCATTCTCGAGGCCCCGCGCAGCCCCCACCGTGATGATGATCATGAACAGGCCCCAGCCTACGCCCAGCGCAGACAGGAAAGCGCGCAAAGGATTGCGCACCACCACCTGCACGAGTTCCACCAACCGATCGCGATCCAGCCCCATCATTCGTATCGCAGGGCTTCAATGGGACGGATGCGCACCGCGCGCAAAGCCGGGACAAATCCAGAAATCGCACCGGCCACCACCAATACCGCCAACGCGGTCAAGGTCACCCGCAGGTTCACTTCCGGGTCGGCGAAATAATCGTGCTCCGCATAGGGCGCCACCGCATTGAGCGTGGCCACCCCCGCAATCAGCCCCAAGGCTCCAGAAATCAAAGTCAAGGCAATGGCTTCGATGACAATCAAGGAGAGGATGCTTCCCGATGTGGCCCCGAGCGCCTTGCGCACCCCGATCTCCACCGTCCGTTCCTTGACCACAATGGCCATGATGTTGGCTACGCCAATGGCGCCGGCCAGCAACGTAAACCCACCGATCACCCAGATGAACAACCGGATGCCGGTGAAGACCCGCTCAAACATGGCGTATTCCTCCTGGTTGTCGCGCACCCGCACCGCCCGCACATCATCGGGGTGCACCGAATGGCGCATCCGCAAGTCACCATCCACGGCTTCCACCATGGCAGAAGACCCTTCCAGGTCCAGTTCTCCTGTAGACAGCACCATCTGGTCCACCTCATCGCTGCCGTTGAAGACGCGCTGCATGGTCGTCAGCGGCACGTACACCATGCTGTTGCCCCAGCGGCCATTCTTGGAAAAGTGCCCCACTACGCGAAACGTGATGCCCCGCAGGGTGATGAACGCCCCGATGGCTTCGTCCTGCTTGAACAGCTCATCGAGCAGGTTTTCGCCCACCACGCAGACCTTGCTCTCTTTGGCCAAATCGTCGGCATGCAGCCAACGACCGCCCATCAGCGGCAACAGCTCCAATTCATCGAAATCCGGCTCCACACCCACGATTGGGTAGTTGCCCTGCTCGTTCTTGTAGCCCACCGTGGACCCCCACATCATCCGGCGACCGGACCAAGCGGGCGCATCGACCACCTGCTCGGTGATGCGCTGCTCGTCCTCATTGCGCATCTGCACATAGCGGTTGGGCTGTCGCCCCCGGTACGGCAGCGTCGTCCGCCCTGTCCGCACCCACACCGTATTGCGCGCCTCGTCCCCAAAGTCCTGCTCCACCCCGTTCTGCAATCCAAAACCGAGGCCCTGCATGACCACCAGAATAAAGATGCCGAGCCCGACCGACAGCCCGGTCAACGCCGTCCGCAAAGGGTTGGCGGTCACCGTGTGGGCAATCTCGATCCAGGTCTCTCGGTTGAACATCAGCCTTGAGAACGCGCCCCGCGGGCTGTAGGTTCAACCACCTCGCCGCTCCTTCCGTCCTCGATGATAACACCATCATGCAACCGGATCGTGCGGTCGCATTGCGCCGCAATGTCCGCCTCGTGCGTCACGATGATGACCGTGATCCCCGAAGCATTCACCTCGCGCAATACCTCCATCACCTCGGAAGAAGTCGTACTGTCAAGCGCTCCTGTGGGCTCATCGGCCAAGATCACCCGCGGCGAAGTGATCAGCGCCCGGGCAATGGCCACGCGCTGCTTCTGCCCGCCGGACAGCTCTGACGGCAGGTGGTCAGCACGGTCGTCCATGCCCATCTTGCCCAGCATCTCCATGGCCCGCTTCTGTCGCTCGCGGCGCGGCACCTTTTGATAGAAGAGCGGCAACGCCACATTCTCCAGCGCCGTCTTGAACGAGATCAGATTGAACGACTGGAACACAAAGCCCAAAAACTGGCTGCGGTACCGGGCCGCCTGCTTCTCCGACAGCCCCGCCATGTCCACCCCATCGAGGTCATACCCTCCGGAATCAAATCCATCCAACAGCCCCAGTACATTCAACAAGGTCGACTTGCCCGAGCCCGACGACCCCATGATGGCCACCATCTCGCCCTGCGCAATGTTGAGGTCAATGCCCTTCAGGACGGGCAGCGACCCTCCGGCCAGCGGATAAGACTTCTCGATTCCACGCAACGCGAGCATGCCGCGAAGGTACGGAGCGCCCCGCGCCCCAAAACGACCACTCCCGCCAACAGCTCAAAACGCGGATTTCGAAGCCCGTTGCATGAGATTCAGTCGTAGGTGCAGGTGCCGTTGGCCGGGTCAGCGTAGTTGCTGGCGGTGCGGTCGGTGCAGTTGTCGCTGTCGTCGCAGATGCCGTCCGTATCCACATCGTAGACGCCGCAGCCATCACAACATTGCGCATAGGGGACAATGAGACTGACGGTGTTGCTGTTGCACCCACCGGCGTCTTCGGC
>ENA-UOXV01000657-UOXV01000657.1-marine-metagenome-genome-assembly--contig:-NODE-657-length-50045-cov-6.499760_pt1 | contig 50045 bp, 50 predicted proteins | sample MGYA00238165_ERZ766961 | MGnify/ENA primary metagenome ERZ766961 (study PRJEB28924, sample SAMN03173240) | marine metagenome | biome: Marine; feature: Water; material: Subsurface seawater | place: North... | reverse complement strand
GCCTATGCGCATTGCGATGTTTTGATCATCGGTGCCGGACCCGCTGGCGTTACAGCGGCTGACACACTTCGTAAAACGGATCCAAGTGGTGAAGTTGTGATGATCGGTGGCGAGCCAGAGCCGCCGTATTCACGTATGGCGATCCCTTATGTGTTAACCGGAATCATCGAAGAAGAAGGAACTTATCTTCGCAAAGATGATGATCATTATGGCGCGCAAAAAATCACCTACCGTCAGGGAACAGTCGATAGTGTCGACGCCGCGGCCAAGGTCGTGAAGTTGTCGGATGGTTCCGAACAGTCTTATGAGAAACTGTTAATTGCGACAGGCGCGAGCCCACTCCGCCCACCTGTTGATGGTCTTGATTTGCCGGGTGTGCATCATTGCTGGACGCTCGAAGATTGCCGCAATATCGCGCGTCTTGCGGAAAAAGGTGCAGATGTGGTCCTGATGGGGGCGGGCTTTATCGGTTGTATCATTTTAGAAGCATTGGCCGAGCGTGGTGTGAACCTGACGGTCGTAGAGGCCGAGGATCGCATGGTGCCACGTATGATGAATGCGGCAGCCGGAAATATGGTCAAAGCATGGTGCATCGAAAAGGGAGTGAATGTCCTGACCTCGACCCGTGTCACAAAGCTTGAATCATCTGGTGAAAATCCTGACAGCCTGTTGGTTGATCTGGATAACGGAGAGCAAATCCCAGCGCACTTGGTGGTTGTTGCGACTGGCGTGAAATCAAACATTGGCTTCCTTGATGGGGCAGGTTTAAAATCTGATCAGGGCATCATCGTTGATGAGTATATGCGGTCTTCTGACGAGAATATTTACGCGGCGGGTGACTGTGCCCAGGGTATTGATTTCTCGACAGGTGAATGGGCTGTACATGCTGTTCAGCCGACCGCCGTTGATCATGGTCGTATTGCAGGCATGAATATGGCGGGTTCAGTTGCGCCGTTCAAAGGCAGCCTGAATATGAACGTCCTGGACACCGTTGGTTTGATTTCTGCCAGTTTCGGCAAGTGGGATGGCGTCGAAGGTGGGGATTTTGCCGAAGCGCATGATCCGGATAATTTTCGTTATATGCGCCTCGAATTTGATGGCGATAAGATCATCGGCGCGCTATCGCTGGGCCGGACGGATCAAATTGGCGTCCTACGTGGTTTGATCCAAACCGAAATGCCTCTTGGTGACTGGAAACAGAAACTGATGGCTGACCCACACTTGATTGCAGACGCGTATATCGACTGCGCGCACTAAGGACTGAATGCTTTAAAATGAAAGTACGCGTGAAGCTCTATGCCTCGTTGGCGGAATATCTGCCTGCGGGCGCCGTTAAGAACGAGGCCGATGTTGAGGTTTCTGACGATATCTCACCAACCCAGATCATTCATCGTCTGGGTGTCCCTGAAAAAATGTGTCACATGGTCCTGATCAACGGGGTTTATATCGCCCCTGACGAGCGCGGGACGACCAAGCTTGAAGCCGGAGACCACTTGGCGATCTGGCCACCTGTTGCGGGCGGATGATGTATTTGGCGTTTTCATGAGTCAGAAAAAGACGACCATCACGAAGCAAATGGGGATTACCCATCATGAGTTTGTGCGACTGCTTCCCCAGGCAGTGGGATCGCATCGATTTCACGTACACGGAAATACAGTGGATGTCGAAAACGATCACGGTCATCGTATCCATATCGAGCTTGGCGATGAAGCGGTTCGCCAGATTGCCTTGATGCGGATCCCGACGACGCCCGTCACGCTGATCTTTGATGGGTATGACGAGGATGCAAGGACAGCATTTATGCAACGCTTTGACCGCGCGTATCATCGAGGCGGGGGGTAAACCCATGTCAGCGTTATCGCCATCCGCGCGCCGTGAACTGTTCGCAGGGGAAATCTTTGAAGTTGGTGCCCCATCCCTGAATAAGCTTATTTCCCATGCAACCCACATGGTCGAAAATGGTTTTTTTGGGATGGACGTTGAAACCGCACACCGCGAGATAGATGCCACTGATTATCGCGCGCGGGTTATCGCACTTAGGAAAGCGTTCAACGAAGATTCTGGCATTCGCCATCTGGTGGATAAATTACTCGAAGAATGGGGGGCGAATTCAGATGATGCTTATTTTGATACCCTCAAATTGCGAATTGCACCGCCGGACAATGATGCACTGACTTTTCCATTGGCTCCGTTGGCAGCGCATCGTGATACCTGGGGCTCAAACTTATATGAGCAAATCAATGTATGGGCGCCGTTAAAAACTGTGACTGACAACAATACAGTCGCCGTCTGGCCTGTGCTTTTCGACAACTATGTGCCGAATAACAGTAAAACGTGGTCCTTGGACGAACTGCGGGCCTGGCGTGCACGTGGAAATGTTGGTGACTATCCGTTATTGCCAACATCATCAGTGGTTCATGATATAGGAACGGCCAAAAGGCTGGTGCCCGAGGTCGGACAAGCGGCACTTTTCTCTGGTGCACACCTGCATGCCAGTGTTCCAAATACAACGGATCGCGCGCGCCTGAATTTTGAATTACGGATTGTTTTCTTATCCGATGTCAGAAGTGGTGAAGCCGCACCCAATGTGGATGGTGAGGCCCCTGAGACGCCTCGACACTGGTTCACATCATTGGATGGAACACGTTCCCTGGCTGATGATGCAAAGCCGTTGTTGCTCGCATAATTGGCTTAGATAAACGGGTTTTTGCCAGACCGCGTGATGATCCGAATGGGGACACCATCTAGGCCAAAATCATCCCGAAGACCATTCGTCAAATAGCGCAGGTAGCTGTCTGAGAGCTTACCAACGGTCGAGGAGAATAACGCAAACGTCGGTGGACGCGCTTTGATTTGTGTGGCGTAACGTATGGTCAACCGTTTGCCGTGGGTTCCCATGGGGGGCGGATGTGCTTCGAGCATCCCTGATAGCCAACGGTTCAATGCACCCGTTGGGACCCGCGTGTTCCAAGTATCAAAGACATCAAAAACAGCGGGCAATAATCGATCGACACCCTTGCCCGTTTTGGCAGATATCGTGACGATTTTAACGCCGCGTATTTGGGGTAATGATGTTTGCAGGCGATCGTTTACCAATTGCAAAGCCGCTGCGCGATCTTTGACCGCATCCCACTTGTTGATTGCGATGACCAAGCCACGACCTTCATCGACAACTCTTCGGGCGATGGTCAGATCTTGTTTCTCAAGCGGTTGGTCGGCGTCGAGCACAAGCACAACGATCTGCGCATACTGAATGGCTCGAAACGTGTCATTGACGGATAGATGTTCAAGTTTTTCATGCACACGTGCACGGCGTCGTAGGCCCGCTGTATCAACCAGTTTGATATCGCGCCCATCCCAAGTCCAATCGGTGGCGATGGAATCGCGGGTAATACCGGCCTCTGGGCCGGTGAGCATGCGCTCGGAACCCAGCAATTGGTTGACCAAGGTGGATTTGCCGACATTAGGTCGTCCGACGATCGCAAGCTGCATGGGACGAGAGATGACTTCTTCGTCGTCGGATTCTTCACCACGATCCTCAAAGATATCCTCTTGGTCGCGATTTGCATCGAGTTTCGCTTGCGCCGCTTCGTGATGTGGGATCAGTGCATCGTATAAACCATCGAGACCTTGACCGTGCTCGGCAGATAAAGCGATCGGCTCGCCAAGTCCAAAACTATATGCCTCTAGGCGGCCGCTCTCGCCTTGATTACCCTCGCATTTATTAACACCCACTATGACCGGAACTTTTTGGCGTCGTAGCCAATTGGCGAAGTGTTCATCCGTCGGCGTTACGCCAACACGACCATCGATCAACAACAAGGCAACATCGGCATCGCCCACAGCACGCTCTGTTTGCTCGCGCATGCGACTTTCAATGCTATCGTCGATGACGTCTTCTAAGCCTGCCGTATCGAACAGGCGAAACGAGATATCGCTGATGTTGCCTTCACCTTCGCGGCGGTCACGGGTGACGCCGGGGGTGTCGTCGACAATGGCCAAACGCTTCCCAACCAATCGATTGAAAAGGGTAGATTTGCCCACATTTGGGCGTCCGATGATAGCGATTGTAAAGGTCATGATTGCCCTATGAGGGTTCCCAAAAGGGAACTAGCGATATGCCGCGAGCTCTGCATCGTCGGCAAGAAAGAAAACAAAGCCGCCGGCTGAAATTGGTGGAACGGCAATGCCATCAGGTAACTCTTCAATTCCCATTAGGCGCCCAGTGTAGGGAGAAACGGCCAATGCTTCACCCGTGGAGCCCGCGACAATTAAGCGGTCGCTGACCAACAACGGCCCCGTCCAGGTGATGGGATCTTCTTGGTCTTCAGGATCTTCAAATTTTGGCAAGCCTAATACCCATAGCACCTTGCCATCATCACGAGATACCGCGATCAATTCGTTATCGTTTGTGATTGTGAAAACGAAGTCGCCGGCAACCCAAGGGCTTTCAGCGCCACCAATTTGGCGCGACCAGATACGCCTGCCGGTGCGTAGATCAATGGCTGCCATGACGCCAGCGTGGCTGATGGCGATGACGCGGCCCCGATCGATAAGGGGGCGCCCGCGAATTTGCGAAAGCGATGCAACAGCGTCTGTCCGACGGATTGAAACCAGATTGTCCTGCCACAACACCCGACCCGTGTCGGTGCGAAGTGCAAACAGCTCGCCCGAGGTATAAGGCACAATGACGATCCCGCTTTCGACGGCAGGGCTGGCACTGCCGAGAAGGCTGGCAGTCTCTTGGGCGCCGGAATGCGTCCACAATGTTGATCCATCGCGCGCATCAAGTGCAAGCAAGGTATTGTCGACGGTTGAGATAAACACCCGGCCACCGCGCACAGTTGGTGCAGCGCGCAACGGAATTTTGGTATTTTCGGACCAGATGATTTCACCCGTAGTCGCATTCAGTGCAAAGACCACACCGTAACCTGTGGACACAAAAATGCGATCGCGCTCATATGCTAAACCGCCACCGATGTGGCCGTCATCGTCGTATTCGTCTTCTAAATCAGTAGACCAAATGCGGTCGCCATCTTCGATGCTAAAGGCCCGGACTTCGGAATCCGTGTCCATGGTATAGATGCGTCCCGCAGCAACAATTGGTGGGCCGACAAATCGGTGTTCGTCATCTGCGCCGCTACCAATATCAGAACTCCAAATTTCGGATAGGGTATCGCTGACGGCAATATGGTGCATTGAATGATTGGCGAAACCGCCAGTCATAGGCCACTCGTCGTTCTGGGTGGGTTCGGGGAGGACAATATTTGCTTCGCCTGGGGCAACGTCGGCTTGCAAACTGCGTTCGTTGACCAAGATAGAAATACGCTCACCAGGGAGCGGTTTTTCCTTTTGGCCAAAAGGATCCAAATCTTCGAGCGTCTCACACGCACCAAGCAAACTGACCACAGAAATGAGGGCCAGTCCGAATAGGGGTTTGATAAACGAATGAGACTTGGGACTTGGATGCATTACTCGCCGACCGCCTGTAATAGTTCTTGTGCCCGTAAGCGTAATCCGTTTGGTGCTTGGGCGTCCAGAGCGATGGCTTGTAAAAATTCACGTGCTTGATCTTTGCGCCCAGCAACGAGGGCAGCTGCGGCTGAAATTTCACGCGCCGTATGACGCCATACATGATTGGGCTGAGTCATAGGCTGCAGCGTTTCGATCACGGCATCGGCATTAGATTTATCAGCTTCGAGTTCTTCGCCTGCAGCCAATATGGTTGCGAGATCGCGATAACGCTTGGAAATGCTGGTATCAGCGGCAATCCCCTTGAATGCAGTTGCTGCACCAGCATGATCTTTTTGGCCGCTCAAGACGGCTGCTTTGCGGAATGTTGCAATGACAGATACGCCATCAATGCCCTTGGTGGAAATATCCTTCAGGACACCCAGCGCTGCCTCGGCGTCGCCTTGATTAATGAGTTCGACAGCGCCAATCAGGCGATCTGTTGCCTCTGTTTTGCGGCTTTTGTCGTAGGCGGTCCAACCTTGATATCCAGCCACGACGATGACGACAGCCAAAGCGACGCCGACAACATAGTTGCCATACGCATCCCAAAATTTCTTAAACTGATCCTGACGAAGTTCTTCGTCAATTTCGCGCATCAGTGCTTCGTCGTTTTGTTCGCCCACGTGTCACTCCGTCGTAGATACGCGCTGCATGATTGCGCGCCTTTTGAAAGCGCCCAAACATATCGATACGATAGGTTTATAGCAAACGATTGCGTTGTTGAAAGCCATGGGAATAACGCAATTGTGTGAATGTAGGCTGATTGGCAATTTTCAATCAATTTGCGTCCGTTAAGGCGGCATTAACCATTATGTGAAGATAATACGGTTGGTTTTATGGAGTGTCCGTCGCCATGCGTAGTTGGCTGAGAAAATTACCCATTTTGGCCGCATTGATTGCGGGACTCAGCGTTTCTGCATGTGATCCTGGGGTTTTTACGGCATTTGAAGGTGTATCATTGATAGGGACGGATAAAACCGTCGTTGATCATGTGATCTCCATTGGTAGCGGCAAGGATTGCTCGACCGTTCGTAAGGAAAAGGGGCTAACCTACTGTGTCGAGGACACCCCCATCGCACAACAGAATCTATATTGCTATCGAGATTTGGGCGGGGTCACTTGCTACGATAAACCAGCGCCCAACCGATCAACACAGCAGCGCGTTGATCGCAACGAGCATAATCAAGCCAATTGACACCTCATGTTTGACATCGCTAGGTAGCTAACGATGTCCTATCGCTTTTTACTAATCATGGCGTTTGTTTCACTTATACTGTCCGGCGTGTCTGGCTGGGTATTTTTTGGCGAACGCGAGAAAGACCCAGAAACACTCCGTATTCTTGCTTATAAAAGCGAACTGATTGTTGCGAAAAAGGCAGCTGCTTCGGGTGCTGAGGCGGATGTAACCGTCTATGCCAAAAAGCTTTTGTATGCCCCAGAAATCCTGAGAGATGAAGAAGCCGCGATGAGTTTGCTCCGAAAGGCGGCGAACGACGGATATGTGCCAGCGCAGGTTCAAATCGGTGTGATGTATGCAGAAGGGGTCGGCGTTCATCAAAATAATCACCGGGCAGTGGAATGGTTTAAGCTGGCCTCACAGTTATCAAACAACTCCGAAGCCAATTTCTATCTGGGAGAGGCCTATTTTAGGGGGTTGGGCGTGCCACAGGACTATGGCACCACGGTGCCGCACTACCAAAAGGCAGCTCGTGGCGGTCATCCCGTTGCCCAATACATTATCGGTACGATGTTCGAGGCAGGTTGGGGCGTTCGCCAAGACCTCATCCAGGCGTGGGTTTGGTTTAAGCAAGCCCAGCCATATGCCGATAGAATTGCCGCCCACGAAGAGGGTTATGATGTTGCCTTGGCACTTGGGAGAGTTCAGGCTTTGATGAACCGCAGTCAGATTGAAACGGCGTGGGCCAAGTACAAGGCGATGCAGGGTTAAGGTTGGAATGGCGAGTGATATGCGTGATTTAAAAATTCTGATTGCCGACGGCAATTCGGCAGAACTTAACGATTTGTCCCGTGAGGCTGGGTGCGAACTTGGTGCCGAGCGTTATGTAAATGAAATCAAACGCATGTTTCCCTCTGCGGTTATCGAAACAGTGTTTCCTGCAGATTCGGATCAATATCTACCCAATGGTGTAACGCTTACGGATTTTGACGGGATTGTCATGGGGGGCTCTGGATTGCACGCCTTTGATCAAGCCCCAGAAGTCACTCGACAAGTCGATTTAATGCGAGAGGCTTTGGATGCAGGACTGAGCGTTCTGGGCAGTTGTTGGGGGCTACAAGTTGCTGCCGCCGCCACAGGTGGAAGTGTTGTGCAAAGCCCGCGTGGTCGCGAAGTCGGCATCGCCCGAAAAATTGCCTTAACACCTGCGGGTATGGGGCATGCATTATTTGCCAATAAGCCCCCCGTGTTTGATAGCCCATGCATCCATTATGACGAGGTGACGCATTTACCATCGGGGTCTGTGATCTTGGCATCTAATCCGCATTCATCTGTCCAGTCCGCTGTGATCCGCAAAGGGAATGGGGTGTTTTGGGGCATGCAGTATCATCCGGAATTCGATCTTCCGCATCTCGCCAACCTGTATCGACGATATGCAGATGCGATGGTTGCCGATGGATTTTTCCAAGACCGCGATGATCTGGACAGTTACTGCGCGCGGCTTGAGGCGCTTAACCAAGACCCGAGCAGATTGGATTTACGATGGCAATTGGGTATTGATGATGATGTCATTGATCCCGATCAGCGTTGCCTGGAAATCAGAAATTGGGTCCTGAGTTTGGCACGCTCATCTAGCTAGCTGACAACTCCAAACAAGTTACTGGCCCGCACCCCATCGAAAATGAACTGCACCGCGAGTGCAGTCAGCAACACGCCCATCACGCGGGAAATAACGTTAAGTCCTGTGACGCCCAGCAATCGTTGAATTTGTGATGCTGTCAAAAGAAAGACGAGTGTTAAGGCCAAGTTCGCCAATAGGGCGACGATTACGGCGGTTGTCTTTAATGCGTCGCCTTCGGCATTGGCCATCAATAATACCACAGCGCCCATGGTGCCTGCACCGGCGATCAGCGGGGTCGCCAATGGAAAGACTGACAGATCAGCGCGGTGGCTGGCTTCTTCTGTTTCGTCGGCGGTGGTTGAACTGATGCCGCTTGATGTTGCGAACACCATGTTGATCCCAACTAACAACAATAAGATACCGCCTGCGGTTTTGAGCGATGCCAGCGTAATCCCCAGATAATTCAGCAAAGATTTACCGAAAAAAGCGAATAAAAGCAGAATGACAGTGGCGATCAGAACGCCCTTGATGGCTGTGTTTCGGCGCTGTCTTGGTGGCATCCCCGCCGTGAGGCCGGCATAAACGGCAGACACATCGATTGGGCCGACGACCGCGAAGAACGTCGTAAATGCGACGAGACCGACTTCGATGACCTCGGGTGAGATACCGCTGAACATTATGTCGCCATTACAATTGCCCGGACATGGACGCATCCAACATGGTGCGCATTTCAGAAACGCCGACCGTGACCGGGTTCGCCGCTGCTGTTGGATCTTCGGCGGCCATCTGTGCAATTTCAGACAGTCTGGTGTCGTCGACACCCAAATCTTTTGCGGTATGGGGAATCTCAAACTCTGTTCTAAGGTTCAAGACCCACTGTTGGACATCATCAAAGCTATCCCCAAGATCAAGCCAACGGGCCAAGCGGCATATTTTTTGATTGATCGCAGGTTGGTTGAACGCCAGCACATACGGCATGAACACTGCATTGGTCAGTCCATGATGCGTGTCGAACAATGCGCCCACCGGATGCGATAATGAATGAATGGCGCCGAGACCTTTCTGGAACGCGACGGCCCCCATGGCGGCGGCTGACATCATGTGCGCGCGGGCATCCAGGTTTGATCCATCAGCCACTGCGACAGGCAGCCATTCCTTGACCAATCGCATACCCTCAACAGCGATCCCGTCACTCATGGGGTGATAAAACGGCGATGAATAGGCTTCGAGGCAATGGGCGAGGGCATCCATACCTGTCCATGCGGTAATATTGGCGGGTAGCCCTGCGACCAGTGCCGGATCACAAATGACCGTTAGCGGCATCAGTTTGGGATGGAAGATGATTTTTTTGGTATTCAGTTCTTCGTTGGTGATGACACCGGCGCGACCAACTTCTGAGCCTGTGCCTGACGTCGTCGGGACTGCAATAACAGGTGCAATGCCATCGGAGTTGGCTTGTTTCCAATTGGTGCCGACATCTTCAAATGCCCAAAGCGGCAGGGTTTGACCTGCCATCAATGCGATAGCTTTGGCGCAGTCCATGGCGCTGCCGCCACCCCAAGCGATGACACCATCGTGGTTGCCGTCTTTAAAGGCCTCAAGCCCTGCGGTGACATTGGCACCAATAGGGTTGCCTTTTACGTCTGAAAACAATCCAGGCTCAAGACCCGCTTCGCGTAGCGCCGCCAGTCCATCTGCAATCATCGGCAGTCCGGCAATAAAAGGGTCCGTGACGACCAAGGGGCGTGCAATGTCGTGTGATATGCAAACGCGCGGCAATTCACTGATGCGACCGACGCCAAACCGCATCTGTGTTGGATATCCCCAGTTACTGGATAGTGTTTCGTATGTATCGGTCATCTGACCGTCCCCCCTCGGCAAGGCCAAACAAAATTATGATCCGCTGTATCGCAGTCTAATGGTTCAGGATCAAGATGTCTGAGCGTTTATTTATCGAACGTCACCGTATCAATGGCACTCTGCATTTTGTTTTGTCCCCATGGCAAAGGCTCGCTTGGGAAAACGTCGCTGCTTGCTGCGCGCGTACCTGTTCCAGGCTCGGTCAAGGAAACGGTTCCGATGCTGGTCTTCACATCGACGCCTTTGCCACTGAGTAACGCCACTTCAAACCCGTTATCCAACACACCACCCCAAAAAGTCGTGCCACGAATACCGATGGTGGCGGTTTCCGTCTGAACGGTCATCGACGCATCAGCCAATTGCATCATCTTGCCACTGGTGACTTGGAATGCGCCCTGCAACATCCGCATGACTGCGTTACCGCCATTCTGATCCAAAATGTATTCAACGACGGTGAAGTGCGCGCGCTCGCCGAGGCGGACAATCGTGCCGTCGGTAAATTCCAGTTCCAGGCGTGTGTCTTTGCCGGTGGAGATGATGTCGCCCAGTTGGACTTCGCTTCCTACTTCGAGAGAACGTGGGAATGCATCCTGCATCGCAACGGCGGCATTCTGGATGCGCAATACTTTGGCAACCACATCAGCATTATCCTGCTGCGCGGCAGAGGGGAGCGCAAAGACCACCATTAGGGCCAGTATCGTGAAGAATCGCATGAGACAGTCCTCTCAAATTATCGGGGATATAAGGTGCAGGGCGTTGTTCAGATCATATGATCTCAAAATACCGCTGCATCTCCCAATCGGTTATGTGGCGACGGAATTCCCGTTCTTCCCATTCCCTACTTGCCGCATAGTGATCGACGAACGTGTCGCCGAACATGTCCCTAGCGATCCCAGAGCCTTTTAGTCTTTGAGCGGCATCCCACAATGTTGTGGGAAGTGCCAGCTTTTTGGGAAATGTCTTTTCATATGCATTCCCTTCGATTTTAGGTGTTGGTTCTAATTCGGCCTCGATACCATGAAGCCCAGATGCAATGGCCCCAGCCAATGCTAAATATGGATTACAATCAGCGGCTGCAACACGGTATTCGACCCGTTGTGAATGCTCAGATCCCTGAACAACCCGCAATGCACAGGTGCGATTGTCGACGCCCCATGTCGCGTCGGTCGGTGCCCAGAAACCTGGGATCAGGCGCGTATAACTGTTCACTGTCGGTGCGATCATGGCCAGAAATTCTGGCATCAGTTTCTGTTGGCCTGCCACGAATTGGGTCATCGTGCGGCTCATCCCATCGGGACCCTTTGGATCAAAGAAGACACCTTGGGTTTTGCCGCGCCCTTTTTTCGTCAGTGAAATATGAATATGGCCCGATTGCCCTGGCCAATCCGGGGACCACTTGGCCATGAATGTTGCCATCAGACCGCGCTTTTGCGCCATGATCTTGGCGAATGTTTTAAATAATGCGGCCTTGTCCGCCGCCGCCAATGCTTCGTCGACCGTGATGGCAGCTTCTAGAACACCAGGGCCTGTTTCTTCGTGCAAACCTTCGAGTTGCATGTCCATCAGGATGCAGCCGTCCAGCAGGTCACGATAAATTTCGCTATCAACGGTGTTGCGCAGCACCGAGTAGCCAAAGTATCCGGGCTGTATCGGTTTCATGTTTTTGTAGTTTTTCTCGCGAACGGAATCGGGTGTTTCTTCGAACATGAAGAATTCAAATTCAAACCCGGCCTTAACGGCGTAGCCCATTTTCTCGGCACGTTTCAACACTCGCCTAAGGGTCGCACGCGGGCACACAGCCTCGTGTTTGCCGGAAAATTCACCTAAGAAAAATAACGTGCCTTCTTCCCATGCGATTTCACGGCAACTTTCGGGAAGGACGCGGACGCCTGCATCAGGGTAACCCGTGTGCCAGCCCGTGACGGACACGTTGTCATACAACTGATCTTGAGAGTCCCAACCGACAACGACATCGCAAAATCCAAACCCCTTATCCAAGGAGGTTAAGAATTTGTCCTTGGACATGTACTTGCCGCGCATGATGCCGTCGATATCGAACACGCCAACTTTGACATATTCCAGGCCATGTTTTTCGATTAATGCTTTGGCGTCTGCAGCGGTTTTTACTTTTCGGGTGTTCACGGACCAGTCTCCTTCACAAGTATCGTATGGGCATCTTAGTCCCCATGCCTGATTGCTGCCAGCCTCATACATACATAACGCGTAGATCGTACGTTTTATTCATCCGCAAGTGCGATATCCTGTTGTTCGATGAAGATAGATTTACAAGCAGTGCTTATGGAAGGTGTTAAGGCCCACCAGCGCGGGGATCTGTCTACCGCAGCGTCTAGGTATCAGCGAATCCTGTCCGTGGCACCTGGGCACGCGGATGCGAATCATCTTTTGGGGCTTGTCCTGTTTCAGGCTGAAAAACCGAATGAAGCTGAGCAATTGATTCGAAAAGCCATTTCTATTGATGACAAAGTTGCGCTGTATCACGCGAACTTGGGGCGCGTGCTTAAATCACTAAACCAAGATGCGGCAGCGGTCTCGGCATTTCGGGGTGCGGTTCAACTTTCACCAGAAGATGCCGTTCTGCATGCCGACCTTGCATCCGCACTGATAGGTACAGGCGATGCGGATGGTGCACGTGCGCGGGCACACCTGGCATTGGAATTGTCGCCCGATCTGGCGGAGGCACATTTAAATCTTGGTTTGGCGTTGCAGGAACTACATGGCCCAACAGACAGCGAAGCCGATAAGCATCTTAAACGCGCGTTGAAACTAAAACCTGAACTTGCAGGCACATATTTGGCATTGGGAGTCGCGTGCCATGAGGGTGGCGATATTGCGGGTGCGATTTCACATTATGAACAAGCGATCAGCTTGAACCCGAATTTCGTTGAGGCCCATACCAACCTTGGCAACATCTATCGATTGGCAAACAATTTTGATGCGGCCACCCGTCATTACCGCCTGGCGTTAGATATTCGCGATGACATTGCTGACATCTGGGGAAATCTGGGTGTTACGCTGCAAGAGCAGGGTGATATTGATGCCGCGCTAGAAGCATATGATCGCGGGATTGCACTCGACATTGATGACCCAGAAATTCGGCGAAATAGGGGGATGGCGCGTCTTGCTGCTGGGCAATTTGATGAGGGTTGGCGCGATTATCGATATCGTTGGCAAACCCAGCGTTTCAAAGACCTTACCCGTGAATGGTCGGCACCTGAATGGGGAGGGGAAAGGCAAAAGGGTGCCCTAATCCTTGTCCATGCTGAACAGGGTTTAGGAGATACCATTCAGTTTTCCAGATACTTGAAGGTCCTGCATGATCGGGGTTTTCGGGTGGACTTCGAATGCCCAAACGTCCTGCAGCCGCTTTTTAAGGGGGCACCTTATTTGAAATCATTGATCGCACCGGGTGACACCGTGCCTAAGATCGATTTTCATGTGCCGCTGCTTAATCTGGCTGGCTTGCTGGCACCGGATTTCTTCAATGAGGCGTACGCAACGCCATATCTGACCGCACCGAAATCGGCGGCAAATAAGTGGCGGCAGATTTCTGAACACTGGCCAGGGGGCAAGCGCGTTGGCATCGCGTGGCGCGGTAACCCTGATCATGTTCGCGATTCAGTTCGTTCGCCTGGGCTGGATGCCTTTGCGCCATTGTTTGATATGAATAACGTCGTGCTGATTTCACTTCAAAAAGATAATGCTGCTGACGAACTGGCGCGATTATCTTCGCAACAACGCGTGGTAGACCCGACCGAAGACATCAATAATTTCGGAGATACCGCCGGACTGATGATGCAATTAGATGCCGTCATTTCTTGTGATTCTGCGCCGCTGCATTTGGCTGGGGCGATGGGATGTCGAACATTTGCGGTATTACCCCATGTGGCTGAATGGCGTTGGGGATTGGCGGGCGAGACGACCCCCTGGTATCCGTCGATGACGCTTCTCAGGCAACCTGTATTCGGTGACTGGGAAAGTGTCTTCACGCGGCTTTGTCAGGAATTAAAAAATCTCTGACCCGGTTACGTATTTAGCTATCGAGTGACCGGATGAGGGCATCGATCTGTTTGGCCCATGTCATTTGATGCATGCGCTCTTCGCCTTTGGCTCCAACGGTTTTCGCATGGTTTCTGTTCAAAAATGCGGCATCTAATTGTTCGACAATTTCGTCAATATCGCTCTCACCCCAAACGTGGCGGTGCCCAAGTTGATCATCAACGGGCGTTTGATGGTGGAGCGGAAAACAATTGTCCTCCGTCGCGATATCAAGATGACCAGAGTTCATCGATACAACGCAGGGGATGCCGCTTGCCATACATTCCATCAGGGCAAGGTTGGTCCCCCCCTCGCATCGGTTTGGAAACACAGCGACATCAACATCGCATAACATGCGGGGCAGGTCAGCGTTACCGACGACACCCAGATCAATGTGCGTGCCTTCGGGGATGCCTTCGGCTTTTGTCCACGCCATGATCGCTGCTGCGGGATCGTCGCCAAGGTTCGGCAGGGACGAGACGTGTGTGCTTTCGTGCATTGTCTTGGCGCTATCGGGCCAAGGGTTTTGCCATACAGTCACCAAAAGCGCATCGGGCCGACGTGTAACGAACTTCTTAAACGCGGCCACGACCAGGTCCTGCGCTTTGCGAAATTCCAATTTCCCTGCAGCAAAGACCACGAATTTGCCGTCAAAATTATTGGTAGGATGACGCGGTTGAAATACGTCGATGTCTACGCCTTGGTGGATACAGACGACATTCTGTATGCCGCGGTCACGCAGATGCGCAGCGTTCCACTCAGACCCCGTGCGCATCCCATCCATGCCCTTGGCATGTGTAATGGCGGCATCGGGGATATTTGTTTCTTCGAAAAACGTGAAACCAAAATTCCGCTGGCCGCTGTATCTATTACTGACGGGTGTCCGTAACAGACCATTCCCGCTGGAATGAAGGACGAGCACATCTTTTAATCCAACGTGTTGTAGATGCGCTGAATCGCGCATCAGTTTGGTATGCTCTTCAATCAATGGCGCCAGCATCGGATGATACGCATCGTTGATTGTCGGCAATTGGGTTTCATTCAAAAGCAATGGTTCCGGCCAACCTTTGGCGCGATTCAACAGCAATTCTTTGACAAGATTGATCCCGAATACGCCCCAACCGTGGATACTTGATAATCCCCAGGTCAGGCCAATCCGGTTTTCCATATCTGGTTTAAGCGCTATTCGGCTTCGGCAACCACAAGTTCGCCGTGCTGTGTGCAATCTGCTGCACCCAGGTTGACGAACACATGAGCGATACTCTCTGGTGTCTTTAGCGTTTCCGCATCTTCGCCAGGCATCGCTGCGGCCCGCATGCCGGTTCGGGTTGCACCCGGGTTGATGATATTCACGCGAATATTGGTTTTCAGAGTTTCTTCGGCATAGGTCTTGGCCATCATTTCCAGGCCGGCTTTGGATACGGCATAGGCGCTCCAAAACGCGCGTGGATTATGACCGACCGATGACGTGACGTAGATTGCACGACCACTATCAGATGCGCGTAGCAACGGATCAAATGAACGGGTCATCCGCCATGCGGATGTCAGGTTCACCGAAAGTACATCATCCCAGACTTTTGGTTTTGTGTGATGGATCGGACCCAAAACACCCAAAAGACCAGCATTGGCGACCATGATATCCAAGCGTCCAAACCGCTCAAACAGAGCAGCACCAACTTTGTCGATGGCGTCGTAATCGCGGATATCCAGGGGGACAAGCGTGGCATTTTCGCCAGTGTCTTGTTTGATCTGATCGTCGAGTTCTTCTAGGCCGCCTTGTGTGCGCGCAATGGCAATAACGTGTGCACCCTCACGGGCAAATCGTTCGGCAACAGCGCGCCCGATACCCCGTGATGCACCAGTGACCAGTGCAATTCTACCTTCGAGTCGTTTAGACATTCGTATCTCTTTTATTAGTCGCGCTCGGTGAGCAAAGAAAGCTGCTTGGGTTTGCCGCCGCCATCATGATCGGTCAATGGAATGGGGTATTCACCCGTAAAGCACGCATCGCAGTATTGCGGTTGATCAGAATCGCGTTTGGCTTCCCCGACGGCACGATAGAGGCCATCGATCGATATGAATGCAAGACTGTCGACACCGATGATCTTGGCCATTTCTTCGACGTTGTTTTGTGCCGCCATGAGTTGGTCGCGCTCGGGTGTATCGATACCGTAAAAACAAGAATGCGTCGTGGGGGGAGAAGAGACCCGCATGTGGACTTCTGATGCACCAGCCGCGCGTACCATTTCAACAATTTTGGTCGATGTTGTGCCGCGAACGATGGAGTCATCGACAAGGATAACGCGTTTACCCTTGATCGAACCCAGGTTCGCATTGTGTTTCAGCTTCACGCCCAAGTTTCTAATTTGCGCTGTTGGCTCAATAAAAGTCCGGCCCACGTAATGATTTCGGATAATCCCAAGCTCAAACGGTACGCCTGATTCTTGCGCATACCCAAGTGCTGCTGGAACGCCACTGTCAGGGACAGGCACGATGACGTCGGCAGGGACATGGCTTTCACGGGCTAACTCTTCGCCGATGGATTTGCGAGCCGCATAGACGTGCTTACCTTCGATCATGCTATCGGGCCGTGCGAAGTAAATGTATTCAAAAATACAGAAACGCTTCGGCACTTTGGTGAAGGGTTTGATGGAATGAATGCCATTTTCGTCGATCAGCACGATTTCGCCAGCATCCACGTCGCGCACAAATTCAGCACCGATAATGTCGAGTGCACAGGTTTCCGATGTCAGGATATACGCATTATCAATACGACCAATGACCAATGGCCGAACGCCACTTGGATCGCGTGCGCCGATTAATTTCTTTTGCGTTAGGGCGACCAGTGAATAGGCGCCTTCTAATTGCGTGAGGGCGTCCGTTAGGCGATCAACAACGCGGCCATATTCACTCCGTGCGATCAGATGAATAATGGTTTCTGTGTCGCTGGTTGATTGAAAAATACTGCCACGATCAATGAGATTGCGGCGAACCGTATAAGCGTTCGTCAGGTTGCCGTTGTGCGCGACCGCAAGGCCACCAAACTTGAATTCAGAAAACAACGGCTGCACATTTCGAATGAGCGTATCGCCGGATGTGGAATATCGGACATGCCCAATCGCCGATGTGCCTTTTAACGTGTCGATAACACGTTGGCTTGAGAAGTTGTCGCCAACCAGACCAAGGGCGCGCTGGCTGTGGAACATTTCATGTTCTGCGTCATACGCGACAACGCCTGCGGATTCTTGGCCGCGATGCTGTAGCGCGTGAAGTCCAAGTGCTGTGTGAGCTGCCGCATCGACATGCCCATAAATGCCAAACAGGCCGCATTCTTCATGCGGATGATCGTCGTCATAGACATCATCATAGCTGTCTGTAACGCCGCCTGGATTGATCTCATTGGTCATGCGCGCATCCTAACGTTTTTGATCAATTATTGGAACCAGTGCCATCCAAAAGTCTCTCTAAACTTTTCCGTTGCTCGGTGTCGTAACCCTCGCGCGGGGGTGTCTCGGATTGTTTTGGTGTCGGCGCGACGAGTTTTTCAAGATCTAAACCCTGGCTATTTGAGCCACTGCCTGTGGTTCTGCCTGATATGTGGTCGGGGACCAAGCTTTTTAAGAGGGCAGCACCCGGTTCAATCAATTGCATGGTTCGGGCGTCCCTGATCATTGCAGGTTGCTCGTCTTTTGGAACCATCAATTCGAGACCGATATAAGCCACGCATACCAGAACGGCGCCTCGCAACAAACCAAACAGGAACCCTAATGAGCGATCTAAAACGTTCAATGCGCTGGCCTGGACGCGCTTTGCAATGGATCGTGTCAGTAGCGATAGGAATACCAACGTTGCGATGAAAATAACAATGCCTGCAGTCAAATCGGCGGCAAGGTCGAGAGAGATGTATTCGCGCGCAATCGGCTTGGCATAGGGAAAGCCATAAAACGTGGCAAAGATCGCACCGATCCAACCACCAACCGAGAGTACTTCGTGAACGAAACCGCGTGCGTATGCCAATACAGCCGACACCAACAGTATCAGCAGAACACCGATATCGATCACATTGACGGGCAGGTTATTGAGCGATTCCACGAGTTCAGATTATCCCAATGCAGATGACTTAGAGGGTTTCGGGGCCAGAATAACCTCAATCTCGCGAAGATGCGAAATCTCGATGAGCGTCATGTTGCTCGCATTTTTGGATTTCTTGGTGCGAACCTTTGGCACAATCGCTCGGGTAAAGCCCAATTTCTCTGCCTCTTTCAGTCGTGCGTCGATGCGCGATACAGGACGTATCTCTCCGGAAAGACCAATCTCTCCAAATATAACTGTCCCACGATCAATGGCCTCGGCTGATTGCGCTGAAACCAATGCAGATGCCACTGCCAAATCGGCGGCAGGTTCGGAAATTTTCAACCCGCCTGCGACGTTGAGGTACACATCAAGGGGACCCAATGCAAGACCGCATCGGGCATCCAGGACAGCCATGATCATGGCCAGACGACCGCTGTCCCAACCCACGACTGCACGGCGTGGTGTTGCCAGTGCACTTGGTGCAACCAAGGCTTGAATCTCAACTAAAACGGGGCGGCTACCTTCGATGCCAGCAAACACCGCAGCACCCGATACATCACCTTCATGCTCAGACAGGAACAATTGCGACGGGTTTGTGACCTCGGCCAAACCACGATCAGACATCTCGAACACACCGATCTCGTCGGCGGGACCGAAACGGTTTTTCACGGCCCGAAGAATTCTGAATTGATGGGATCGTTCGCCTTCGAAATGCAGCACCGTATCAACCATGTGTTCCAGGACACGTGGCCCCGCGATGGTGCCTTCTTTGGTGACATGGCCGACAAGGATGACTGCAAACCCACGTCGCTTGGCCAGTTTAATCAGCTCCTGCGCCGAACCACGGACTTGCGATACTGTGCCGGGGGCACTTTCAAGATTGTCCATATACATGGTTTGGATGGAATCGATGATGACCACATCCGCCGCATCCTTGCTGTCCAATGTCGAGACGATGTCTCGCACGTTGGTCGCCGTGGCAAGCGCGACGTTGGCCTTTTCAAGATTGAGCCTGCGCGCGCGAAGCCGAAGTTGCGCAACGGCTTCCTCGCCCGATATGTAAACCGTCTTGCCATTCTGTGCGAAGTTCGCGGCCGCTTGCATCAATAGCGTGGACTTACCGATACCGGGATCACCGCTTAGAAGAACAGCCGAGCCAGCCACCAATCCACCCCCCAAGACACGGTCAAATTCGGAAATACCAGAATTTCTGCGGGGGGGGTCCTGGTCAGCACCATCAAGTCCAACAAAGTCGATCTTGTTGCCTCGCTTGGCGCTCAGGCCTTTTGGTGTTGTCTCGCGGGTGGCTTCTTCGGCCAAGCTATTCCACGCGCCGCATGTGTCGCAACGCCCGGCCCATTTAGGGTGAACGGCGGCGCATTCCTGGCAAACGTAACTGGATTTCGCCTTGGCCAAAATGACCCCCCGAATTTGATAAGCATGGTTGGATTACGCCATTCGGCACCCATGCTCAAGGTCGCAACAATAGGCGATAAATTACGCTTTAGCGTCTCATCGCCATTTTAATCGGGCCATCTGTTCGCCCGTGAATGAATTGGTTTACATACTCATTATCAGAATAATCAATCGCGTCCTTGGGCCCGGCCCAAATAATTTCACCGCCGTGAAGCATGGCAATGCGATCACCGATCTTACGGGCTGATGCCATGTCATGGGTAATCGTCACCGCTGTTGCACCGACAACCTGGTTTACGTGCACGATCAGGTTGTTGATGACATCTGCCATGATCGGGTCCAATCCCGTGGTGGGTTCATCAAAAAAGATAATCTCTGGGTCTGTTGCGATAGCGCGGGCAAGACCGACACGTTTTTGCATACCGCTTGAAAGTTCTGATGGTGTGACATCGAGAAGATCAGGCGTAAGACCAACAAGTTTAAGTTTCTCCGCCGCAATATCGCGAGCATCGCCGCGGGTGCATTGGTTTCTGGCAATCAGACCGAACGCGATATTTTCCCAGACAGTTAGGGAATCAAAAAGTGCAGCTGCCTGAAACAGCATCCCGACCTGGCGGTTGATGTCTTCACGCTCGGCCGGGCTCATCTGTGTGACTTCGTGGCCATCAATAGTGATAGAACCACTGTCTGGTCGCATCAGGCCAAGCATGCATTTGATTGTGACGGATTTGCCCGTGCCAGAGCCGCCAATAATGACAACGCTCTCACCTTTGCCGATATCCAAGTTGACGTCATCAAGCACAACCTTTTTGCCACCGGCAAAGGTCTTTCGAACGCCCCTTAGGCGTATCTTGGCGGCGTTATCCTGAGACATCCTTGGTGAAGAAAATAAGGGTGAGGATATAGTTGAAGCACAGAATCAATATGGATGCTGACACAACGGCATTGGTCGTCGCCTTGCCGACACCCTGTGCGCCACCTTCGGAATGATAACCGTGATAACAGCCCATCAAGGTGGTGATAAATCCGAACACAGAAGCTTTGACCAAGCCTGAAACGATATCAAGGGTGGTTACAAACTCCCACGTATTCTGAATGTAGTTCGAAGGGTTGAAGCCCAATTTGTATACAGACACCAAGTACCCGCCAAAGACACCGATGATATCAGCGATCAATACCACAAACGGCAGCATGATTGTTCCGGCGATCAGGCGGGGTGCGACCAAATACTTCATCGGGTTGGTCGATAAAGTAGTCAACGCATCGACTTGTTCGGTGACCCGCATGGTTCCGATCTCGGCGGCCATTGCTGCGCCAATCCGGCCCGCGATCATCAAACCTGCGAGCACGGGACCAAGTTCTCGTGTGATTGATAACACGACCACGTTGGCAATGGCGCCCTCGGCAGAGAAGCGGGCGAATCCGGTATAGCTTTGCAGGGCTAAAACCATGCCAGCGAAAATCGCCGTCAGACCGACGACGGGCAGCGTGAAAAAACCGATTTCAATTAATTGGCGAGATAGCTGCCGACCATAAAACGGTGGGCGCACGCAATGAGACACAGCATTCACGAGGAATAGGGTCAATCGGCCCGCAGTGGCGAGAAAAGCTAGAAATGCGCTGCCAATGGGCCGTAATGGGTTAATCATGCACCGTTCCCTGTGTAGACGCGCCGATAACGACGCCCCAACCCGGTTAATACTTCATAGGGGATGGTCTGCCAATCCCGTGCGAGGTCATCGGGTGTGCGATCAGGACCGATGAACGTGGCAATTGCGCCCGTGTCGCAGGCATGTTCGGGAATATTGGTCACATCGAGTGTAATTAAATCCATCGAAACACGCCCGATGATCGGTGCCTTGTGACCATCAATTGTCGCGAATCCAGTGTCTGACCCAATACGATGAAAGCCGTCTGCGTATCCGATGGCGACTGTGGCAACCTTCATTGGCGACTTTACATCATATGCCGCGCCGTAGCCGACGGCCTCGCCAGGGCCCACTTGTCGAACTTGAAGTAACCGTGTGGTCAATGTGACCGGGTTCCCCATCGGGTTATCGGTGTGCGGGGTCGGATTGCCGCCATAAAGCGCAATGCCCGGACGGGCCAATTCAAAATGATAGTCTGGCCCCAGAAAGACACCGGATGAATTGCACAACGATGGTTTTCCGATACCAAGTTTATCGAATGCGGATTTGAACATCGATAATTGCTGCGCGCTTTGGGGGCTGTTCACATCATCTGCAGATGCCAAATGGCTCATCACAAGTTGGACATCGATATTATCTAGTAACGCGGGTGCGTCTGATAAAAGAGTTTGGGTTTCCGTTAAATCTAAACCCAATCGGCACATCCCCGTGTCGATATGAATGTCTGCCTTGAACTTTCTATTCCGGTCCCGGCATGCATGTTGCCAAAGGGCGATGTCGTCCAATGAATTAAGAACGGGAATCAGATCGTGATAAACATAGTCATTGATCGCGTTGCTGATTGGCCCGTTAAGGACGTGCACCCGGGCATCTTTGAGTTCTTCACGAACAGCAATGCCTTCGCCGGGGTGGGCGACAAAGAAATCACGACACCCCGCTGCCCACAAAGCGCGCACGACAGGTTTCACCCCCAGGCCATAACCATCGGCCTTAACGGCAGCACCCGAAACAGCACCCGAAGGCGCTATGCGATCAGATATCAGGGTGTAGTTCGCGGCGACTACGTCCAGATCAATTGTCAGCGTTGAGGTGTATAGATCATTTGTAAGGCTCATACGCCTGGATACTAATACCCGTCGTGGTGCTCGTCGAGGTTTCCGAAGCGGGTAAATTCGCCGATAAATGCCAATTTCGCGGTGCCGACGGGACCATGCCGTTGTTTGGCGATAATAACCTCGGCTTTGCCGCGTGCGCGTTCCATGCGTTCGTCCCAACCGGCCTGACGTTGCACGTACTTATCTGTGCTTTCATCGGCGCGCTGCATGGGGTCTGCTTTTTCGAGGTAGTATTCCTCACGATAAATAAACATGACGACATCGGCGTCTTGCTCAATGGATCCAGATTCCCGAAGATCGGCCAGTTGCGGTCGTTTGTCTTCGCGTTGTTCGACCTGACGAGACAACTGAGACAATGCCAGCACGGGAATTTCCAATTCCTTGGCCAAGGTCTTCAGGCCCCGGGTAATTTCCGAGACTTCTTGGACACGTCCGTCAGAGCGCGAATTCGGGCTGCCTGAAACCAGCTGCAAATAATCGATCACGATCATGCCCAAGTTATGCTGACGCTTCAGCCGTCGTGCGCGTGTTCGCAGGGCACTAACGGTGAGGGCAGGGGTGTCATCGATAAAAATCGGGACTTCGTGCAAGGCATTTGATGCCTGTGCAAGACGGGTGAACTCTTCGTTGGATAGCTCACCTTTGCGCATACGGTCTGATGGTACATTGGATTGCTCAGATAGAATCCGTGCGGCCAGCTGTTCGGCGGACATCTCCAACGAGAAGAACCCAACGACGGCACCTTCGTCACCTTTGGTTTCCAAATAGTTCTTGGCCGCATTATAGGCGATGTTGGTCGCCAGCGCGGTCTTACCCATCGCGGGGCGTCCGGCCAAAATCAATAAATCAGAACGGTGGAAACCACCCAGCAATTTATCAATATCGATCAGGTCTGTGCCGACACCTGCTAAGCCACCCTGGCGCGAGTGTGCGGCATCGGCAACTTTGATGGCCTCTAAGACGGATTGTTTGAACGGCTGGAACCCACCTTCGAAATCACCCGTGGTCGCCAGATCATAGAGCGCTTGTTCCGCAACTTCGATTTGAGAATTGGCTTCTAAATCAATGTCGTTGTCGTAGGCTTCATTGACGATCTGTTCGCCCAGCGTGATGAGTTCACGGCGCAGATGCATATCGTAAATGATGCGACCGTATTCGCGGGCATTGATGATGTTGATGGCGCTGGCGGCAAGATGCGCCAGGTATTTGGATCCGCCAATATCGTTAAGTGAGTCATCTGCCTGGAAATAAGGACGCAGTGTGGTCGGGTCGGCGATCTGCCCGCGTTCGATCAGCTTTTCCATGGCCTCGTAAATACGGGCATGGGCTGTCAGGGCGAAATGTTCGGCACGCAAATATTCCGAGACATTTTCTAGGGCACGATTATCGACAAAGATCGCACCTAACAATGCGGCCTCGGCCTCTATGTTTCTGGGAAGCTGACGAAAGGTCTCGTCAGAAGACTCAAAGTCTTCCTCGCCCGCAGAATAATCCACGGCGTCATCAAGTGCGTTTGTAATCATGATCGGAACTTAACAACAGTCTCGGTCGAACGTTACACATTTGTGTTGTGGATGGATGTGGATACTGGGGAAAACTTCAAAAAAGAAATTTTTTGCACAGTTGACAATTTCACAACAACCTTACGAAACGTGCCGATATGATATTAGTTTCAATACTGGGTCTGCTGTACGAAAAAGGGGCGCCCGAAGGCCCCCCTAAATCATTTCGCAGATAGTCGAAGGAGTTTTACTTCTCTTCTTCGCCCATGACTGTTGTCTCTGCTACTGGAGGATCCGGATAAACTTGAGGTTCCGGAACAAAAGCAGCGTCTTCAACAGCTGCCTCAGCATCTGCAAGAGCTGCGTCTGCTGCGCCGTCATCAAAGACCGCGTCCGCTTGCTCGGCAATTGCACCTGCAGCTGCAGCAGCTGCATCAACTGCGGCATCCGCTTCGGCAGCAATAGCTGCTTCTTCTTGCTGAGCCAAAGACATGACCGCGCCACCCGTTTCTTCTTGGGTTTCCGCTTCGTCTTTTGAACGTGCGACGTTAGCAACGATGTTGACGACAACCTCGGCATGCAGCTCAACACGAACATCGTGTAAGCCGATGGTTTTGATTGGCTTGTCGAGGGCGACTTGCGAACGCCCAATCGTTACACCAGCTTCTTTGACGCTGTCTGCAACGTCACGTGCCGTGACCGAACCGTAAAGCTGTCCAGCATCACCAGCTTGGCGAATAAGGACGACTTTCATATCCGTCATTTTCGCCGCAACGGCTTCTGCTTCTTCTTTACGTTTTAGGTTCTCAGCTTCGAGCTGCGCGCGCTGCGCTTCGAAGTGTGTTTTGTTAGCAGCATTCGCGCGAAGTGCTTTGCCTTTTGGCAACAGAAAATTACGCGCAAAGCCCGGCTTTACAGAGACGACGTCTCCCATCTGGCCGAGTTTCTCAATCCTTTCCAACAGAATGACATCCATCACTCAGTCTCCTGGTTCCTTGTGGTCCGCGCATGTTTACGCAAACCAACCCATTGTTCCAATATTCCGATGCCAGCGACCAAAAACGAGGCCCAACCCAACACCACAATCAACACATAAAAGCAGATCAACATCCAAGTTCCGCCCGCCAGCGATCGCGCAAACGTATGAACGACCGCGAGGCCAAGCAGAAAGAATGGCACCAACGCGACAATGACCAAGTTCTGACCGATATAACCCCAGTCTCCAGGGGCCAATACGGCCAAAAGGCCTGCGGCTACTAAAAGCCACGAGCACCAATCCGGTAATGTCAGTTTCACGAAAGACACAGCAGGGCGAATATTTCGTCCTGATTTGACTAAGACCCCTTGGGCTGCAGATGCATTAACAATATGCATTACAATCCAACTGGCGATTGCCATACCAGGAAAGAACGGTGCAAGTCCCGCCACCAAAGCATCGCGCGCTTCGGATGGGATATTACCCTGCATGCTTGCCAATGCCTGACCAAGAAAGCTTATGACTTCCTGATCAAGCGGTCCTAGTGTTTCGTCATTGATGGTCATAAACGCGGCGATGACAATTGTTGCCATGCCAAAGAACGTCAATGAACCGATAACATTACCAAACGGCTGCCATTCAGGTTGCCCGGTATTGCTTGGCGATGTCTGCAGGGCCTGACGGCACACAGTCACCACGGGTAAGCCATACGCGATGGCAAACGGCAAAGCCGCATATGCCCCACCGATAAGACCCGATGTCACAACAGCCGCGACAGCGGCGATGATGGCACCTTGTCCACCGATCCCCAATCCTGCCAAGTAAAGCGGCAGTGGCGCGAGATAGAATAGCGGTAGGGCTAATACAGAGCCAAATACGATGGAGAACATCGCAATCGCGCTGCAAATCCCTGCGCCGAGCGCCATGAGTGGGGAAATGGGCATGTGTCTAAGTGTGATCTGCTAAACCCGCTACGTCACTTAACGACGTAGGGGAGAAGACCCAAGAACCGGGCGCGCTTAATAGCACGAGCCAATTCCCGCTGCTTTTTCGCCGAAACCGCTGTGATGCGGCTTGGGACAATTTTGCCACGCTCAGAAACGTAGCGGCCAAGCAGTTTGGTGTCTTTGTAATCGATCTTCGGCGCGTTTGTGCCGGAGAACGGACACGTCTTACGACGGCGGAAAAATCCTTTACGCATCAGCTTTCTCCTTCGCTAGGTGCAGCTGCTTCAGCTTCAGCAACGGGGGCTGGCGCTGGTGCAGGTGCTTCATCGCGATCACGGCGCGGGCCACGATCACCACGATCACCGCGGTCACCACCACGACGAGGACGATCATCACGATCTTTGTTGCGAAGCATGGCCGATGGGCCTTCTTCCAACTCATCAACGCGAATAGTCATATAACGAAGGATATCTTCGTTAATGCGCATTTGGCGTTCCATTTCGTGGATCGCTGGTCCAGGTGAGTCGATGTTCAGCATGACATAGTGACCTTTACGGTTTTTGTTCATGCGGAATGAAAGTGACCGAAGTCCCCAGCTTTCGTTGCTGACGACGGTACCACCGTTCTCAGTAATAATGTTGGAGAACGTCTCGGTTAGTGCTTCGGCTTGGGTAGACGAAATGTCTTGGCGTGCGATAAACACGCTTTCGTAAAAGGGCATATATTGCCTCCCTCTGGATTCTCTCAGCTCAGATCTTCCTGAGCATAGCCGGGACAATCCCGGCAAGGAGTGACGAAGTGGCGCAATATACAGATTTAACCGCCCCCTGCAAGCACAAGGGCGCAGCTACTTAAATATATGAAATTATTATATTATTTGATGTTTTTAGAAGTGTCTGAGCCGTGATGTCAGTCGTCGCAGAAACGCACTAAGTCTCTACGGTGAATAACGCCAATGACGCGACCATGTTCGGATACGCCGACACGGTCCCAGTTTTGGTCTTTCATCAAGCCAAGAACCACATAAGGGCTGTCAGTCACGCTGCAAACCGGGCGTTGCCGTTGGACACAATCAACGACGGATGTATCAAGAGCGCTCATGCCGTCGCGTTTGATCAATGCCATGGCATCATCATCCACGGCGATCCCCATTAATTCGTCATTATGGTTATACACGGCGATGCAGGCGCCACGATTATCAGACAAAAATTCTGCGACATGGCCTACAGTGAAGTCTTCGCTGACATGATGACATTTTGTTTCTGACGTCCGCAGGAAGTCGCGAATCATGATAGGGGGCCAAGGACGCACAACTGTGTGCGAGTCTTGTAAAATGTGCGCTGCTTCTGGCTCGTCTAACAACATATCCGAAATCAGATTGTCCCACATGTCCGCCTCCATTACTTAACTCCGATGCAAATGGTTATGACATGGTTAACTATTTAACGTCTGTACGTAATGTCCGTATGTCAGCCGTGTAATAAAGTGTAACAATGAGGATGCGGTGTCGCTTGACAGTCCGGGGCCTCGCGGCCACTTTTCTGGCTTAGGTTTCACCATCAAATACAAAAAAAGGGTTGAATTATGGCTCGAGCATTGGTTTTCCCCGGGCAGGGTTCCCAGGCCGTTGGTATGGGCAAGGATTTATACGATGCCTTTGCGAGTGCCCGCGAAGTATTCCAAGAAGTTGATGACGCTTTGGAGCAAAAGCTTTCCAAGCTGATGTTCGAAGGGCCAGATGATGACCTTACACTGACAGAAAACGCGCAACCTGCGTTGATGGCTGTCAGTTTAGCGGCCATGGCTGTGCTCAAAACAGAAGGTGGTTTTGAATTATCAAAATCGGCAGAATTCGTAGCTGGTCATTCCCTTGGTGAATATTCAGCACTTGCAGCGGCGGGCACGTTTTCATTAGCGGATACGGCGCGGTTATTGAAATTACGCGGGCAATCCATGCAGCAGGCCGTTCCGGTCGGCGAAGGTGCCATGGCAGCGTTGCTGGGCCTTGATTTAGCTGTTGCACAAGAAGTTGTAGATGCCGCTGCAGAAGGCGAAGTGCTGGCGACAGCGAATGACAATGCGGCAGGTCAGGTCGTTATCAGTGGTAAGACGTCCGCCGTCGAACGCGCCGTCGAAGTTGCCAAGGAAAAGGGCGCCAAACGGGCCATGTTGCTGCAAGTCAGTGCACCGTTCCATTGCCCGATGATGGCCCCCGCAGCCGAAGTCATGGCGGACGCCTTATCCAAAGTCGACGTTTCGGCACCAGTGGTGCCGTTGATCGCAAATGTAACAGCAGGCCCCGTATCTGATCCCGCAGAAATCCAACGATTGTTGGTAGAACAAGTCACGGGCATGGTACGTTGGCGTGAATCAGTTGAGACAATGAAAACGATGGGCGTCGACACGCTGATCGAAGTTGGTTCTGGTAAAGTGCTTTCTGGCTTGGCCCGGCGAATCGACCGAGAATTGACCGCAACTAATGTCGGTTCTCCTGCAGATGTCGAAGCTTTTTTAGGTAGTCTGTAGTTTAATAAGCAGACAATGAGATCAAAGATGATTGAGGGAAATATGTTCGATTTGTCAGGAAAAAGAGCCCTTGTTACGGGCGCATCTGGTGGCATCGGTGGTGCCATTGCGAAACAATTACATGCTTTTGGTGCGACTGTCGCCCTATCCGGTACCCGGGTTGAGGCATTACAGGTCGTGGCTGACGAACTTGGCGACCGAGCGCATGTCACACCTGCTGATTTGGGCTCTGCCGAGGGGGCCGAGGCTCTGATCAATGACGCTGGTACTGCAATGGGCGGCGTCGATATTCTGGTCAATAATGCCGGATTAACGCGTGATCAATTGGCCATGCGCATGAAAGACGAAGATTGGCAACTTGTACTGGATGTCAACCTGACCGCGGCTTTTCGTTTATCTCGCGCCTGTTTGCGGGGCATGATGAAAGCCCGCTTTGGCAGAATTATTGGAATTACGTCTGTTGTAGGTGGGACGGGGAATGCGGGGCAAACCAACTATGCCGCATCCAAGGCCGGTATGATCGGAATGTCCAAATCTTTGGCCCAAGAAGTCGCATCGCGCGGTATCACAGTTAACTGTGTTGCACCTGGGTTTATCGAAACACCCATGACAGATGTGCTGTCGGATGATCTGAAAACAAAGCTGTTAACGGGGATTCCAACGGGGCGTCTTGGGCATGTTGATGACATCGCGTCGGCTTGTGTTTATCTGGCGAGTGATGAAGCATCATATATGACTGGACAGACCTTGCACGTTAACGGTGGAATGGCGATGCTATAGGCATGAATTTTCGAACCTAACGGTTCTGGTCAACATGGAAAGAGTGTGTTACGAACCCCCACCTTTTTGGGAAAAAGTTGCACCAAGCCGCAGTTTTCCAGGCCCGAAGGGTAAGGGAGCAATCCAAAAGTTTTTAAACGGTAATATCGGGGAATACAAAAATGAGTGACGTAGCTGATCGCGTTAAGAAAATCGTTCTGGAACACCTTGGCGTTGACGAAGACAAAGTTGTCAAAAACGCGAGCTTTATCGATGATTTGGGCGCAGATAGCCTGGATACGGTTGAACTCGTAATGGCGTTCGAGGAAGAATTCGGCATCGAAATTCCAGATGATGCAGCCGAGAAAATTCTTACGATCAAAGATGCGATCGACTTCATTGAGTCGCAAAGCAGCTAATTAAGTGCACTCAGCCATGGCAGGTTGCTATGGCGGGTCACACCCTTGAATAGCGGTCCTGTAAGATGAGACGTGTCGTTGTTACCGGTATGGGTGCTTTAACCTCTTTGGGGGCGGGCGCCGAACACAACTGGAAAAATATCCTGGAATCCAAATCTGGTATCCGGGGTATTGATAGATTTGATGTTTCCGATCTTCCTGCAAAGATTGCAGGGACGATAGAGCCTGGCGACGGCAGCGGCGATACGTTTAACGCCGATGATTTTGTCCCAGCCAAGGATCGTCGCCGCATGGATGATTTCATCATCTATGGACTTTCTGCTGCTGAACAAGCAATTGCGGATTCAGGTTGGGTGCCGTCTTCTGACGAAGATACGTGGCGCACTGGCGTATTGATAGGTTCTGGAATCGGTGGATTACCAGAAATTTCCCGCGGTGCCATCAAGGTCGACGCAGAGAAGAACCCACGTCGTCTGAGCCCATTCTTTATTCCTGCAAGCTTGATCAATCTTGTGTCCGGACATGTATCTATCCGTCACAACTACAAGGGACCAAACCATGCCGTTGTGACAGCATGTTCGACAGGTGCTCATGCCATCGGTGACGCTGCCCGCATTATAATGTGGGATGACGCCGATGTAATGATTGCTGGTGGCGCTGAAGCGGCGATCTGCCGTGTTGGTATTGCAGGTTTCTGTGCTGCAAGGGCACTTTCAACAGGCTTTAACGACGCACCTGAAAAAGGATCACGCCCCTACGACAAAGACCGCGATGGGTTTGTCATGGGCGAAGGTGCGGGTGTTGTCGTTTTGGAAGAATACGAGCATGCCAAAGCGCGCGGTGCAAAAATCTATGCCGAAGTCGTTGGCTATGGCATGTCCGGTGATGCGCATCATATTACGGCACCAGCAGCAGATGGTGACGGTGCGTTCCGTTGCATGAAAGCCGCGTTGAAGCGTGCTGAGATGTCCCCATCGGATATCGATTACGTAAATGCACACGGTACATCCACGCCGCTTGGTGACGAGATTGAACTTCGTGCCGTTGAACGCCTTTTCGAAGGCAATACAGAAGGCATGTCGATGTCTTCAACCAAATCTGCGATTGGTCACCTACTGGGTGCTGCGGGCGCGGTTGAAGCGATTTTTTCGATATTGGCCATCCGCGATAACGTCGCGCCGCCAACATTGAATTTGGACAATCCATCCGTTGAGACGGACATTGATCTGGTGCCGCATCAACCACGTGAGCGTCCGATTCGGGCTGCACTATCTAATTCGTTCGGGTTCGGTGGGACCAACGCGTCCTTGATCTTCCGCGAAGTAGATTAACAGGCCCGGCGGATATGCGCCGCGCACTCATCATTATCTCTATATGTGTCGTGATCCTCGCTGGCGTTACAGCGGGGGCAGGATATTTTTGGCTGAAATCTGCATATCAAACAGCGTCATCGGTACCGGTGGACACGGTTGTCACCATTAAACGCGGCAGTGGCATTGCGGCGATTTCCAATCAACTCAAGAATGATGGCTTGATACCCAACCCCCATGTTTTTCGTTATGGCTTGCGCTTTTTTGATGATCAGCGGCCGCTGCGGGCCGGAGAATATAAAATCATTGCGGGCGCATCGCCTGCCGAAATTGCGCGGATACTCAAAGAAGCAGAGCCAATCACCTATCGCATCACCCTGGCCGAAGGACTGACGAGTTCTGAAATTGTGGATCTGATTCGCGATGATCAGGTATTGGTCGGCGATATTGATGCGGTTTCCGCCGAAGGATCATTGTTGCCCGAGACTTATCATTTTCATCGGGGCGAAACCCGAATGGGCATACTTACCCGCATGACGTCAGCAATGGACAAGGCCTTATCCAAGGCCTGGGATGGACGGCAGGCCAATCTGCCGCTTAAAAGCCAAAAAGACGCACTGATTTTGGCATCTATCGTCGAGAAAGAGACAGGGATTGATAATGAACGTGGACAGGTCGCAGGTGTCTTTATCAATCGAATACGCAAGGGTATGCGCCTGCAATCAGACCCCACGGTAGTCTATGGGATTACGATGGGGGCTGGCCCTTTGGGGCGCGGACTGAAACGAAGCGAGTTAGATGCGAAGACCGATTATAACACCTACCAAATCAATGGATTGCCACCGACCCCAATCGCCAATCCTGGCTTGGCCTCAATCGAAGCCGTCCTGAATCCTGAGGAAACAAAGGCGCTATATTTTGTTGCGGATGGCACCGGGGGACATGTGTTTTCTAAAACACTGTCAGAGCACAACCGGAATGTCCGCGCGTGGCGTAAAATTGAACGCGCACGCAAGAAAAATTAAACGGACTTAAATTTTCTTTGGGCCCTTGGCCATGATCCGGTCAAATATCGAGGCGGGTAGGGCAGATAACATCTTCATCATCAACACCGTCGGCCATGGAAAAGCGATACTGTCTTTTCCTTTCATCAAGCCGGATACAATAATTTTTGCAGCTTGTTCGGCAGGCATAAAAAAGGGCATTGGAAAATCATTCTGATCCGTGATGCGGCTTTTCACAAAGCCTGGATAGATCATGCTCAACCCGACACCATTTTCCCGTAATCCTGGCCTGATCGCGTCGCCCCATGCCTTTACCGCCACTTTACTTGCGGAATAAGCGGGTGCTGTTGGCAATCCCCTAAATCCCGCGAGAGAGCTTACAATGGCAATTCGGCCAACTTTGCGTGAGGTCATTAAGTCTGTTGCTGGCTGCACGGTATTCATCACACCCAGTACATTAGTCTGCATGATGCTTCGTGCCTTGTCGTGATGTGATTGAGACGGCGCGCCGCCACCCGAAATCCCTGCATTGGCTATCACAAGGTCTAGTGGTGCGCGTGCGTCCGCATCGATGGTGAGGTTTTTCATCGCGAGCGAATCCGTCACGTCACACTGCGTAGATATGACGTTCGCGCCCCTTTCAGAAAGCTCACTCGAAACCTGAGAGAGCCGATCCGTATCACGGCCCGTAATGGTTATGAAAACTCCCGGGGCTGCGAGTTCCTTGGCGACGGCAAGACCGATGCCGCTGGAGCCCCCGGTAATGAGCACTGATTGAAAAGATGAAGATGTCATAAGTCTTTATAAGGGCTCAAATCCGCTTTTGCGACGATCAGATTTGATCCAATCAACTTGTCGCAATCCAAAGGCCTCGTTAAAGTCTGCGCGGTTGGTCTATTAAGGAATTTTTTGGTGACACTATCGTCAATGACCGGGTTTGCACGGACAGCAGGAACACATGAAGAGTGGACTTGGTCGTGGGAACTCAAAAGCGTAAATGCCAAGGGCTTGGACGTTCGAACCCGATTGCCAATGGGATTCGATGGTCTTGAAGTTGCGACACGTGGAAATTTGTCGAAGATGTTTAAACGCGGCTCAATTACGGCTGCGCTTACGCTTCAACAATCTGGTGGTGCGACGCGATATCAGATCAATCGACAACACCTGGATGCGCTTATAATCGAAGGCAAAAAAATTGCGCGGGAGAATCCAGATTTTACGCCAGTAACGACAGATGGATTATTGAGTCTTCGGGGCGTCATTGAGGTCGAGGACGATGACGCCGCAGACCAAGAGCCCGCCAGTCTGGAAAAGCTTTTAATCGAATCATTAAATGAAGCGGTGGTGACACTTGCGGATACCCGCGTCGAAGAGGGTGCGCGACTGGCCGTTGTCTTAACTGAATTCATCGATACGCTGGCATCTCTTTTGGACCAAGTCGCAAAAAGTGCGGAGCTACAACCAGACATCATCCGAGAGCGCTTAAAGGCGCAAATTGCTGATATCGTCAGCGATTTCGACACGCTCGATCCAACGCGTTTAGAGCAAGAAGCCGCCATCATTATGACCAAAGCCGATATTCGCGAAGAGTTAGATCGATTTGCCGCACACATTGCGTCCGTTCGTGAAATGATGGCCGAGGGTGGTGCGATTGGCCGACGATTGGACTTTCTATGTCAGGAGTTGAACCGCGAAGCCAATACCATATGCTCAAAAGCCCATGACACGTCGGTGACACGTATTGGGCTTGATATGAAAGCAACCGTTGAGCAATTCCGAGAGCAGGTGCAGAACATTGAGTAGCGCAGACACATCATCTCTTGAGATCCCACGTCGTGGATTAATGTTGGTTTTGTCGTCTCCGTCCGGGGCGGGGAAATCCACAATTTCTCGTGCACTTCTGGCGAAACATGATGATTTGACGATGTCTGTGTCTGCGACCACGCGTCCCATGCGACCGGGCGAAGTTGAGGGGCGTGACTATATCTTTGTAGACACCTCTAATTTCGAAAAGATGGTCGAAGAACGTGAATTTTTAGAGCACGCAAAGGTATTCGATAATTACTACGGGACACCACGCGGGCCCGTCGAAGAATCGCTGCAATCAGGCAAAGATGTCTTGTTCGATGTCGATTGGCAGGGAACACAACAGCTGCGACAGAACGCCCGTGATGACCTCGTTAGTATCTTCATCTTGCCGCCATCCATAGCAGAGCTCGAAAGTCGCCTGTATTCACGGGCACAGGACAGCGAAGAGGTCGTAAAAGGCCGCATGAGCAAAGCGACTTCGGAAATGAGCCATTGGGCCGAATACGATTACATCATCGTCAATCAAGACATCGGCGAGAGCGTTATGCAGGCTGAAGCTATTTTAAAGGCAGAGCGCCTAAAGCGTGAACGCCAAATCGGTATGCTAGATTTTTTACGCGATATGGGCGTCAGTCAGTAAGCGTGTTTTTATAGCATCCGCGCGAGCGCACAGAATTCTTCAATAGTCAGTTCTTCTGCACGTTTGGTTTCTTCGATGCCCGCATCTGCCGGGCTGAGGCCAATCTGTTTCAGTGAACTTCTGAGCATTTTCCGGCGCTGACCGAAAGCGGCCTGCGTTACCTTCTCAAGTTTATGCATTTCAGCTTCTGCAAGCGGCTGGGGTCTTGGGAAAACCTCAATCACAGATGATTCAACTTTGGGCGGTGGGGTGAATGCCCGCCTATCCACACTGAAAAGTGGTCGCGTCTCACATAACCATTGCGTGATGACGGCCAGACGGCCGAACCCCGGTGTCCGAGGCTGGGCGACGATGCGATCCGCAACTTCTTTTTGAAACATCAAGATCATCCGCTCGATATGCGTCAGTGAAGACAACCACTTGATCAGCAGCGGTGTCCCCACGTTATAGGGCAGGTTGGATATCAGGGTGATCGGGGTGTCGGGCAACGCGCTGATATCAAATTTTAGTGCATCGGCTTCGATGATTGTCATGGGTGTGTCAGTGGCTGCGGCCAATTGGTGCATGGCGTCGATGCATCTGGCATCGCGTTCGATCACATGAAGCGATTTTGGTTTGTGCGCCAAGATTGCCCTGGTTAACCCGCCCGGGCCTGGGCCAACTTCAACCACATGCCTGTTTTCTAATGATCCTGCAGCCCGTGCTATGCGATCAGTAAGATTACCATCCAGCAGAAAATGTTGGCCGAGAGACTTGCGCGCATTCAGACCATGTTCGCGAATGACATCGCGCAGGGGTGGTAAGTCATTGAGGTCAGACATGGGACGTCCCCGCGCTTGCGTGACGTAGGGAGGCGATCTCGTCTGCCATTTGAATAGCCGCAAGCAAACTGGTGGGATCTGCGATGCCTTTGTGCGCGATATCAAGTGCCGTGCCATGATCGGGGGACGTGCGGACAATCGACAGGCCCAAGGTCACATTTACGGCGTGATCAAAGTCTAGCGCCTTGATGGGGATCAGGGCCTGGTCATGATACATGCAAATCGCTGCATCATATGTTTGGCGTGCACGTGCGGTGAATAATGCGTCGGGGGGGACGGGGCCCATGATCTCGGCAGTATCCAATTGTCGCAGTTCATCGATGGCCGGTTGAATGGTGGTCGTTTCGTCATCACCCAATGTGCCACCTTCACCCGCGTGGGGGTTCAGACCCGCAATGGCCAATCGTGGGCGTTGGATATTGAAATCCCGTTGCATCGCGGCAATCGTGATCTTCGATTTTTCGACAATCATTTCCGTTGAGAGAATTTCCAGCGCTGTGATCAGCGGCACGTGAACGGTCACCGGCACAACCCTGAGCATAGGGGATGCCAACATCATCACGGGGACGATATTGGGGCCGTCTAAATGCGCCAAATATTCTGTATGACCCGGGTGCGAGAAGTTTGCGCGATATAAGACTTCTTTTTGCAAGGGATTGGTGACCACCGCCGCCGCATGACCATCTTTTGCATAAGTAAAGGCGCGTTTGATTGATTCAATTACAGCCGCAGCATTCTCTGGATCAGGAGCACCTGGCGTGGCTTCGACAGAGCATTCAAGCGGCAGTACTGGCAAAGCACGAGTGAACACACCTGCGCACTCCGAAGGCTCTGTAATGGATGCGATTTCTACATCAAGGCCCAACGATGATGAAATATCTGATAGCCGCTCTGGCGAGTCTAAAACAAAGAAAGGGCGGCCGTTTTTTTCAGCGCTGAGCCACGCTTTTAGCGTTATTTCGCCACCAATCCCCGATGGTTCGCCCATTGTGATTGCACACGGTCGGGTGTCGCTCATCGAATGTCGTATCCCAAAATCAGAGTCTGATTTCAATAAATGCTTCGCGGCGAAGCTTATCTTCGTGCTGCTTCGCCAGCCGTCCCAGACGTTCGTTTAACAACCGAGAGCGAATTTCAGCTCGCGCCTTTTCAAGTGGATCTTCACCCTGATCCGTCTCACGCGAACAAACCATTAGGACAACCACACCATCCGCTGTGCGCATGGGCTGACTGACTTGGTTTGCTTGTAGCGGCGATACCATCTCTTGGAATTGTGGGCTCAATTGAGAAATTTCGAATGTTCCCAAAAATCTGGAAATAGGGCTGCCCGATGTTTTGCTTATGGACTCAAAACCGGTGCAATCATTAATACCAAGCGTCAACTCACGAGCGCGATTGGTTGTTGCCGCAATTTCAGCAGCACCAGCGCCAGGTGGGATTGCCATATGCAATTGCTGTAGTGCGACCTGTACTTTTGGCGGATCAGTGGACAATCCTTTTGCCGTTCTTTGGTCCTGTAAAAGAACGATGTAGACGCCATCATTTGTTGAAACAGGCGAAGAAATCTGGCCAGGAGATAGTTGCTTCACCACGGGGCCAAGGATTGAACCTAGCTCTGGTTCCATGTTCCATCCGAGATCACCGCCACGCTGTGCAGATATGGATTGCGAGAAATTGCGGGCCATTTCAGGCCAGCTTGCACCTGCACCCAATTGCGAATGGATCTGCAAGGCAACAGACTCAACTTCGTTCCGCGTTTTGTCGTCATAGGCTAAGAAAATCTCAGATACCCGATACTCTGGCTCGCCCGACTCGGCTCGCATTTGCGCGATAATGTCTTCTACTTCTTGATCTGAAACGTTAATCAAACCGCGGAATACCGTTTGTATAACGGTAACCCAAGCGGCTTCTGCGCGCACTTGATCTTCTAGGGTGAATGGATCAATGCCTCTGGATTCCAAGAAATTCACCATGCCGCCAGCAGGCATACTGGCGCGTTTTTCCATACGATTGATTTCTGACTGGATATTAGAATCAGGGATTTCCAGTTCCAGGCGCTCCGCTTCTTGCAGGTGAAGCTTTTCGACAATAAGGCGTCGGAGAACATCAGGAGCAATGCGTTGTTGGGTCTCTTGGTTTCTTTGCAGGTTCGAAAACGCGATAACGAGTTCAATCCGCTGTGAAAGGTCATAAATTGAGATAACATCGTCATTAACGACAGCCGCAATATTTAGCGTTGCCTGTGAATGGCCTTCATTCGTGCTTACGAAAAGGCAAGAAATGCTGATGACAAATGAAAATGCCAGTTTTCGAAAAAGCTTATCTGGAAAATTGCTGGAAACGGTCATCGCCAATGTTGCTCATCCAATTCAATTAAGGACGCCCGTTGTAAACTCACCAAGTGTCTTCAGTACAATGGTGAATGTAATACGATCTTCTGGGCGTAGGTCACGATCTTCGAAGAAGGACCGGGATAACTGCGATGTAAACTTAACACACTCATTTTCATAGACAACTTGTAGCCCAAGTGATCGTAAATCTGCATCCTCAATATCGTATAGAGATGAGAAATTAGTACTCAGATTTTCATTAATCTGAGACGATAAAGATGTTCTCAGCTCTTCGCGTCCCTTGAATTCACTACCGGGTTGCTGGCCAATGAAAATATAACTCGCATCCGCTCTTAATGCTTTAGGGCCGATGGTTCCTGTTAATTCATTCCGTTGAATACTTGCATCGTCAGAGGTCAACTGTGTGCGATAAGTAATGTCGGCAAATTGGTTTGGCCTGAAATGAACCCGCCCGATTATATCTGAGAATTTATCACTGAGACCAGTTCCGGGTCCAAAATTTGAGTCTTCACGCGGGCGGTAAACTTGACCGAGAAAGAAGCTTGCGCTCCCTTCTTTTTTACCCGTGACGATCCAATTCATGCCGTAACTAACCCGAGTGCCCCCTTCGATCCGATCCAAACCATCAAACAAATTGTCACTCAGAAGGTTAGTTTCATCGAATTCAATCTCAGGACTGTCCTCGTTGGGAATTAAAGAGCTGGAGCCTACATTCGGTGCTGCGACGACTTTTACGATCGGTTCCAGCGTGTTGTTAAACGTCGTGCCTGGTCGAATAAGTGGCAGTCGCCATGACAAGGATGCACGGGGCAGGATCCTGCCAGCGGCACCAGTGAATTCGGTACCATCACTTTGTGACACATTTGACGAATGGTAAGCATCTGCCGCCAACGAAACGGATGCATTATACAGCTCGCCGTAGTTGCCGCGAAACGGCCTATCCCAGCGTGGACGTAAAGAAATACGACGCGTGCTTACTTCGTCTGAATTCCGAACGAGGTTCATAGCATTAAAATCAAAGGATGAAATGCCGCCAGCACGATCACGATTACCAACGTAATTGAAATCATAAATCGGTAGCACGATGGGGGAATCCCGACTCTCAGAATCACTTCTCAAATCGTCAAACGCGTACGCATTTACGGTTTGATAGTTCTTGCCTTTGAAACCTTCAAGATAAGCTCTGGAAACGAGAACAGACTCCGTATCAAACCCATATCGGCGAGAGTAGGTATCATCAGACGCGGTTTCGATATCAAGACCAGCGCGCCAGGTTTTGTTTAAATGATATTCTGTTTCTAGGTTTATGTACCCGCGCTTACCCCTGTCAGGGTCGTCAAAAACAAAACTTCCGTTCGCACGAATTTGGCCTTTCGTGAAGTTTTTATTGTATTCCAAAATAGCGCCTGAGCCGCCATCGGTGGTAACCAGCGGTGTGAAGGTCGCATCTTGGTATTCATCTATTGCCCAGAAATACGGTGTCTGAATCCTGAATCCGAGCTCTGATGAGTTGGAGTAACTAGGGGCCAATAAACCCGATCTACGTTTAACCGTTGGGTCAGGTTGGCTTAGATAAGGTGTGTACGCGACGGGCACACCAAATACTTCTAGCCAAGCGTCCCGGTATTCAACGCGTTTTTCTTCTGAATTGTGAATGACCCGCACGGCCTTCAACTGCCACATCGGGGCCGCACTTGGGTCGTCTTCACACAGATTACACGGGGAATAAACCGCATTACGAACTTCGGTTTTGACACCATTGGAACGTCTGGCACCAGAACCAGCGACACGTGAACGATCCGACAGAACAAGTCCAATGTTATAGATGACCCCGTCTTTTAGGTCTCCTGTGATATCAAAACGCTCACCCAATAAGACTTCACCGGTGCTATCGGTAAGGGATGCATTCCCGATGGCTTGAACAATGTCGGTTTTTTGGTTGTAGATGACTTTGTCAGCAATCAGCAATCGGTCTCCATACGAAATTTGGACATTTCCGGTTGCTGTGATTAGACCTAATTCCCGATCATACGTCATGGAGTCAGCAGCTAAATCTGCGGGTACCGTATTCTCGTCCTGCTGCGACTTGGGGGTAGCGTTAAACAAACCAGAAGATGGGGCAAATAAGCCCTTACTCGGCTCTTCACGGACAAAGCCTAATTTTTCGGAATTTGTCTTAACTGAAGGATCAGGCGTTTGATTTTGGGTTTGCCCAGATGGTTGAGGTTGAGTTGGGCGCGTTTCAAGATTTTGTGTGGTCGTGAGACGCCTGTTCGGGTCGTTGAAAAGTGTTCCAAGCGGTCGCGACGTATCTGGTTCGTGAGACCGTGTTGAATTTACCGTAGGTCTTTGCTGTTGAGACGTCGTGCGTAAAGGGTTTTGCGCCCAATTTTGTGGCAGCACAGACGAAGAGCCAGTCGCAGAAGATTCAGGCACATTTATAAGCGACCCGAGTGGGCGTTGGGTATTTGATTCGGCGCTGGACGTGTATTGAGTAGGGCTGGGTTGAGCGTCACCTAAAGGTTGATGAGTAGGCAAAACCGAACCAACGCGGGATTGAGAACTTTGGGACGTATCAATCAGCACACCCAATGGGCGTAAGGATTGTTGAGCGGCCGCTGCTCCAATGGTGCAGGCCAGTAAGGCAACAGCAATTGGAAGCGCAGACGTCAGCGCGGATGATAATCGTCGATTCCGCACCTTATCCGTCCTCTAAATGAAGTAACATGCCGAGTCCCAGTAATGTCGCAATGCCTGATGGCGTCCATGCCGCCAGTGTTACCGGGATACTATCGGAAAGTCCCAGCGCGTAAACGACATCAGAGAAGAAATATAACAAAAACCCGGTCAATACGCCCATTGAAACAATAAATGTAGTGCCGCCACGCCGAGACGATTGCCGTAAGGTAAAAGTAGCCGCGATCAGGACCATGGCGCACATCAAAAGTGGTGACGCGAGGAGGGTGTTCAGATGCAATTTATGGCGGATCGCCGAGAACCCAGCTTCTTCCAAAGTTTGAATAAAATCTGATAAATCCCAAAAAGACATGGTCTCAGGAGATGCGAAACTATCTTGGATCTTGTTGAGCGTAAGATCGGTTTCTAACCAATACTCTTCAAATTGTGCAGCAGGTTCTTCGGGTTTTTGAATTCTTACGTCTTTGAGATACCAAAAACCGTCTTCAAGCCGTGCATAAGACGCATCTAGGCGTTCATGAAAAGTATCTGTGCCCTCGTAAACAAAGATCACGACGTTGGCCAACTCGACATCGAGGCCTTGTTGCAAAATGGAGTTTGCATGAACGACTGATTGCCCAAGGGAGTTCGCTTGCCGTAACCACAAACCTGACGCCGAAACCGCGAGGTTGCTTGTCTGCCCTTTTAGATAGGTCGCTTCCAGTCGTTCAAACTTACTCAGCATCGAGGAAGCGATGGGGTTGATGACTGTTACGTGAAACGCGCCCAAGCACACGGCTAAGAACAAAACGGGGAAAAGGAATTGCCATGCCGAGACGCCTGCGGCGCGTGTGATGACCAATTCATGCGTTCTCGCCAATCGCCAAAAGGCTGTCATGCCGCCAAAAAGAACCGCAAACGGAAAGGTTTCTTGGCCCAGTTGAGGGAGACGATAAATTGCCATCTCAATGACGTTGGCAAAGGATACATCTGGCTTGGATGATGCACGGCGCAGTAATTCGATGCTGTCAAAAAGCAAAACCAACAGCAAAAACATCGCGAAACATGTGAAGAAACACAGCAGAAAATGGCGTCCGATATACACAGAAAGCGTCGGCGAAAGTCTCATGCTTTGGCTGCCTTCATGCGCTGGCGGTGTTTTTTAGCGGCTTTTTTTGAAGTCCGCGGATGTCGCATCAGCATTATCGAACCCGCTAAAATGGGCATGAATGCCAAAACGTATAATAACGGAATGAGGAGCAAATTCTTTGCGATCACATTTTCAAGTCCAAGCGCAGCACCTTGGAGTGAAATCATAATCACCACAGCAGTGACAATTCTGAGGGTCTGACTGCGACGCGTGATGGGGCCGTATAGAAGGCAGGCAAGCCCAGCCATCGCAAAACCAAATCCAAGGAGAGGAGACACGATCCGTTTGTGGAGTTCAACTTTGTATTTCCCGTAGTCCTTTTCGCTGATGCCTGTCGCATCATCCAGATTGATGAGTTCCATCATCGAACGTTCTCGCGGCTCGCGATAACGATTACTGAGGTTTTCGCGCGTGTTGGGAATTTCGAAAACATTGCGGTCAAAATAAAGGATCGAGAGTTTCCCATTGGCATAAAGCGTTTGGCGATTGCCGTTAAACATCACAACCCTGGCACCTTGGTCTGACTCCACCAGCGCGCCGCGTTCGGACATGATGGTTTCAGGGGATTTAGGGTTGCGCTTGTCATGGACCAAGATGCCAAGCAATTGGCCATCTGACGTCCTTTCGCGGATATAGACCGTCATGCCCTTGATCACCTGATTGAACGCACCTTCTTTCAGAACGACAGAGGCCAAAGAGTTCCGCGCCTCCCATTGAATCAGGCGAAACGCGCGGTACGATTCTGGGAGCACATAAAAATTCAATATGTAACCCAGCCCCATTGTGATCATGATCATCACAAGCGCTGGTTTGGCTAATCCAAACTGACCCACACCGGCGGCGCGCATCACGACGAGTTCCCGGTCGGTGATCATTTTTGAATACACGAATACCACGACGGCAAAGAGTGCGATCGGCAGAATAACAGTCAGGAAATTAGGCAGCAGCAACATGGTCATATAGACGAACGTACTGGCGCCCAAGCCGCGGTTGACGATCATTTCGACAAACCGCAAGGATTGTGACAACCAGATGATGCACGTCAGACCTGCTGCGACCAAAACAAGGCCAACAAACAGCTGCTGCAAGACATATCGATTATAGCTATTCACGTGTTCATTTTCCCAGCCCGCAGGATCGGACGAATTTGGGTGATCAATGGGAAAAAATCAAGGAATCTCCGTAAATTAGCAGTTATTGTGGTTAATGAATCATAGGTCTTTTAAGGCTGTTTGGGTAATCGATGAACTGCCTTCTGTGACGGCAATTGCCAAGCCTTCCGCTTCGGTAAGGGTATATCGGGCGAAATATCGTACAGATGCCAGTTTTCTATCCGCAAAATCTGGATATTGATCCCTTTTTTGTTGAACGATTTCCAGCGAACGTACCATCAACCACCCGCCAACCGTAATGCCCATCAGACGCAGATAAGGGACAGCACCTGCAAGCGCGGTTTCAGGATCTTTCTCATACGTCTCGACAATCCAATCGGTGGCTCGTTCTAAAGCGTCGATAGCTGAAGACATGCGGGCGTGGGAAGATGCCATGCTTTCTAATGAAGCGCGCATTTCTGAAATTAACTGCTTTGCGGTTACGCCGCCTTCGCGACCAATTTTGCGCGCCGCTAGGTCATTGGCCTGAATGCCATTGGTGCCCTCATAAATAGGGGCAATACGGGCGTCCCTGAAATGCTGTGCTGCACCGGTTTCTTCAATGAACCCCATGCCCCCGTGAATTTGGATGCCTGTATTCGCAACGTCGACGCCGACATCGGTGCTCCATGCCTTCACAACGGGGGTCAGAAGATCGACAAAAGCCTGTGCTTTTTTCGCAGCGTCTGAATTTTCATGGCGATGCGCGACATCCAGATTGCCCGCGACATAATAGGCGAGCGCACGAACAGCTTCGGTTTGTGATCGCATCGATAGCAGCATGCGTTTGACATCTGGGTGATGAATAATTGAGACAACTTCTTGTGATTTATCTCCGATGGCGCGGCCTTGGGCGCGATCCTCGGCAAATGCACGCGCGCGCTGATATGCGCGCTCGGCAATCGCGACCCCCTCAAGGCCAACAGCAAGCCTGGCATTGTTCATCATGGTGAACATGTATTCGATGCCACGGTTCTCCTCGCCCACGAGATATCCAATTGCGCCCTCATTCTCGCCATAAAGCATGACGGCTGTCGGGCTCGCGTTGATGCCCATTTTGTGTTCAATAGATGCGCATCTCAGATCATTTCGCGCTCCTAGGCTGCCGTCTTCATTGACCAAAACTTTTGGAACGACGAATAGGGAAATGCCCTTAATGCCCTCTGGCCCGCCAGGTGTGCGTGCCAAAACCATGTGCACGATGTTGTCGGTAAAGTCGTGTTCCCCATAGGTAATGAAGATTTTTTGCCCAGATATCCTGTAATTATCACCGTCATGCGTGGCTTTTGTTCGAATGCGCGCCAAATCAGATCCCGCATGTGGTTCGGTCAGGTTCATAGAGCCTGTCCAAACGCCGCTGATCATTTTCTCTAAATATACGGATTTAAGCGCATCAGACCCGTGCTCTGATAGCAATTCTGCGGCACCCCCTGTCAACAATGGGCAAAGTCCGAATGACATATTTGCGGCATGCCAGATTTCAGAAGTTGCTGTAGAGATCAACCAGGGAAGACCTTGGCCACCATACTCGGGGTCGAACGGCATGGAGTTCCAGCCGCCGTCAATAAATTGCTGATAGGCCTCTTTAAATCCTGTCGGCGTGCGAACCACGCCATTCTCGAATGTGCAGCCTTCGCTGTCCCCCGATTGGTTTAAGGGATCCAACACATCTGTGCCCAATTTGCCTGCTTCTTCTATGATGGCCGCGACGATGTCGGCGGAGGCATCCTCAAACCCAGGAAGTGTCGCGATATCCGGTCGTCCGGCGATTTCCTCTAAGACGAAAAGCATGTCTTCGGCAGGTGCGCGATATACGCTCATGTGGTTCTCCGGTTATTCATTCAGTGAGAAGAGATTTAAAGTCGATGTCCGGGATCGGAACACCGCGCTCAGATGCGATGGCGGCAATATCGATCCTACGTGTCGCACGTTCGCTCGATTTAATAATCAAAGTTGTCAAAGTATCTAAAAAAGCAGCAGATGAAATGCCATTTTCTGCGACGCCAATATCTTTAAGTTGTGTGTCTGGTAATGGTGTTTCCACAGGCGTATCACCCAGACTATCAATCAAAATAGATAACTGGCCCTCTACGAGCCAGATTTCAGCTGCCATCACATTTAGTTCTTGTTCGTCAGCCATATCTAGGGGGGCGGCTTTTAAGGCCTGCATAAGACGTACAAGATTTGCCTGCCCCTCGTTGATTTCCAGCAAAACATCCGGGCGTTGAATGGTCATTTTGCGAATGAAAATCGTGCTCGGTGTTGAACGAGACACATCAATGTCGACGATGATTTCAGGCCCGTGAATGGCGTTCGCGTTTGAAAATCCAGGCGGGTTTGCGATTTTCAAGCCAATGATTTGCGTCGTCCCAGATTTCAGTGAAATGGGTGTTTCACCAACGGAGACTTCGGTGCGCAGTTGTTTTGCTGTGAAGGATACCAACGTATCCGCTGTCACAGTATCTGCATCGTGAAGGGCATAGGTGATCGTTGCCAACAGGGCAACAATCGCGGCTGTTCCAGCTAAACCAATGGTCAGTATCACAAGGCGCATCAGACTCCCCTTAAATGCACCAGGAACGATATCTGGCGTGTCGCTTCACGGCAAGGAACCCGCGTCGACTTTATTGCATTAATGCAGGGCTAGATTGTTCCGCCGTTGCGCCAATTTCTTGGTTCATAGCGCTGGCCCGACGTTCGGCATCTGCAAGTGTGTCGAAGCCGCGTTCGTAATGGATCAACCAACGTGGGTCCTTGTTTTGCATAGATCGAAGGTATTCTTCCAACGCCAATTCGGGGTCGTTGCCTTCGCATATCATGGTTGTGACAATGCCTTTACTGTTGGTCAGCGCGATCACCATCCAATTGCCGCCATATCGGCTATTACCGTAACACGACATTTTTATGGCTGCAGACGGCTAAAGACCCAGGTCTTGTCGTCAGATTGATCTGGTTGGAACTGATATCCGCCATCGTCAAATTTCTTCAACGCGCCCGATGTTTTCAGGCGCTTTTTGATCATGTAACGCGCCATCATGCCGCGCGCACGCTTTGCAAAAAGGCCTAAAACCCGCTCTTTGCCGTCTTTCCGTTCTTTAAACACAGGGGTGATCATCGGGCCCGACAACGCAGAAGGCTTTACAACGGATGCATATTCGTTCGACGCTAAATTGATGATTGCCGGGTCTGAATGCGCGCTGACAGCCTCGTTTAATCGGTCAGAAATTTTATTACCCCAGAAATCATAAAGGTCTGCCGTGCGCCCCACAGGGAATTTGGTGCCCATTTCCAAACGATAGGGCTGCATCAGATCAAGCGGGCGCAACAGACCATAAAGTCCTGACAAAATACGCAAATGTTCCTGTGCGAAGTCTAAATCCTTGTCGCTTAGTGACGGCGCATCCAGTCCGACGTAGGTGTCGCCAGCAAAGCTGAGCGCCGCTTGGCGGGCGTTGCCCAAGTGGAATGGGGTTTCGAAGGCCTTAAAACGTTCGTAGTTGAGATCCACCAGATTGTCAGAGATTTTCATCATGGATTTCAGCTTAGCGCGACTCAGCGACTTTGCTTTTTTCACCAAAGTCCCTGTTTCATCCAGCAGGTCAGGCATGGTGTGCGCATCCGTTTTCGGTTCGCTCTCGAAATCGAGCTTCTTCGCGGGCGAAATAATGGCGAGCATGTGATGAGTTCCTCGATTGATGTTTACGTCATTACAGCACATATAGGGTGCAAATAACGATGATTAAATAGGGGATGACCAATGCTCAAAGTGTATGGCATAAAGAATTGTGATAAGTGCAGCAAAGCGCGGAAATGGATGGAAGCAAATGGCATGTTGCATACATTCTTGGATGTGCGGTCGGATGGGATCTCCGAATCTGACCTGGAACGGTGGGCTGATACGGCAGGTATCGACAAATTGCTGAACCGACGTGGCACCACGTGGCGCGGTTTATCAGATGCCGAAAAAGAAGCGGCAGACGGCGGCACCGCCATTGCGTTGATGATGATGCATCCGGCACTTATTAAACGCCCCGTATTTGATGACGGTAAGAATGTCTTCGTCGGCTTCGACAAAAAAGTACAAAAAGAGCTATCGGCAGGCTAAGCAGCTCTTAGAGCAAGAACGCCCTGGCCAGACCAAACACAGCACCAAGTCCGACCATCATCGGAATGCCGACTTTATTGGAAAGCAACAATCCAAGGGCGATGACGGCCGCGATGATGCCCAGCCAATCTGGGTGGTTCATATCGGACAACAATGCGGCCTGACCCAGGAAAATCGCGAGGTTTAAGATCACCCCGACCACAGCTGCAGTGATGGCAGACAAGGCATCGCGGGCCCATGCGAACTTTTGAATGCTCTCGATATACGGTGCACCAGCGATAATCAGGTAAAACGACGGCAGGAACGTCACGTAGGTCGTGAGCAACGCTGCATAAACACCGTTGATCCCGCCGAGTGTATTCCAGCCTGCAAAGAAACCAACGTACGTGGTAACCAAAATCAGCGGCCCCGGCGTGGTTTCAGCCAGCGCCAAGCCGTCGATCATTTGCTCGCCGCTTAACCAGCCATAGGTGTTCACAGCAGCGTCTGCGACGAACGGTAATACGGCATAGGCCCCGCCAAAGGTGACGAACGCGGCCGTCGTGAACAACTTCACCACATTTTGAAACGGCTCTACGCCCATGATGGCAACGGCGAGAATACTGGGTCCGATCAAACTGACCAAGAACACGGCTGTTATGATTAAGAACCGTGCAACGCCAGAGCGCTTTGGCGCTTCGGCGGTTTCAGCCGGTGGGGCAGCGTGCCCATGACCACCGGATAGCGCCCCCGGTGCGACCTTAGCCAAGATCACCCCGATGATACCGGCGCCGATCACCACAAACGGGAAGGGGATAGAAAGGAAAAACAACGCACCGAACGCGGCAGCCGCCAAGGAAATCGGGACGATCCCATTGCAGGCTTTTTTGCCAATGCGATAAACGGCGGCAATGACGATGGCGATGACGACGGGCTTGATGCCTTCAAATACGGCAGCAACCGGGCCTTGGTCGCCGTATGCCGCCGCCACCCATGCCAATGCAATCATGATGACGACGCCTGGAACGATAAACGCTGTGCCCGCAAATAATGCGCCCGGCACCCCGTGAAGTCGCCATCCCAGATACGCCGCCAATTGCTGGGCTTCTGGTCCTGGTAACAGCATCGAATAATTCAGGCCGCGTAGGAACGCCCCTTGGTCAATCCAACGGCGCTTGTCGACGCATTCGGTTTGCATCATCGCGATCTGGCCCGCAGGACCGCCAAAGCTTAAAAAACCAAGCTTGATCCAATAGGCCGCAGCCTCGCCAAAGCTGGGTGTGTTCAATTCTGTATTTTGAGTTTTCTCGTCCATTATCCCTCACGCCGGGTAAACCCGGTTTCTCGAAGCGAGGGCAGTGCTTGGACGACAAGCAGATCGTGCTAACCATCTATTGCCGGGCGACCGCCGTTAAGCCCGAGTGCTCAAAATAGCTGAAAAGCCCTAACTGTAAAGCGACACATCGATGACACTTGCTATATCACGTTGGCCCAGAATCAATTTGGTTCTCAGAAATAGAGAGGCTTTCTCTGGACACCGCAGCTCACAAATTTTGGCCCCCCAGTCTATCCAGTTCAGACAAAGGATGGAATCTGACAATGCCTCAGGATGTTGTGGCGGCAAAATCAATGAGCAGCCGATTGACAGCTTCGGGTTGTTCCTGCTGCACCCAATGTCCGGCACCGTCGATGAGATGCGTGCCCCGGTAATCGGAACAGGCCGAGGACGCCATTTTCTCGAGGGCGCCCGGCACCTGATACGTGCCCCAGTCGCTTTTACCAGAAATGAACATTGCTGGGACATCAATAGTGCGCCCGGAAAAGATCTGCAGTTCGCGGGTAAAGGCATCGACAAAGCGGCAGTGATACCAGTTCAGTCCGCCCTGAAAGCCGGTCTGTTGATAGGTTTCGCTGTAAACCCTGAGTTCGTCGTCGGGCAGCCATATGCAACCGTCGATCGCCGCTGGAGACGGCATTTCCGGTGCCACCGTCTCGGCCATGTTCTTATCCAGGTCCATGACGTAGTAGGTCGGTAACTTAGCCAGCTCATCCGCATTCCAGGCCTGCAACGTGTGGGGCTGATTGTGTTTCCAGTCGGCGCTTTTGTGATGGTAATAGGCGCGCATGAAATCATGCACCCCTTGTGGGCAACGGTGCATGTCGGCGTTGGCTTCGGGTGTCGAATAATACCGGTGATAGTGCTTGCGGGGTCTGTCGAGGGCGGCAAGGGCAGCGTCGATATCGACGTCCGGCCCTTGTGGCTTGATCGGCGGCGGACCTGAGAAGGGGGCGCTCATCAGCACAACCTTACGAAAGATGTCGGGTCGGATCAGGGCTGCATACGCTGCGGCGGACGAGCCGAAATCATGGCCGACCAACATCTCGATACGCTCTATATCCATGGCCGATAACAGCCCCAGAATATCGCGCAGCAGATTGATGAAGCGGAAGGGCGCCAGATCACCATGGTAATCGGCATCCCACCCCGTACTAAGACCGTATCCGCGCTGATCAGGTGCGATCACGTGATAACCTTCATCTGCCAGCGCCGGCATAATCTTGCGCCAGCTATAGGCTAATTCTGGAAAACCGTGCAGCAGCAATACCGGCGGCTGCCCAGCACGGCCGGCTTCTAGCACATGCATTGAAAGGCCGTTGCCGTTATCAATAAAGCTGGAACGAATGCCTGCAGGCAGCGCGTCGATATACAAAGTATCTGTCATGATCATTCCCGTTACGCAGATTATTAAGATGCAGACTCCTCGAACGGTTATCAAATCGCAAGGTAACTAATCGAGTTTGTAAAAACTCACGATGTCATCAATCATCATCGATATACCTAGTCGTAATTTCAGGATGGATACATGATAACCTCTGAATATTGTCGAGTGATGGCAGATTATAATATGTGGATGAACGAACGCTTGTTCGAGCTGTGCCGCTCCATCGACGATGCTGAACGCAAAAGTGATAAAGCTGCATTCTTCGGTTCTATTCATGGCACGCTAAATCACATCCTTTACGGTGACCTAGCTTTCATGTCCCGATTTACGGGGGACCCGGCTGTTATTCCAGAACTCGGTGTTGAGCTGCATGATGATTTTGATGAACTCTGGCAAGCACGCTCGTCGTTGGACAATCGCATTTGTGGATGGTCGTCGAAACTGACTGCGGAATGGTTGGAGCAAGAACTTACTTATACGTCTAAAGTCGACGGAATAACCCGGACAGTCCCTCAGTGGGTCCTGGTGGTCCACATGCTGAATCATCAGACTCATCATCGCGGTCAAATCACCACTATTTTTAGCCAATTGGGTCTTGATGTCGGAACTACCGACATTCCATTCATGCCGCAGTTTCAGAGTTGATCAGGAATACCTCTTCTGGCTGAGGCTGTTGAAAAACTCCGTTGAACGCAGCAAGTGATCGTGATTCCTT
>ENA-UOXV01000656-UOXV01000656.1-marine-metagenome-genome-assembly--contig:-NODE-656-length-50075-cov-6.408117_pt1 | contig 50075 bp, 59 predicted proteins | sample MGYA00238165_ERZ766961 | MGnify/ENA primary metagenome ERZ766961 (study PRJEB28924, sample SAMN03173240) | marine metagenome | biome: Marine; feature: Water; material: Subsurface seawater | place: North... | reverse complement strand
CCCGCCGAGAGACGCGTGGTGCTCAAGCGAAGGTCTCGGTCGCGGGATTCTGGCGCTGAAGTACGGAGGAGCGCATCGGGCGGACGTCGAGTTCCATTCGGAAATGAGCGGGAGAAGCGAAGCGATCGCGTCTCACCAGGGCGGAGAAGCGATGCACAGAGCGGCTCCGGCGAGAAACCCCGGGATGAAAAGAGCCTTCCGCTGCACAGGGAGAGCCGCGAGGATTCAAAGCGCTCGAAAGACGGGCAGCTTCAGTCCTCGGTGCGGAAACTCAGTCGGAGTGACCGTGAAGACCCAAAGAAGAGGGAGAATAAAACGTCCGAGGGACGTGTGACGGGCAAGAAAACAGTTGAAACAGGCGCACCCGAGAGTGAGCAGAGTGATGGAAGTGTGGTTTATGAGGACGATGAGATCGGCGTGGACTTCGAAAATTTTGGCGCCTCGTCAGAAGATAGCGAGCAGGACGAGGAGGACATGTTTCGCACTGCACCGGCTGCGTCCGCGCCAGGTGATACTTCCGAGGCGCATTCTGCACCAGGTGGCGCAGATCGCGCAGACAGAATGCCATCTTCATCAAGGGCGCTTGCACGCATCGCACGGCTCCCAAGCTCCGGGTCCACAGGGGCGGGGGCATCGGAAGAGAGCGAGCCAGCGCAGCTGTCGGAGGCGGCACGGCAGATGTGTGCGGAGGCAGTAGAGCCCCCGAGCGACGCATTTGTTCTTGTGCTTGTCGAAGGCGACGGTCCCACTGAAATTCGCTTCGAAGGGCGGAGCAATTTCACAATCGGTCGATCGACCAAGGCTGATACGGTGGTTAAGTGCATGTTGTGTTCTCGCATGCAGGCTCTTGTTACGTATTCTGCAAAGGGGCCAGCTTGCGCGACACAGCAAGGTGCGGCAGTGTATCTGATGGATCTTGGGTCTATGCACGGCACGGCGGTGGACGGTCAAATGCTGCAGAAGGACGAGGCCGTGGTGCTTCGGGGGGGTGCTGAGGTGCTCTTCGGTGGCTGCGACGGTGTCACCTACCACGTTGCTTCAGATTTCGCGGCACGTGACACCGCACCGCGAAGTTTAAATGCGCATGATGGGGGCGCAGCGGTCGGAGACGAGAAAGGTCCTGGTGACGGGGACGCGGTGGGGTGGCGTGCAGCATGTATGCAGCAGAAGGAGTGGACAGAAGGTCACGTGGTCGCACAGCAACTTCGAGCAGGTGGTCAGGTCAAAATTGCTTTCAACTCTAAGGAGTCTGGTACACTGACCTCAATTTGGGTGGAACGTAGTTCTGCACGCTGGCTTGAACCCCCGGCCCCCGAGATGGCTCGTCAGCGCCTCACGCTACGCGTGCCTGTATCGCCAAAGCCGACAGTATCGTCACAGGGCAAGGTGGCCGTGTCACCGTCTGGCAAAGACGCTGGTGCTGGAACACCGCTCTCTCCGCCGCCTGTAACCCCTGAGCGGCGGCAGCGGTTTACCCCCGCGACGCCCAAGACCTCGGAGCGTACTAGGCAGTCACCTGTCTTGCGCTCATCATCGGCGATTATGGGCTCAGACCTGGGCCTGGAGGGAACAACCTCGGAGGAGGCGGCTTGTGCGACCGGCAAGCGGTCAGCTGGTGGAGATGCGATGGAACTGCCGTCCGCAAAGAAACAGGCCTACTAGCCAGGCTGCCCTTCGAGTTGGCCCTAGGCTTTTCATGCTTGTATGAGACAGCCCTAAGTTGTTTGCAAGGCTGGTAGACAACGCGTGTTGATGTGAACACCACGGGCTGGCGACAAATTTGAGGTATAAGAAAAGAATATGGGAACTAGACGTGTCTTTCCTGATGCGTCGCGAAGAGCTCGGGAGGACATTGCTTTGTCTTTCACAACTTTCTCAACCTTTTCACGCGGGGATCGTCGGTCATCTTGCTCGCATGAGCTGCATTTTGCAGTTGAGGTGACGAGTCCGGCGGCGAAGGGAAGCTGAAGGTGAACCCTTGGTTTGTGGAAGAATTTTCCGCTGTGCACGAAAAGAGCGATGACAGAGAGAGATTCGCATCGTATGCGGATCGCCGCGGAGGACGATTCACATCTACCCGCGGTGGGCCCGAGGGGGACGAGGACGAGGACGAGGACGAGGACGAGGATGAATCTGCTAGAGCACGCGTGTATGCGGCATTCTCCGGATCCTGTAACCGACTTGATGCATCAGCGCCCCGCTCCGTCTGATGGTGTTTAAGTCATCTGATAGCGTGTCGCACATCACAACAGGGGTGCAAGCGGGTCATTGCACCGCGTTCCAGGAGACAGTCTGATGAATCATGTCATCGAGTGCAGTGGGCTTCCATGGCGCAAGCACCCGTAGCGCCTCGGAGTTATCGATCGGCCCTGCCGCCGGCCACACGCAGAAGAGTCAGCGGCATTCTTCGATGCAGGATTGCTCTCGTCGAGGGTGCAAGAAGTTTCCCTAGCCAGGCCCAGTGCGAATAAAATTGACTCAAGCTGTACAGTGCTGTCAGCGTGGCACTGCGTGCTGCTTGGGAAGACGGGCGGGCAATGCACCGACATCGACAGATACAAGTTTGCAGTCAGAGTCGTCGAGGTGCACTTCCGCGAGTCCGAGCGCTGCAGCAACTTGCTTCGCGTACATGCAGAAAGTAGGACGCTCCGACAACGCCACGTGTAAGACCCGCTCGTATGTCCGCGCGCCCTGTGGCAGTGACGCGTAGGCAGCTTAGCCTAATTCGGAGAAAGAATAAGAATGCAATTCTGCTCATTTTACCAATGGGAATACCCGTACCGCGCGCAGTGCAGCGGCTGCAGATGCAGCAGCATCTCGCGAAAAAATCAGGCTAATGCGCCCCTTGGCACCAGGGATATCTTGGCTGGAGATGTGGCTGCCCACAGGCCTGCCAGCCCTGATCGAATCCTCCAGCTCAATCTGTGACCCTGTATGCACCGCCCTCGCTCATGCAGCGCACTCCAGCACATATCATGTAGCCATCGAACCCGTCTGGGTGAGGGATGGAGGTTCCAGGGGCATACCGAGATTGTCGAAGGGCCCTACAACGTCGGGAAAGCGCAGGACGGTCCAGCGCGGGAAGGCGGCACCCTGCCCCTGGAGCGTGCGCTCGGCCTGAGCCTTATTCCCGCCATACGAGAACTGATACCGATTCCGTCGGCGCGCAGACTTGACCGCGATTGAGCCTATGGGCTCTATTGCGTCCCCTTCCCGTAATCCCCCAGGACCCTGCTTTGCGCGAATGGTGGCACGGTCGCTCGCCATGAAGACAGAGTCGGACGAGATCAACACGTAGTGCCGGATTATCGTCCCCGCGCTCAGCACGTCCTGAACCATTCGCCTGATCACGTGCGGGGTGTCAGTAGGGCTCATCCAAAGCGCAGGAGGGGGAAGGTGCAGACCTCCCAAAGCAAACGAAGTCCACAACGCCATCCCACGCGTATTCCCCCGGCGGCGGGTCCACTGCACCGGACAGCAGTACCCGGAAGCGCTCGCGATCATGTATCCTGTCGCACTTGAGCAGTGAGACCTGTCCATCGGAATCGATCGATTCACGTGACGCCATCAGCAGGAAGGGCTCTGGCTCAAAATATGCTTTGGACTTAGGCGGGGCCAGCGCCCGCGCATCCTGTCCGAAAGGATTCGATGACTTGCCACGATTCAATATCCAGACGCGAGCACCTTGGATGAGCGTTCGGCTGTCACTTGATGAACCGAGCATGCGCGAATCTGGCTATATGGTCTACCTGCGTCCAGGAGAAGTTCGACGAGCAGGCGACCCATGAACTGCGTACCGCCTGCGCCTCAGCAGCGTCAGCCCTTGCATGCCCTACACGACCCATATTCTACGAGTTTCAAGCACTACGTACCAATCACGAGGATGCGACGGCCGTACAGCAAGTCCCGCTCACCTGCCATACCGTGGCTGGCTTCAGAGGAAACCTCTGAAACTGGTCAAAAAATGCCTTGTGAATTTCCAGAACATTCCGGTAGAAGCAATGGCGCGGCGGCGAAACGACTACAGTCGTGAAGACTTTCCTGGCGAAAATTTCGGCAGCATGGGTAGTGGCATGAGGGTCAATGGCAGCAGCAGCAGCAGCAGCGGTGGCGGCGGCGGCGGCGGTGCCGATGGCTTCGTGTCACTGTCGTCTTTCGCGTCGATGTCGTTTGATGATGCCCGTCGTTCTATGAACCCAGTTCTCAGGCATTCACAACAGGAGGCGCGTCTACCCAACATCATTCATATCGCAGAGGATAATTCTGCTCGGCACATCAACCAGAGAAATGTAGTGAGAAGGCAAGGAGCAACGCCGCCCCTAATGGACTCATTATTCAGCGGGCTTGGCAGGGCAGGCTTGCGGGTTCCGGCGCCGCTTGCCGACTCTCAGTCGTCACGCGGACTGGAATCTGCACGCTCGACTCGATCGAACTTTGACGAGTACGAGGCGTTGGGGATGCTGGACGAGGGCATTGTAAAGAGAGGTGTCTCGGAGCAGAAAATCCGCTCGTTGAGGGTCGGGCCGATCCAACGCAGGGTGTGCCACCGCGCCCCCAGCCCAATCGGTGCCTAGCGTGGGCTGGTCCACGCTCAAACCTGCTCCTACGCTGGCAGGGCGTTGGTGAAGACAAGTGCCACATCTGCCAGCTGGAGTGGGGCGGTGGTGACTCCTCGATGCACCTTCCGTGCAAGCACCATTTTCACGAGGAGTGTATCCGTGGGTGGTTCAAGGAAAATCGCACATGCCCTGTTTGCCGCTTCGAGGTTGAGAAGTAGCTTCTCGCTGTTCATGAATTATCCCACATGCCCTCCTGCTGATTTTCTTCCCTCGCCGACGCGGCGCCGATTGTCCTCCGCTCAAGAGAGCCTGCCACACTCCACGCTTCCGTGAGCGCAAGCAAAGCCGGTATCGCCTTGGAGGGGCTTCGCGCCTGTCCCCGCGCCGCTGAGGCCCATGAGTAGCCCTGTGAGCACCGAGCTGTGCGATCTCTCACATGATTCACCTGCGGATACCCTCGCTGGCACCTGTGCAGAAGATGCCTGGCTGCCTTGCATCGGCTGTGCTTGTGCTTTGTGTCCGTGTGCTCGGTCGAGCATGGCGACGTGGTCGGCAAAAAAGCGGGGCGCATCCCACACTACAGTCCAACCGATGCACGCTAGATGATCAAGACCGTGCATGGTTCCCATCACATACCACACCCCGCGCTCGGCCAGCGCCGGCGACGGCTGGCCCGAGGGAAGGAGCAGGCCCCTCCGCCCCAGCTTTGCCACAGGTTCGATGCAGACTCGCTCGACTCTTGTGCCTCGTGTGCAGATTACCCCCTCTCCTCTGAGTAGCGCATCTGCAAAGGCCTTCGGTGCCATCGTAGACCCCAATGCCCCGTCTTTCTGCTGTCGCTCGTCCCCGTTTTGCTCATCAGTGCTCTCTTCGCTGAGCAAATTTTCACTTCGAATGGCAACACCGCCCTCACGTGAGCACTGTGAAACGTTGATTGCTAGCGTAGGTGCTGCCTGCGACCTGCGGCCAAGTGTACCACCGCTCGCCTCATGCCGAATAGCATCGCGCAGGCTGCAAGCGACATTTTACGAAACAGGACACGGGCATCGGCGCTCGAGTGCATGGAAAGGTGACCTGCACGAGACCATGCCATCGTTACGCCGCCATTCTCTGCTCATTGTAGGGCGTCTCGCGTTGCCGCACTGGTCGACCCGCCCGAGAATCACACCTGAGGCAACGAACATTGGGTTCGTGGAGAGATGTGGAATCTCGTTGCCGATGCTGGAGAAGGGGTCTGGAGAGGAAGAGAGAGTCTCGTATGACACGTACAGGACCAGTGGGGAATCTTGTACCCACGAGTTCACCTCTGCAGCTCCTTCTGGAGAAAGGTCATGGTGGATGAGGTCGCGATTCCGCTCGTGGTCCTTCCACAGCGGCGCTGCCCGCACCCGCGCCGTGTACGCACCCCAGGGCTCGCTCTTGTCGCGTGCCGCGACTCCCCACTGCTCGAGCTTGAAGTCATACACCGCGCCAGAGGAGTCAGAGACACCAGCGACGCCCGCAGCCATGCCCAAGGAGTTGAAGATGGCGCCCATCCAAGTATCAAGTAATGTTATCATCGGGGTGCCATCGTGTGGGGTCGCGATAGTCGTGACTGAGAGTATCCACTCGGCGGAGGTCCCTCCACCGAATACATGATCATCTTCACCCATGCTCGCTCCACCGTCTGATAGCAGCTGGACGAGCACGCGTGCCGTCGTGCCCCCGAAAGAATGCCCTATTAGGTGTATCGGGTGATCTCTGTCCCATTCTGGATACAGACCTTGAGATTCGCGACCGTATTTGGCGTGACCGTGCCTAGCAGCATGCACAGCACCATAGTGAACCAATCCGCCTTTGATCTGAGCGTAGAGCTCACATGCTCGGTCCCACGCACTGCTGAATGGCCCGACAGCTGCTGTCATCACACGCCGCCCGGGGAGCAACTTTTCGACGTTGCTTGCCAGGTCACTATGTCCGCCCCAGTACCAGAACTTGCCACCCATCTCTGAGCGAGACCTGTCATGGTTGCTGCTGGTGTCATAGTCTGGTCGTGCAGGTGCGGGGCTGCCCAACGTGAGAGCTGGGAATACCATCCACCGAAGCCGTGGACGAGCACAATGGGTGGGAGGCTTTCTGGATCCATTTCTCTAGGCTGCAAAGAAGCTTCTTTTGCTCCTCCGCCCATTCTTAGCACCCAGCAGCGCAGTTGCCGGACCTTTGAGCGCATGACTTTTATGCATAAGTTGAAAGATTAGATCGTGTGCGATTGCAATCTCTTTAGAGGGCTACCGAGCCGCTCCTGCTACAGGTTCCGTTCCTGGAGTAGGGTCGCACACGTACCACGATGGAAGAGGGGGAAATCGAGCTTGAGGATGAACAGCTTGAGTTGGAGAGGGCAATCGCGATGTCGCTGGAGGAAAGTAGCTCCCAGCCTGCGCAGTACGGAGAAGTTTGTGAGGCAAATAGCGAGCATGGAATTCCCGAATTCGATTTGCAAGCTTCGCAGAGAGTCTGCAAGAGGGTTGACGATGATTTCACAAAGAAAAAGCGATTGGAATCGCGTTTTGGCCCGTCTTCTGCTCAGGCGACGGACCTGGAGGAAGGCGAGCTGTCGGCGCACGATGAACCCGATGTGTGCAAGGAGCAGCTGATGATAATGAAGAGGGCGCGGCACGACGGTTCGGCGATGATGCACCCCACAGCGGGATTATCCAGAGAAGATAATCAAGGTGTTGAGAAAGAGGAGCTCAAGTTGATGGCGGAACTTGGTGTTGCAGCGCGCAGTCAGGTTCGCGCAGTCAGAGCCCTTCAGTTCCACGTTCCGTAGAGAAACCGGTTGCGCGCTGCCAAAGGCCAAATATTCTTGCGCTAAGTTTGAGGCTGTGATGCTGCGAGATCAAGCTCTGCTTGCCCTACACAGATGGACGTGGAGGGCAGGGTCATCGCAGAGCTGGAGAAGAAGGAGGAGGAGGAACGTTTAGCGCAGGAGCAGCGGAAGCGCGAAAGGCAAGAGGCGAAGATGGAAACCCTTCGTCGGAACCGTGAGGCTATTGTAAAGAAGATGGTATCTCCAGCGTACTCAAATGCATTGCAACAGGAGATGCTGCAAGGCCAGCTTGCGGATGTGGACGAAAAGTTTGAGGTCCTTTCGGCAGAACTTTCCAAGGACGACCACGACATTGCAGCTGACAGGAGCGGAGCACGAGTGCTCGTCGCAGGGCCGCGACCGATCAGTGAAGAGACCGAGCGAGAGAGACTGATCCGCACGGGAATGATTACGCCGTTTGCGGACAAGGAAGGGTCGGAGCGGGTAGCGGTGACGGGACGAGGGGGCCCAGCTGGTGCGATTTCTTCTGCGCGGAGCAACCAGGACGTCGTTCGAGAGCGGAAGCAAGTGGAGGGAGGGCGACGTGAAATAGAGCGTGAGACAACACCGACACCCGAGGAAGCTGGTGTTTGCAGAACGGGATGGTCTCACAATGGTGGTGGCAAAGGTGGTGCCAGCAAGGAGAAACGAAAGAAAAAGGACCGCGAGCGGGTAAGGATGCCCAGGGTGCGACGGCAGTCGGATCTAATCGACGATGGGGATGAGAATGCGTACCAAGAGCGCCTGCTAGCGGGGAAACGCCGCGATCGAGACCGCCTGGAGGCAGAGCGCGAGGCCAAGCGGCAAAAGGAACCGATCCGAAAACGGGTGCGGCGAGAATGGGACAGCAGCGAGCAAGAGGGCGGCGAAGAGGGTGGCGACAGGGCTGAAGATGATTTTGAAGCGGCTGGGTCTGGTGGGGAAGTAGACAGAGACGATGAAGAGGAAGAGGAAGTTTTTGTAGAATTTGACGGTGGTTACCGGATCCCGCAGGCACTTTACTCGCGACTGTTCAAGTATCAGCAGACGAGCATCAAGTGGATGTGGGAACTGCATGCGCAGGAGGTGGGTGGAATCGTCGGCGATGAAATGGGCCTGGGTAAGACTGTGCAGATCGTCGCCTATCTTGCGGGACTTCACGCATCGGGGCTGCTGGCCCCGACGCTCATCCTCTGCCCTGCAACTATCATGGCGCAATGGGTGCGAGAGTTTCACACGTGGTACCCTCCGATCCGAGTAGCACTGCTGCATGAAAGCGGGTCGAGTAGTGACAATCCGCGGCGGCTCGTGAAGCAGTGCATTCGCGACTGCGGCGTTCTTGTCACCACGTACGAACAGATGCGCCTGCGCGTAGAGCTACTTTCCGCGCCAGATTGGGGCTACGTCGTGCTGGATGAGGGCCACAAAATCCGCAATCCAGACGCGGAGGTGACTCAGGCTGTGAAACAGCTCAACACGCCACATCGCCTTCTCCTCTCGGGTGCACCGATTCAGAACAAGCTGCGAGAGCTTTGGTCGCTCTTTGACTTTGTCTTCCCGGGGCGCCTTGGGACCCTCCCTGTCTTCCAACAGGAGTTCGAGGTGCCAATTTCAGCAGGTGGCTTTGCAAATGCTACGCGCTTCCAGGTCGAGGCAAGCTACAAATGTGCGCTGGTGCTGCGCGATCTCATCGACCCGTACCTGCTACGTCGCATGAAAAAGGACGTGGAGCTGCAACTCCCTGAAAAGAGCGAGCAGGTGCTGTTCTGCCGATTGACCAAGGAACAGCGTTCAGTATATCAGCAGACGCTAAATTCGCCACAAGTACGCATGGCACTTGAGGGCCGATGCAAGGTCTTTGCGGCGCTGACGCTGCTACGCAAGATCTGCGCTCATCCCGACCTCCTCCAATCGAAACTTCCCGTTCGCCCAGCCTGCTACGGCGCCCCTGAGCGCTCAACCAAGTTGCAGCTTTTGCAGCGCGTCCTCCCGCTGTGGAAGGATCAAGGCCATCGTCTGTTGCTTTTTTCGCAAACGCGAGAGATGCTTGACATCCTCGAAGACTTGGTTGCAGCGATGGGGCTATCGTACCGTCGCATGGATGGCATGACATCGATTCGCTCGCGCCAGTCTCGCATTGACGAATTCAATCGGGACCCCAGCATCTTCGTCTTCCTTCTCACCACCCGCGTCGGTGGTCTGGGCATTAACCTTACCGGCGCTAACCGTGTTGTGATCTATGAACCCGACTGGAATCCGTCGACGGACACACAGGCGCGCGAGCGCTGCTGGCGCATCGGACAGGACAGGTCTGTGCATATCTACCGGCTTGTTGTGTCCGGAACCATCGAGGAGAAGATCTACCACCGGCAGATTTTCAAGTCATATCTCACGGCAAAGATACTTGACGACCCTAAGCAGCGCCGCTTTTTCAAGATGAAGGACCTTCACGACCTTTTCACGCTTGGTCCAGACGTTGATACGGGCACTGAGACCGGTGATCTCTTTGCGGATGTGACCGATGAGATGCTGCCAGAAGATGAAGGGGCCAGGGTGAGCGCAGGCAGGCGAAACGGCGACGGGAAACGGTCTTCGCACTCTGGTGGGCGTCGAGGAGTCTCAAGTGAGGACGAGAATCAGGGTGCTGCGAATGAGTCGGGAGCAATTGCGAAGAACAGAGGCGCTGAGGCAGAAAAGCGAAGCGAAACGGCAATGCTCAAGGCATTGCTCGACAACGACGGTCTGACCTCCGCCATCTCCCATGATGACATCCTCAATGGCGCGAGCAAGGGCGCGACTTCATCCAGTATTGGGAGGCGCGAAGCCGAGGATATTGCGCGGCGCGCAGCTGCAGCACTACGCCAGTCCGCAGAAGCACGAATGGCAGAGTCGTGGGCGGTGCCAACCTGGACTGGTCGTTCCGGTCTAGCAGGGGCCCCAGCGGCTGCACGCGAGACAGGCAAGCCCCGCTTCGGTGCGGTAAGGCGCCAAGTACCTCCGGGAGTGACTACCTCGGAAGGCGGAGGGGCTGGATCGCGGGGCGGGCTTGGGTTGGGAGGTCTGGGTGGGCGAGGTAGCTTAAGCGGGGTGGGAAGTGGTGGAGTGCGAAAGTTCGGGAGCGGTGAGTCTGCAGGAGTGGTGAGTCGCGGGGCACCAACCTCGTCTGCACAGCTCCTCGCGCAGCTGCGTGCCCGTGGGCTCGACGCCGATCTGGCGAGCAAGAGCCGGCAAGAGACTGAGCGCGAGAATCAGGACTGGGCGCTGATGCTCATGGCTGACATCCGCACCTTTTTGGCGAGTGCACGTGACGGGGCGACCACGGCGTCGATCTTAGCGGCATTCAGCGGCCGGGTGCCAGACTGCCGCCAGGAGTTGTTCAGAACTTCACTTCAACAGGTCGCATCGCTTTCCCGCGACTCTACCGGCTCTGGCAAGTGGCAGCTCAAGCGCGCGTTTCAAGACAGCGGCGAGTCGTAGCTGCGCAGCTGCTATGCTCCCATCTTACGGCAATCAGTGAGACTGTATTATGCCAAATTTGTCACTGGACAAAAGAGGAGCGGAGGTTGCAGGCCCTTCTAGCTGCGCGCTATGCGCCACGGATCGCCCCGGTCTGCATTCTATTCGCAGATGGCGTGCATAATGACCTGAGGCACTGCTTCGTGCGCAAGTCCCCAGTCCTCCGCGTTCCAGCGATGCCACTCAAGCGCCTCCTCCACTCTTTCCTGCCCCTCACGCGGCACGGCGTCCACGCGACGGATGTTTGCGTTTGTGCCGGCTTCGAGTAGGCTCGAGGCGAGCACCTCATAGGCGGTAAAGGCAATCATAGAGCCCTTGGTGTTGTAGGAACGTGGGTGTGGCTGATGGAATATCACGCACTCGCCCGCGAAGATAAGCTGACCAAACCCGTGCGCGGCGCCCGCGTGAATAGCAGTGCCATCGATCATGATGTTTGTGGGAATCTCGGGGTACCCACGGATCGCGTGCACCACGGCGCGCGGGAGGAGCAGGAAGTCTCCGGCAGCCGAGTCGTGGAAGAAACCATACCCGCCATCCGTGGAACGCATGGGCTCCTCGTCACGGTCGTCCGCGCCACACGCAGCTCGCCGCCAACGCCCAGCAATATGCGCAACGCTTGTCGGGGAGTTTTCTGAGGAGACAGAGTTTCCAGCAACGAAACGCTCCATCGATGCCACACTTGCACGTGGGCCAACAGGAACATGGTTTCTCACATCCCCGCGGAACGTCCCATACATCACATCGTCGCGTAGCGTGCGGCGCGCAAGCTGTTGTACGAGCGCCTCAGACCATACGTCGTCTGGGTTCGTGAAAATCATGAATCGCCCCAGCGCGCGTCGTGCAGCCACGTTCTTTCCGATGAACTCCATTAGGTCGAAGTCGTATGGATTGTACAACTGCGAGGCACGGTCACCATCAAACCGGGTGGCTGCGCGACTAGGAACGGGAAACTGCGTTCAAAGCGCAGCCTCGCAGCCTGCCACCCCTAACTTCAGGCAATTACGTGTATGGGGTGACCTTTTCGTGCATGGCCTCAGACACAAGCATGATCCGAATCGGCGGTGACTCGTGCGGAGCAAGGACAAGTTCCCGCACGGCCTGCTCAAGACTTATGTATCCTTCAGGTCTCGGGTCGCAGGCTCCTTCGTCTTGGCGGCTGTTGAGATAGCACGGATTCCACTCCACGAGAATGATCTGCTCAGTGAACGGGACAGCGCACGAGGACAGGGGTCAGGGGCTCTGATCAGCAGAGCATTAAAGAAAAAATTGTGAAGGCAACACATTCGGAAAATCAGCTGTCTCGGATTGCCACCTCGGAATCTCGCCCAAGCCCTGCCCTCCTCAAACGCTCCAAAAGGATTGAAAGTGACGCGCGCAGCCTGTCGAGGCAAGATTCCCGTGGAACCTGACAGAACTGTGTGTTGTCGTGACGTGCGACCATCACAATGGAGAGGTACAGCTCGGCATCCGCAAGTCCTTTCAGCGGCGCAGCTTCTGCAGCCTGTTTGGAGGATTGCATCACCACGCTGAGCATTTGTCCAGTACTCAGCAGCACGAAAATGCGAGGGGCATTTCAGACCTGCGAAAAATCACGCTTGGCACACGATCGATCTGTCCCAGCTGACGAGCAGCTGCTGTAAGTCTCCCATCGGCAGATTCCTGTCTCTGCCCGCTTCCCCTCCTGCAGAACAAAACGATCATTCGCGTGGGCCATGAAAGAGGTGAGGGACTCTGCGATCGATCAATTCGCGCACACGAACATAGACGCGCGGCCTAGTGCAAATTTGAATACAAGGACAGCTGGCTGTGCTTTACAGCACATTGCAGCGAGCGAGTGGCACGTGCCTACCTGCACCGCCAGCTTTGCAACGGCATCAGCGTGAGCTGCAGCATCAGGTATGTTTCCAGCTGTCGTTAAGTCGGCAGTGCTTGCTGAGACTCTGTAGAGCTCCTCTGCCTCGAGCCAGTGTCCCTCAGCTTCTTCGAGCTGAGCAAGAAGGAACTTCGCCTCTGCTGCGTCCCCCGGCCCGGAACCATACAGGGAGATGAAACTACTTAGACACGCGCGCATTCGTGACCATTTCCCACCGCCAAATCCGAGCCGTGTCCGTGAGCTATTCGCCAAAGCCTGATTTTCTGCATTTGAGGCCTCTAGGAAGCCGTTGCACTCGACCTTGTGAACGCCCAAAGTCTCTCGCTGCCTCACAAGCACATGTGAAGAAATCCTTGGCCCGAGCAAGTTCCCAGCAGAATCGACCACAGCTGCCTCTACCGTGTGGATACCAGGCCCGATCGGCTGATCGCAAAAGTAATCAGCACGTTGGGTCCGAGGGGCAGCTAACAAAGCGCAGCAATGGGGAGTCGGTTCGAACCTGGTTGACGACCACTTCGACTATGCTCTCCTCTGAGAGCGCAGTATCCACGCCGTTGATGCGCACAAAAAGCATATATCCAGGGCTGAGATCTCCTTCCACGCCGTCGACTCGAACCCTGTAGACCAAAGCTGCATCTTGCTCGAGAACGCTGCCAGCCTTCGGAGAGTCAATCACCACCCGGAATCGGGAGTCATCCTGCCCGGCCACAGCCGACGAGCCTTTGTGACGCGGCAAGATGCAAAGTACCAGCCAGACAAGTGCAATCGCACCGCTGCAAAGTCTCGCCATTGCCTTCCGAAAGCAGATTTTTGAAAAACCTCGTAAAGCACCGAGGTCTGAATGTCGGCAGCAGCAGCAGCAGCAGCAGCAGCAGCAGCAGAAAATACTGGAGGAGGTTCGCGGACCGATATGCATTCTAAGAGTGATGCTACGCAGACGCTGCAGGCGCTGCACCCGCTAGCTGTGGATCAGCTCAAAGACCTTCTAAGTCTCATGCGTGATACAAGTAGTGTGGCTGATTCCAGTGGTGGCAAATATGCGGTCCTTCCGAATGGAGAACTGGATGGCCTTCGTCGAGAGAACGCGGCCCTGAAAAAGGAGCTGGCCTTCCACCGAATGCGGGTGACAGCACATCGAAACAAGGAAGAAGTGGGGAAAAGCACCCGTGAACGACTCAGCAAGGTGGAGGCGCAGTTGCGAACGGTCGACCTACTCAAACAAAAGGACGACATGATGGTATCTTTGCTGTCCGAACGGGACCACGAGATCCTTAGATTAGAACGTAAGGTTCGGGAGCTCAGCGGTGCTCTAACCGCGGGTGGGCTCCTTTTGGAGTCAGATACCAAGAGCGGAGCTCAAAATCTGCTGGAATAGATTGCTGGGCCTCGTTATTTCAGCCAGACCTACCGAGACAGGCGGGAAGGAGCAGGCACAAGCAAAAGAGAGGGGTCGTGCAAGTTTCTAGTGCAACACAGTGTGGTCAGTGTCTCGTATGCAAACGGAAACATTCATCTTCTGCCTTGGCGCTCTACAGGAGCGTGCGTCTAGAACTTGGCACGCAGGAGCGTGCGTCTAGAACTTTGCACGCAGGGCCGCCTCGAGCTTATTGGTGTCAGCGACGAACGCGCGAATGCCCTGCGCCATTTTTTCAGTTGTGCACGCGTCCTCATTGAGTAGGAAACGGAACCTGGTCCCATACACTCACGATGTCAGCATGTGGTACTATATGTTACATACGCCTCAAACAAGAGCCCCGCCGGCAAGTGGGCACAGGCAAACGGGTTCGGGCACAACGTCTTCTCGTCGAGCCTACCTCCACCAAACTGCGCGTCCGCGCACGTCGCAGGCGGCTGCATTCGACAGCATTTTCAGTCAGCTTCCGGGGCGCGTCACTCGGATCTCTTCGTCAACGCGCGAGAAAGGTTGCGCGGGCGTGCGGAGCCGGGTAACCTCATCGAAAAGCTTGCGAGGAAGAGGTTCAGTGGACTTGGCGAGCGCCTCAAGTAGATTTGGCGGGACTGTCATGCGGTCTGCACCCGCCAGGGCCCTGATTTCGTCCAGCTCGAAGTTAGGACCAGCACCGCGCGAGGGGCGCCACGAGGCCGGCATGCAAATAGTATCGTGTCCATAGGTCTTGTAGTATTGGTGCATGCGCGTGCACTCCACGACGCCCGCATCCTCTTCAGGCTCCCACACATCCTTCTTCTTGTCCGCCTTGTGCCAGTCTAGGATGCGTCCCGTGAAGGGAGAGATGAGCCGTGCGCCAGCCTGAGCGGCAGCAGCCGCCTGCAGAATGCCGAAGACGAGAGTGAGGTTGCAAGTGATGCCCTCCTTCTCGAGAATCTCCGCACAGCGAATTCCTTCCCATGTCGCTGCGAGCTTGATCAACACACGTGAGCGCGGAACCCCCTCTTTCTCGTACATGGCAATGATGCGTCGCGCGCGATCAAGGCTCTCTTCAAGAGAGAAGCTCAGCCGCGGGTCCACCTAACCGACCGCGCGCCGCCCGTGCGCCGTTCAGCTTCCCACGGTCACTCTGACAGTCCAACAGCTGCAGTCCTACCGCTGATTCGCTCAATCCTCACGCAGCGTTGCGCACACGGGTGCTGACAGTGTGGGCACCTCTGTCGAGACGTATCCCGGGACGAGCTTGGAAATAGCCGTGCCGAGGTTGACCGCGAGGCGGTCGATCGCCAAGCCAACCTGCCCGCACGCCAACCGCACGTCACAAAACATCAATTAATGGGCATGGGTAGTCTTCAGTCTGGAGACTGTCCTGCCGCGCGGTGCGCATGTCTGGGAAGCTCACCTTGGCGTCCTCATCGAGAGCTGCACCCTCAGCCTTTGCATACGAGACAGCCTCATCGACAAAAGCAATGTAGCGCGGATCCCCGCTCAGCCCAGCCTGCGACACAAAGAGGGGATTCGTCGTTGCATCCGTAATGTAACCCGTTTTGGCGAGTTCCTCAATGATCGTAAGATCCCCCGTGTCTACGGAAAGCACAGTCATTCCCGCCAGTTGTGCCAGTTGGCTGTCCTTGGATACATCCATAGCCATATTCAATTGCGTAAGCTTCCCGTTCAACATGGGACGAGCGGCACGCATGCGGGCAGCCGCCCGCAGCGCGAGACCGGTAGTGCGCGAGAGCTGCGGCCACGCAGGAGAGAACGCAGCAGGGGGCGACCACGCCTGAGCTACTGCAAAAAGTCTGCCCACGCAGCATTAGGTCAGACTCTTCATGGTGAAAGGGACACATCCACACCACCCATTCATCTACATAATCCTGCAAATTTCACCAACAATCCATCAATGCAGCTTGCGAAGTGCCTGAGGAGAAGGAGCGCGGCGGCGCTGTGGCCTCGGCCCATCTTCGTAAGTGACATCCAAGCGAGGACTATCACGTCTTGTGAGGGGGAACTCCGATTCAGTTGTGGACTCTGTCTCTGTTTGGGGTGAGGGACGAGGGCGAGTCTCGTTGACAGTACATCGGAGCGGTGGGGCTAATCTCAGTTGCTACGTCTGCTGATAATGGCTCGTTTCAACGCTATTCTGCACTTTGTCTTGGTGCTGGCCTGGTTTCTGCTTCGTACTCGCTCTGCTGCCGATGTGCAAACCAGCGCCTCGTGGGCAGAAGGTGAGTTTGATGCATGTTGCACTGGTCTATGGCCTTGATCAGCGCCCCGCGTTGATGAACACTGCGATCTCACGTGTCTTCTTCTGCTTGAAATCACCGAAAACTTGAACGCTGGCCGAGGGCAGGAAACAAAACGATGGATGCCGAGCACGCGACTATGCAGGAGCTTCTTCGCGCCTGGAACCCCTATGCGTGGCCGCCAGCCGACAACATCACATCGGAGGTATCTTCTGTGCTCCAAATCATCCCAATTTCCCTTTTTCGGGGCGCTGTGTACTGGCAGCTTCCGTGCCGCACCTCTGTTGTCGTCTTATCACTCCTTCTGGCTGATGAGCGTGGTTGAGATACATTGGCAGCACTGCGAGTGGAACGGCGTAAAATGCGACGAAGACGGGTCTGTCATCGAGATCATCCTCCGAGTGCGGAGCCAACCGTCCAAGAGGGCGGAGTGAATTTTGGTTGATTGCGCATGGCCAGGCGCCTCTTTCGTTCTGGGCAGGACTGAGCGGCTGGTTACGTGCCAGGTGATGGATATCGAGGGGACGATTCCACCTGAGATTGGAGACCTCGCCAAGCTTGAGAAGCTCTACCTCAACGCTAACTTTCTCTCCGGCATCATTCCCTCAGAAATCGGGAGGCTTCAGGTAACTTTTGGGCACTGAGAACAAGCAGGGCGATAGTTTTGCCTTCCGTTCCTGATTTAAGCGCACACTTCAAAGCCTCTGATGCAGCTACCGCGTGGCAGTCCTTGACGCATCTGTCACTTGGTGAGAACAAACTCGAGGGATCCATTCCGCCTGAGGTGGGCAACATGACCTCCCTACAGTATCTTTATCTCTACAACAATAAGGTGCCTCAAGAAAAATTGGCGCGCGCACTTGCTTCACGCTTTGGTTAGCAGAGACTCTGACAAGTCGATAGATTCCATCCGCTAATTTTCCACGGTCTGCTGCCTCACTTGACCAAAATCCAGCTCAATGGTTCTCTTCCAACCACAATTTCGCGGCTCCGAATGCTTCGCCACCTTGGGCTATGGCAGAATCTTTTCTCCGGTGGCATTCCATCGACACTGGGCGAGGTGTACTCCTCCACTTTGATGGCTGACAACATCCCAGGGACGTCTCAAGTCGACCGCTGTGAGCAGGCTCCGGCGCTCGAGTTCATTTGGCTGAATAACAACATGTTGAACGGGACGATTCCTGCATCACTGGGAATGATTGCATCCCTGGAGTTTCTTTACCTTTCAGGCAACTACCTCGAGGGCACAGTGCCAACGGAGTTGGGGGCCCTTCAGAAGTTGCAGGGGCTCTACATTTCCGCGACCAATGTATCAGGTACTCACAGCATTTGAAGCGATGACTTGCCCGTAGCTTGAACCGGATTTCCACAAATTTTGGTGTTGCCTTTCTGCTGCTGAAATGTATTTTTCTTTTACGCCTATTATCGTCAGGTACTATCCCATGCGAAGTTGTGACACTTCCCAATCTCAAGAAGTTGGAAGCTGCGTCAACAAATGTGGATTGGTGCGGGAGTTTTGAGTGCCAGCTGGAGGCGTGCAAAAGCGAAGGGGGCACGAAGATGGAATTATGAGCGCGCGTAACTACGAATTCGAGCGAGAGGGTCATCGATTAAGTTTACATCTTTTATACACAAAACATTCGAGTCAACCTGGCACATATCTTCGTTTTTTCGCGGTCTGGGTTGTGCTTTTTTCCCTTTCGGATTTTTGCGTGCATGTCTGGTTTGGTTCGGTTGTGTGGCACCCGGTGAAAAGCATCTAATGTATTAGTGCAATTGAGTCACATAAGCTCCACATTAGATCATGAGAACTCTCTACTTTAGTGGAAGTGGTTTTGGCTGTCACACCCAGCCTCTTGGCTGTCTCTCACCCGGTCTGTACGAGATCACAATACACCCTCTCTCTCCCGGCCCCTGCTAACCTGCTGATCTTCGCTATGCGATATCTAACTGTTGTCAGTACGCGAATAAATATTACGTGATACCGTCGGGGCTTACAACCTCATGCAAAGACACATACTCTGGCCCCAGCTCGCTCCGTTTCGTTTTAATCTTACATAGCACTTCGCGAGTGTGCTTCAAGCGACCAAAACCACGTGACCGAATCCACCGCCCTCGCTGAGATGGGAAAGTAATTCAACGGAGTCTGCTTAACGGACCTGCTCTCAGTAACAGGTGCCCCTGCACAGCAGCGCTTGCCTGCTGGACGGTGGCATTTAATGTGCAGCACGTTTGCAGAAAGAAGGTTTTTTCTAGGCGGCGTGTTGCAAAGTTTTGTTATACCCGAAGCTTGACTGTTTCTTCGCACTACTTCAGTGCATCTTTCGCCCCACCAAAGGATTGCCCAAGCTTCTCATTCTCAGATTCAGAAATGCATCTCCTTGACGAGGTCACGGTATGTCCCATCCCCCGATGCGTCGCGGGCCGTTTGCGCTGCTGCACGTGCTGTGACCGCCGGCCCCATAGCGCTTCGCTCTGGTTCTTTCCGTTGTACATCAAAGAGCGCGTACAGCCGGTCTCGTGTTGGCCTGATCAACGCCACCTGCGCGAGAGCACGTTAACCCGGACGCTCATTTCTGCAGAGTGGCACCTGGAGTGATGCGTGCACAGGTACAGAGCAATGGCAGACTGGTGGTCGCACCTCAGCACTCCAATCGGTCTCTGAGAGCAGCGCAAAGACCTCCTGCTCTTCACCAGCATCTCCCGCGCCCGCGCCCGCGTCGGGAACCACACCAGGATGCGTGAGCGCCTGCATATAAAGCTCCTCGCCGCAGCGGCGTCGCACCTTTGGGAAGCGGTGGCAGAGCAGCGCAAGAAGCGTCTGCAGCGAGGGCTCTCGCACGGCTGGTGTATCGTACTGCAGGAGTGCTGCAATCACGGCCGCGCCGCTCTCGAGCTTGACAACGTCCTTGCAACCGCGCAGCTCCGCTTGCACAAGCTCGAGCAGCGTGACGGGAAGAGGCGCGTCGCCCGACTCGGAGCCACGAACGGGGTCGAGCACGTCGAGGGCACCACACGAGAGAAGCAGGTGGAGCGTCTTGAAGGCCGGAACCACCACGCGGTCACAGCTGGTGCTTTCCGCGAGTAGCACTGCCAGCTCCTGCGCGACGCGCGACGCGAGGCCCGCGCCGTCGGCCGCCTCGCGGAGCAGGCGCTGGAGAGATGCCCACGAGTGCCGGACAACCGACTGCCGCCGCGCGCCCGCGAGTCAGATGCGTGCGCTGCCACTGCGCGTGCGGAAAGACGCCTGCCGCTCGCGTGCGGAGAGAAGCCTGCCGCTCACCTCGGAGAGGCCGCCGATGGAGATCACCAGCCCTGCCAGAACAGGCTTTCGAAAGCAGTCCTGCGGACGCGGGGGGATTATGAACTGTGTGTCTGCGCTCTATCAGAGTGGTGCAAGAATCGTTTTCGTGTCATCGGGCGCGTTACCTCATCGAGGAGCCTCACTAGCCGCGGGAAAGCCACTGCTGGCGAAGCCCAGTCGATTGCAACACCACCCAATGCGTCGTCCTCCAGCATTACACTTTCCAGTAGCGTGCGCTCCGGAATGTGCGGTACCCGAGCCCGCAACAGGGCAGCTAGTGCTACGCTCGCCGCGGCACGTACGCGATCCATCTTCTCGCAAGCATTTTGCAGCAGCGCGCCGACGACACCCGACACCAGTTGTGGCGTCAGTGGGCCGGCATCGCCTTCAGCACCTAACATAGCACAGACCTCAACCGCACCGTGCATAGCAGCCTCACGAACCCACGAGCCCACGTCACCACGGTTGTCCACGCAGTAGTCACCCATTGCCCTGAGCAACGCTTCCACCACCGCCCGAGCTTGTCCTGCCCGCAAACCGCCGGCAGCCTCGGCTGAATCCTCCACTCCAACAGTTTCTTTCCCTCCCGCTGCGCCGACGGCGAGAGCTAGCGATGTCACTCCACGCACAGCGTTACGCCGCGCTTCGGCGTCGCGGCTCTCGGGATTATCGTCGATAACCGTGGCCGCAGGAATCAGCCCTTCGAGTGCGACGTCAAGCGATGGTGCGAGCACGCGAGGGTGAAGCCTCCCCAGGGCCAGCGCAAAGCCACGCCGAGCTGCAGGATTGACGTCATCGCGCGCAGTCGTCGCCCACAGCGCTACGACTCGCGCTTGCCAAGCGGTTGACATCACGTGGAAGCAGTGCTCTGAAAGCGCGGCGGCTGCCGCCACCGCGTGGTCAACAATCTCTTCCGTCGGGTGTTTCAGGTTCTCCACAACAAATCTGCCACAGCCCCAGCCCATGACCCACGCATGGGTATCAGCGTCTACCTTGCTCGGGACAAGGAGAAAGGGAATGAAGAGGGTGGGGGTAACTTGGTAAACGCATCGACGCGTTCGGGTGGCAGAGCCACGCCAGTGAGGGCGAGAGCCTCCAGGACCCGGCAGCATGCCCCTCGCATCACCTCACCTCCACGTCCGCGGAAAAGACGTGCTTTTTCAATCGCGGGCACCAATCCAATTAGCTGCGCCTCTGCTTCACTCCCCGGTTCAAGTGAGCTCTTGGCATCGTTCAGTCCAAGCGCCACGTCCGCTGCTGCGAGGGTCGCACCTGACCGCATGTGCCAAGCAGCCTGAGCACTTATGCAAGTTTTGTGGGACGAAAGACCTGGAACGCTTCAAGCGGGGCGTGTTGATTGCTCACCGTGACGCTCCGGCAGGTCAGGGGAAAGCGAGCTCTTCAGTAGCGATGGAAGGCACACGGCCACCTGCCAGCCCCGCAGACACCGCGTTGGGTGCTTCGGCCGGCGGCCAGGCGCGGGCAGGTCGGCCTCGGGCAACAAGGGCGGGAATAAATGACAAGAGCAGCGGGCTGACTGGGAATGCTTTGAAACCGCGCGGGCAGGGTCAAGGGGCACGAGGAGACGCAGAGCCTGCGCCGCGAGCGTGCGGACGGCGCGGTCCCAGTGCCTGTTCCGCGCGCGCGCAGCCGTCAGGGTATGGCGCGGTTGCCGTGAAGGGGCCGCGGATGCGCCTGGGAGGAGGAAAGACCGAAGTTGGCGGGATACGAGGTGATCAGTGAGACTGGCGCGGTAGGTCTCATGCCGCGCCACAGCCGGCGCAATCGAGAGAAAAGCCCCCGCGCGGTTACCAACAGCGAAGTAGTCGGCGAGCGTTACGATCTCGATGCCTGCACACGCGAACCGCCCATGCTTGTATGTTACGGGCTGGACGAGGCAGCTGAGTTGCAGCGCCGTTCATAAAATCATGGGCCTAAGACAGAATGAAGGCAATGCATTCGTGCCCCGCATTCCGAGGGTGCGGTAGACCGTGTGGAAACGATCCTTGGCGCCCAACATTCTCCTGAAATGCTGCAGACGCCGCACGGCGAACGTTAATTTCGCGGTCGAAGACTGTCACCGTCAGCAACCCCTGCGCAAGGCTCTCAACGTACGGTGCCATCACCTGCACAGCCGTTGCGAGCGTTCAGGGCGTTGCTTGACGAGCTGCCGCGAGAAATGCTAGCGAGAACGCGTGAAGGTGCATGCACCTCTGCGGCGTAGGCACGGGCGAAGGCCCAGCAGACATAGCAGGCTGCGTCACGCACGTGCGCTCCCGTGGAGACTGCACCGCGGCGGACGTCGAACACGAGCTGCGCGAGGCATCCGCGGTTACAGTGCGCATGTGCCAGGAGCTTGTGATGCATGGCGGCCGCGGCAGTTGCCAAAGCGCTGGCAGTTTATACTCCTTACCGCGCGAGAAATGAGCGGCACGACACGAGGCAACTTGTTTGGAAGTAGAAGCCCACGGCGGGCGAGTTCCGCCAGGGCCAGGCAGCCTGGTTGGCCGGGCCATAGAATTTAAGAGTGAAACCCTCGAGTCGGGGTCAAGCGTCAGGCAACGCAGTTGCGCTCCAGAGAGCTGGAGATGGGTGCTGTTTTCGACCGCACGGTCCTAGGACATGCGCGGGAGGAGGGTAAGACTCACCGCCGTGCCAGGCGTTGACCGCCGCCTGGCCGTCGGAATCGAGGAGATCAACGACTGCCTGGACGACTTCGTCCGCCAGGTGCGCTGGGAGGCGCGCCGTGACGCGTCCAACGCCTTTAGCGGCGCTCCATCGCACAACCTACCCCGACGGCAGGTATAATCTCAGCCATCGGCGCGGGGCTAAGAGGTGGAGAAAGTGGCTGGGTGACACCGTGTCACGATCGCTGAGAAAGTTGAGCAGGGTCTCAATCACTTCTTCCACCTGTCGCGACGCCTGTCATTCGACGCTGCGCGGCGCGGCACGACAGGGAGGTAGCAAGGTCCAATGCACCTCCAGGGGCACGAATGCGTCATTTTCTTCCTGCACACCCGCATCCTTTGGCATCGCCCCCGATTCGGCGACCGCGCTAGAAGCAGTCGGAGCCTGCAGATTATCGAGCAGGGAGCGGCAGCCGCGCTGGTAGCGCCAAGGTGCCACACGCGACGGCAAGTACGTCAGGCCTGTCGAGAGCGTACCAAGGGGAGCAGATTTTTCAGCCGCCGCGGTTGGGGCGGCTTAGTTGTTTTCTCGGCACTTGTGAGACACGGTCGAGGCTCAGGACTCAGGAGGCTGAGACTTCGTGCTGAAGAAGGGTGAGTTCCAGAGGGAAGGAGAGGTGAGAACCGAGGCGCTGGGAGAGTTTGCAGGCGTATAGGCGCTGGAGCACTGGACGGTCCTGTGCGTTTTGGAGCGCTCCCACCACCAGCGGCACCTTGTCGAGCATCGACTGGCGCGCCCCGTGCTTAAAGATGTGTGCCAGCGCCATTTGCACCCCCAGGACCAGAAACTGGTTCTGGTTCTCCTGTTTCAGGGGCGGCAACTGCTTCAGCACCTTAATGGGACCCGGGGCTATTCAAGGCGTACATCACGTCAATCCATGCGTTTCTATTTGGAGCGCTGTGGACGAGGGTGAGTTCAGTTGCGGCGCTCTACCGACTCGGCAAGCTGCGTGCATGCCCATCGAAGGAACGAAACAAGTGGTCCTGCGTCAAGGTCAGGGCGCGTGAGAAGCTGCGCGAGCACATATGCCGCTGCATCCCGCGTCTTGGCGGCCTCCCCGAGACAGGTAGTGCACGTGTCGACGATCCGCTCGATGAGCCCTCGGCGCGAGGCGCCGTCCGCGGCACAGGTTGAGGAGTCGACTGACGCGAGCGCGAAGGGCACGATTACCAGCATCGAAAGCCAGAGGAGGAGAACGTATCGAACCTGGTCCGAGGTGCGCTCAGCGACACCTGCACTGGCGTGAGAGAAGGGCTTGGCGGGGAATGGTACCTCCCAGCGCTCGGCGTCGGCCGATGGATCTTGGCCCGCGAGGAGCTCCAAGCACGGCTCGAGATCCGCAACGTTTGGAGCAAAGAACTTGACGACAGTCTTGAATCCGCGTACTTTGGCGAGGACGTACAAGAGGCGGCATGCTCGATGCACAATCTCGATCGGCGCACCCCAAACGCCTGAACCTGTCCTGGCCTCCTCCGGTGCGTTGACCAGCGCGACCAGAGGGGTCACAAATGCCTCAAGGTGCGGGTCGAGAAGCTGCGGCTGTTCCTGATACTTGTCGATGATTGTACATGCGCGTTCCACGAGCGACTCGCCGTCTGGCCCTGCGAGCCCTCCCACAATGTTGTGCAGTTCCTCCGCCTCGACTAGGAACGAGGCAAAGCGTTCCTCCGCCTCCCCTGCGCACCATAGCATGTTTAAACAGGAGAAGGAGAAACAATAGGGCAGAATAGCCACTCGAAGGTGAGTCTTTCTGTGTCCGCAACTACTTTGACCGCATGGTGTGTTCTGACATAAGCCAACGCATAGGCTCATGTGCCTCACGACGAGCCCCTTCTCGAAGCGAGTAGGGGAAGCAGCACACCACGGGTCTGCAAAGATCATGGCTAGCCTCGGCGCGTTTCGATCTCAATCGGATATTGTCGGCATCAAGCTCGCAAGGGTCCGACTTATTCGGCCTTTCTGGGACCGGAGAGCGCGCCCAGAGCCAGACAGGTCTGCGTCCGGCGACTACGAGGAAAGCATGGCTGGTCCCCATCGGGTTTGTTGATATTGAGATGATATCGTAACAATGAATGCGTTTACCTTCCTCTCCGGGACCGACGGCATTCTCCAGATCTCCATCTGCGGCAGGAAACTTGCCCCCCGTTCCCGCGTCAACCATGGATCCCCTACAAACGACGATCAAATTCTGAAATTTCTGAAAACGGGGTAGCACCCAGCCACCAGACGGAACAACAACTCAGCCAGTGCGGGATTCCGGCGTGACCTTGCTTACCCACGAGCTGAATCACCTCCAACGTCATTCAAAATTGTTGCGACCGGAAACAACCACATCTTCCTTGTGATCCTTGGCATCTTACAAGCCGGGATCGCAGCTGCAGTCTCGAGACCGAGACCTACCCACCTCACCTCAGCCCACGCTGCCGCAGCCTCAAAGGCGATGGCCACTGAGAAAGTACACGTCTTGCCGATTCTGAGCGACAACTATGCCTATGTCATCGACGGTGGCGATGGTTCTGCGGTATATCTGCCCGTTTGCGCCATTCTTTAGCATGCTTCTGTGATAATCCACTCCGCGTCCCACAGGCCTGTGTGGATCCTGCAGATGCCAAGGCAGTGTTGAAGTTTGCCCAAAGCAAGGGGTTGAGACTCACGCACGTCCTGGTGCATGGCCCGCCATACTTGTCCATTCACACAATTCTCTTTTCGTGGTTGAACTTGGCCTATCCTGTACGTGCAGACCACACACTCGCACTGGGATCATGCGGGCGGAAACAGCGAGCTGAGAAAGTTAGGCACGCGCCCTTCCCACCCCCACCCTCAAGTCGCTCACTTTACTCATTCATTCGTTGCTCTCAAAACTACTCTGATTGCGCCCAGTTCCTGGTATCGAGGTTATTGGGGGAAAGGGCGACGGCGTGGATGCGGTGACCCGTGAGGTCTGGGACGGCGACTCTGTTCAGGTCAGCTAGACTGCCGCGCCCCGGTCTCAATATTTGTAAATAAACCCTTACCACTTCAGGTTGGAAACATCGCAGTCCAAGTCCTCGCCACACCTTGCCATACCAAGGTTCGCTGCGATTGCACAGTTTCTCGGTGGCGCCGCAAGAAGCGTCAGTGTCAAAGAGCATTATTTATTTGTGGAGCGCTGCAGGGCCACGTAACGTACGTCTGCAACCTTGGAGCGGGGCCGCGCTGCGCCTTCACGGGGGACACGCTGTTCGTTGCCGGCTGCGGCCACTTCAACTCAGGCACCCCGTCCCAGGTCGCAGCAAACCCCCCTCCGTTTCGCACGCTGGAGCAGCGGCAATGAATTGCAAGGGCCCGGGGCAGATGTTTGAGGCGCTGTACAACAAGATATCAACACTACCGGACGATACACTGCTCTTCGTCGGTCACGAGTAAGAGCGCCCTGCTGGCCACTGATGCGGAGAGGCGGCCTCATCCTGCACTTGAACCCGAACCTGCTCCCTTCCCTGCCATTGACGAATGTGTCCCTACACCTACTACTGATCCTATCCGTACCCCTATGCTCCCATCTCTGAGCTATGGGTGAGGGTTCAGATACACAGTGACGAACCTCAAGTTCGCGGCCCGCGCGGAGCCGAGCAACGAGCAGGTGCGCGACAAGCTCGCGTGGGCGGAGCTGCAGCAGGCCGCTGGCAAGGCGACCGTACCGTCGACGCTGTCCGAAGAGAAGGCCACAAACCCATTCCTCCGTTGCCGCGAAGAATCGCTACAGCAGTTCACGGGACAGGCCGACGTCATCCAGTGCCTTGCAGCGGTTCGCGCGATGAAGACCGGGTGGCGGCCTACATGATCCCCAGGCATGCGCCTCGAGATCCTGCACTGATGCATCGGGACAAGATGCAACATGGGTAGCTGCTCATGTGTGTGCGTGCTGAAGCACTCCGTGTGGCGCCCGCGCTAGTCTTGAAGAGAGAGCAAAAATGTGTTTCGTACGTAGCATGCAACTGCACGTGCGGCTTTCACGGGGAATGTAGCCTCGCACGGATTTTCTGCAACATATCATGCATTTTGTCCAGGCCCCTGAGCCAATGGAGCGGCATCAGCAGCAAGTAGAAAGCAATATTGTAGGCCCCCGGGGTCAGAGACTGGCTCCCATAACACGTCCCTAAAATCGCCACTGAATTTGAGGCGCTCAGTGCTTCTTCAGATGTTGAGCAATGTAAGCGTCGTGCCCCTGATCGGCAGCGCAAGATCATGAGGGAGTCGCTGAGAAATCGCATCTGGTACATAGCACTGCAAGGCAGGAGAGGTACAACTTGCTCGGACGCAAGTAGGCACAGTCACCTTTGCCTCGAGTATCTCAGCCTTGCCGAGCACCTCAACCTCCTGCGCTTTAAGGTACGCATTCATCTTATCGAGTAGCGCGCGATCTGCGACACCGAGCATGCGAACTGCGAGCAGTCCCGCATTGGTCGAGTTATCGATCGCGACTGTCGCGACCGGAACACCACGCGGCATCTGAACGATTGATAGAAGCGAGTCTGTGCCAGACTGCGTCGATGTTTTCACAGGCACGCCAATCACTGGAACGGGCGTCATCGCTGCCACCATGCCGGGCAAGTGCGCCGCACCACCCGCGCCTGCGATGATAACCTTGATGCCGCGGTCAGGCGCGGAGCCCGCATAATCGTACATGCGTTGCGGAGTACGGTGAGCTGAAACGATGGTCAACTCATATGGCACATTGAACTTGTCGAGCATATCTGCAGCCGCCTTCATGGTCGGCAGATCCGAGTCAGATCCCATGATGATGCCGACCTGAGGAGACGGCGAAGTCGCAGTTGCTTTGCCCTGAATACGCGCAACGCGTGCGAGGCACTCCACTGCACTCTGAGCACACACCGTGATATGGCCGACCTGTTGCAGAGCAGGCGCTTCAACAAAAGGTGACAGGGACACCACGTTTTGACCAAGGGAGGCATTGCACGCGGTGCGGTCCACGCACAGATCCTGACAGGACCAGCAGGGTGCACAAGACCTTGCGATTCTTCTTGACATCTTCTTTCCCGTACCAGTGCACGGTCGCGCCGGGGGTTGAATTCGCCCTACGTGCAGCGCGCTTGATTCAGCTCGCATGGGTGCGGACGTACGAATGGAAAGCCTGGGCTGTACCGGTCACACATCTCGTTGCAGATCTTCATCCCCTCTGATCCGTCCGCATCACCCAAAAGGTTGAGCATCACGGATGACTGAACTTTGAGGCGAGTGCTGCCAAGAGGGAGACCCATTACAGCTCGCAGGTGGTTCTCGAATTGACAGCAGTCCGTCGCTTCGATCGTGTAGTGTCCAGTGTTGTGCGGGCGCGGCGCGATCTCGTTAAGGATGACAGATCCATCCTTCATGAGGAAAAGCTCTACGCCATAGATACCGCGGCCATTCAAGGACTCAACAGCCTTCATTGCAAACTTCTCGGCCTGTGCGCGGGACTCCTCCGAGATACCTGCGATTTCGTGGCCATGTCAACTCTTAACTTCTTGAAACAAGGTGCGCTGTGCTGCTCTGAAGCTGATCCTCGCAGTAGTTGGGCAGCAGCAGGCAGCAGAGTAGCGTCAATAGGTGAATTGGACACGGGGCGCACGTGCAGGGCAGATGGTGAGGTGGCAGATGGAGTCACGCTGATGCGTCTCCACAACCGGGTAGGCCCGGACCTGTGTGTGCCAGTGCGTCACGCACGTCAGGACTGTGCCGTAGGGGCGCTTCACCACGGAGGTGCAGCGCCCAACGGTGCATGCTTCATTGCAAAGATACACAGAAGCGCAAGCGGGTAAGAGGAGGCGCACTGGGCCCATACTGGGCCCCCGCTGGACGTTTCGGGCTACACCTCGTCGTTAACACCACGAACAACCATCACTGCAAGCTCCATGGTGAACTCTGCCCAGCCCTCAGCGTAACAGCCGCGATCTGAAGTTGCAGAGAGGGTTTTGAATGCGATGTCGGCATCTGCAGCGGTCTTGACGACATAGTTTCCCTTGCCGTCATAAGAGTTTCCGCGAGCCTTGAGCATCATTGGGTAGCCCATCTTCTTGCCTGCGGCGAGAAGCTCCTCCACCGTATCCGTTTTCATGTACGGTGCGCCAGGGATACCCTTAGACGTGAAGTGTTCTTTCTGTGCGAATTTATCCTGTGTTGCAAGGGCACTGCAGGTGAATGCGTGCCAGAGGGCATCGTTGCAGGACTTTTGAGTAATGAAGCAATCACGGGAGCCTGTCCCAACCACGAAAAGAAGCACACAGTATGGCACATTGAAGTATCATACTGCGTTCCATACTGTTTGTGTTGTGCTGTATCTAGCACAATGTGGCGAAGCATCACAAAATTGCATCCGCAGCACAACATGAATATCTCAGCGAGCAGACCTGGATAAGTGCGATCGTTGCTGGCGAGGGCTGGACGATGGTTCCCGCCTTCTCGAGCTCTTCAAGGGCCTTAGCATTGACGTGTTCGATCTCCGTTGTTACGACAGAGCAGTGGTGCACTGAAACCAGTTCCTTGGTCTTCTCCGCGTCCTTGAGGCCTCCTTCCACCACGAGCCCGCAAATTTTTGCACATGGCGCCTTGGTGCCCGCCGCGTCGAGGCAAACCAATTTCACACCGAGCCGATGGGCCGGGTATGCCATCATACGGCCCAGCTGCCCGCCGCCTACCACACCCAGCGTTGCCTTGTTGAGGTCCATCTGCCGATCAGCCCCAGAAATGCGTGAGCGATGCGACCCTTCAAGGAACTGTCCTGTCCGCCCGAATCGATCTGGAACACACATACCATGCAGATGGGCTGGCCAGAACTATTTTTTTGTGGAAGCTGCGGTGGAAACCATGATTGGGCGGTGGGAGGACATCGGCAGATCACCTCGTTGTGAAGATTTCGGACTGGCCTGTATCTTTAGCGGCCTCTGAGACTTTGTGGATGTATGGATTTGTACCGCTGAAAAAGATTTAACTTCCAGCTTTGTCCGGACCAGCCGGAATATAGTCGAACCGGAAAGACGCTTAGCCGCGTTTTCCCCCGGATCCGAGGCTGGCTCACACCAACACCCATGGCGGAGGCATCGTGGCTCGACGCGAACCCAGAGCGACTCAAACGTCGCGATGAATGTCGTCCAATCATCGCGGCTGCCTATGAGGCGAATGCAGCCATGGACAAGACTGACCTCCCGTGCGAGGGGCGGATCCAAGGCAAGGTTCAATCCCGTGCCGCACATGCCATCCGCAGTTCTGCCAACGGGGCGCTGGAGTGGGGCCAGTGGTAGAAAATAGCCAGGGAAGACTTTTCCTACATGCGCGTCAATCGAGACGAAATTCTGCTGCACCATCGAGTGCGGCAGGCTCTGACGGAACTGATGCTGCAGGTTCGCGACATCTACTCGCTTCCAAATGACCACCTCCTCCTGGTTGCAACGGACCGTCAGTCAGCGTTTGACCGTATCTTGGCGGCGGTACCATTCAAGGGGCAAGTCCTCAATCTGACCAGTGCTTGGTGGTTCGAGAAGACCAAGGACATAGTCCCGAACGCTGTGGTCGACGTCTCAGATCCTAACTACACTATCGCCAAGAAAGTCGAAGTCTTTCCCGTCGAGTTTGTGGTGCGTGGGTACATCACTGGCTCAACCGACACTTCGCTGTGGACTCATTACAAAAAAGGTGAACGCTCTGATTTTTATGTTTCAGCTCTCAGTACCCAGCGTGCTCCTTGCAACTTTCGCTCACCGACGGACTGGCACAGGGGTTCGAAACTACTGCGGTATTGATTTTCCTGACGGGCTATTGAAGAACCAGAAGCTGGCCGAGAATGTTGTCACGCCGACCACAAAGGCTGATTATGGGGACGCGCCGATGGCTCCGGCGGATATGGTGAAAGAAAAGTACATCACGCAGGAGGACTACGACTACTGCGCAAAGGCAGCGCTCGCCATCTTCAAGCTGGGCCAGGAGGAGGCGGCAAAGCGTGGGCTCATCCTTGTCGACACGAAGTACGAATTCGGCCGCGCCAGCGATGGGAAAATCTATCTCATCGATGAGGTGCGCTCTCGGCCTAACTTGCGAGTTCTGTGCGACGCATTGCAGGAGTGCCCTGCTGCGGATGCGGACAAAGGCAGCTCACACCCAACGGGCACGGCCACAGGTCCACACACCCGATAGCTCGCGCTTTTGGGCAGCTCCGACCTATGAAGCACGCATGGCCGAGGGCAAGGAACCGGAGAACTTTGACAAGGAATTCCTGCGCCTCTGGTTCAAGGCCAACTGCGATCCGTACAAGGACGAGAAGCTCCCAGAAGCCCCTAAAGAGCTTGTTGAAGAACTGTCTTGGCGATATGTATGCATCTATGAGATGCTTACCGGGAATATGTTTCAATTCCCTCCACTTGAGCCCAAGCCGCACGACCGCATCGTTGCAAACGCGGTCAAGGCAAAGGAGGCAGCCGCAGCCGGCACCCTTCGGAAGTAAATCAGACCAGAGCCCATTTTTGCGAAGTTTTTCGAATGCAGTACTATGCGATCCACCTGTATCAGCAACTCAGCATATTATCGCAATTTATCGTATAGCAAGGGCCCTATGCCCGCCTCTATGCCCACTTCACAGCGGCACTAGTGCCTGGCCAGAGTTTCTTACGCCCTCGTTGAGACTTATTTCAAAGACGGACGACTCTCTAGACGAGACAGTCACCCCCCCGCGCGATTATCTAGCCCCACGGACCGGGTGGTATGTGAGTAGGATGGGCACCCACCCCTGGGATGCTTGGGCACTCTACTCATCGTCGTGGCTCTCCTCGGTGCTGATACGCGAGAGCAGTGCCCGGAGCGTCTGCTCGCTCGCTGGTCCGCTTGGCTCCTCAATGGTCTGCTGAAGCACCGCGCGCACGTGCGCGATGAGGCACTCGAGAGAAGCTGCCTCCGCATCACTTTTGGTGAGGTTCGCTGTGAGAGTGGCAATACGCTTCTGCACACTCTCTCGCGCCCGAGCCTCGGCAGCCTCGGCCTTGCCCCTTGCGATGTGACTCTCTTCAAGCTGCGCGCGCAGCATGTCGCGCTCCGGGATCGCGGCCTCCGCCTCCTGCTTCGCCTCAGAAAGTGCCATATTCTCACGAGTCGTCTCCTCAAGCATCGCAGATAGCTCCTCCTTCTCCTCCTTTGCAGCGGCAGCGGAAGCGTTAGAGTCAGCCACAGTCTCCTCGAGCACTGCAATAAGTTCAGTCTTGGCTGCAGCCTCTGCAGAGCTGGCTTCTTTTGCCTCCTCCATGGCTGCAAGGTCGCGCTGAGCCTCCGCGAGCCGCTCTGCTGCAGCTTTGGCCTCTTGGGCGGCTTCCTCCCGCCGTGCCTCAAGGTTGAACATGGCCATCTGCAGTTCCGTCAGCTGTGCAGCCTGGGCCTCGCCACGCTCGCACGCCTTGTTGAGCAGAGCCTCTGCCGTTGAAGTCACCGAGACAAGCAGCGCGCGCAGTTCGGCTGGTGTTTTAGAGCCCGCGAGGTGCGCCTCGTAGGAGTCGTCGCACCAGTGCAGGCGCAGCTCAGGATCAATGAGCTCCGTCGTATCGTCCTCACCCGACGCCATCCCAACAGTCACATGAGTCAGCCGTGCGATGCCGCATGCTGCAGCAGCTGCGCATGCTTTTGCCCGCGCATCTGCCTCTTCGGCACGCTCCTTCTCGGCCGCGAGGCTTCTTGTCATCTCATCCAGTGCCTCCTGGCTTGCTGCACTCTCGGCCTCCGAAGAGACTCGGTTCTCTTCCGTACGATGAACTGCATCTGCCAACTCACCCTGTGCTTTTGCGAGTTGCGCAGCAAGCGTGGCGCATGTCTCATCCTTGTCCTGCATCGCAACAGCTGTCTGCTCAAAAAGGCGATCCGACGCCTCGGATGCTGCAACGTGCTCTTGCAGCTCCTCCTCCAGAGAAGCAACTCGGGCCTGCAGCATGCTCTGCTCGACAGATGTCACCATCTCCGTGATCACTGCCTCGATCTGGCTCTCAGTCGAAGGCCCACGAGCTCGCTCGGCATCAACGCCAGCTTCACGTGCTGCATCGAGCTGAGCAGGGACGTTGGCAAGCTGCTCTTGCAGTGCAGCAACTTCCTCCTCCAGCGAGGACGCATATTCACCCTGCGCCTTGAGCTCCTCGAGAAGCTCTACGTAGCGCTCATGGATCTCCTTACGCTGTTCAAGTGCGCGAGTCTTGATCCCGACAAGCTCAGTCATCTCCTTCTGCATCCGCGCGCACTGACGCTCCCACTTGGCGCACTTCGTCTCGGCATCCGCGCGCATGGCGTCAGCGTCGTCGATCAGCCCCCGCGCCTCGGCCGCCGCGCGTGCATCAGCTTCGTCGAGTTGGCCGTGCAGCGTACGCAACTGGTTCACCTCTTTGGCGTAGTTGACCCAGTTAGCTAGCAGTCCCTCGAGCTGCGCGGCCTTGGCTACCGCGGCCTCGTATCGCGCTTCGTACTCGCCCGCGCGGAACTTGTCAGCAACTTCCTGTGTCTCCTTTTTGTGGCGCTTGTACATGAGTCGCATGTCATTCTCCGCGTTCTTGGTTGCCTCCACCTGCTTCTCTAGGGCACGACGCAATTTCTCGCTCTCTGCTTCGGCGCTGCGCCGTGACACCTCCGCAGCCTCGCAAGCCTCCTTGGCCGTATCGAGCTCCGCTTCGAGCGCCGCGGACCCTGCTTTGCGCTCTTGCTGCAGCTCCACCAGATCCCGATGCGCTGCTTCTGCTTCAGCCATGGCTTCGTCGCGCGCTTCAGTTAGGGACTTGACCTGCGCAGCTGCCGCACGCAGCTTTGCCTGCAGAGGAAGTGCGTCCTCCTGTACCGCCTCAAGCTTGGTCCCAAGTGTCTTGAGTTCCGCCATCTTAGCATCACGTTCCTGTGACACATGATTGTCCCGCAGCGTCAGAACACGCGAAGGATGACACTCTGGGACGCGAGGGGGGGATTGTGAGGGCCCGTGCTCACCTGGCGCATGGCATCGAGTTCCTGCCTGAGAAGGTCGTTCGAAATGACAAGTGCCTCCAGCCGCTCGCGCAGCCCGTCAGGAGAAAGAGTGTCAACCTGAGACCGCATGTCTCCGCTTTTTAAACTACAGCACAATGGTGGAACATGGTATGGCACCTCGCTGCTCAGCAAACTTGCCAACACCAGAAATGTTGAATCAGATGAGGATTCGGATTCGGATTCGAAAAGAGTGGGTGTGGACCTCAAGCATCAAGGCAGATGGTGTGCGTGGCGCAGCAGAAGCTGCTCGCGTCTTACCGGGAGTCATGAACTTTCGTGACGGCGTGATCGCTGAGAGTGGCAAGGCCCTGTCGCCAGCTGGAGATGCTGCAGCCTCCTGGAGCCTTGGTTCCGCATCTTGAACCTTGCGAAGCTCCTCCAGCTTTGCATTAAGCTGAGCTACCTCGCTCTCGAGCTCGGCAATCCGAGCACCGTCTGCTGCGCCATGCGTAGACAAATGCGCTGGAGAGGGCGCCCGGGCCGCAAATGACGCTGCGTTCAGCTGAGCCTCGAGCTCGTCGAGGCGTTCAAGTGCTCGAGCATGGTCCAGCTTCAGCGTGAAGAAACGCTCTTCCGCAGCAGCTGCAGCTTCGGCCTGCGCTTTCACCTTGGCACGCAACTCGTCGCGCTCATTATTCGCTGCATCGCGGTCCGCCACGGCTGCAGTCACTGACTTGTCTTTGGCGAGCAGCTGCACCTTTGCTTCCTCCAGCTCCTTGTGGGCCTGTTTCAGCATGTTGCACTTGCGTTCGTATGTTTGGAAGAGCTCCTGTCCTTCAGTCTGGAGCGAATCGTATGAGCGCTGCCACTCGGCGATCTCCTCCTGCTGGTTAATTGCTTCCACTTGCTTGCTTCTGACCTCCTCCTCCAGTTTGTGAATCATCTTCTTCAGCTCGTCCGGTGAATCGCTCAACTGCAATGCGCAGAACAATTCAGCACGTTGACTGCGACGCTGACTTGCACATGTTGCTCGCGACGCTAACACGCCCTGAGGGGCTGGAATTGCAGACGAGAGCAGTGCCAAGGGGGAATGCTTCCAGTTTCCCGCAGGAACGAACCTGAGAGGGCTGACCGGAGGTTTCATGTTTCAGGGCCGAATTTTGCTGCTTGGTGATCTGTTGAGGCTCACTATGTGTTAAGTTGGACATCGGACTGAAAGCTCGGCACTGCCGCCAGCTGTTTCACCCTAACCCGGCCGAGCGAACAGACGGATTGGGGCACACACCGCGTTTGGGTCAAGGCTCTGTAGAGCCGGGCGCTGTGCTGTGGACATTGCCACGTGTAAAATGCGCAGACAGCGTCAAGAGGAACAGGACAGGGCAGGCAGATGGACCACCCGCAAGCTGCTGCACTCCCTTAACGAACTCCTGGATTTCAAAACAAAAAACGAATCGAAACGACAAATCTCTAAAATGACTTTTAAAAGAAAACATTTGGTGTAAGTACGAACGAACAGAAAGTGATGTTCAACGACCAACAAGACAGGCGCGCGCTGTGGTGAGAACTTCTGGTTGCCCAGATGATCGATGGCTCAGAACGATCAGCTTCAACGTTTTCTACTGTACCGTTTCCTTCCGATCAGCAATGTCTAGACAGCCCGAGGGGGTTTATGGCTGTGTACTATTGGCGACTCGTGTTGAAGCGTCTTTGTACTTGTGCAATTCTCTTGGGCATTATCAATCACCTCTGTGTTGCTCGAATAATAAATCTGGGAGGGCAAGGAAGCAAGAGATCTAGACAGTTTGACAGGAATTATGTGCTGCACCGAAGCGGCATCTCTCTTCAGTACCATCGACATGATAGCCCTCGCTATCAAGCATATACCCGCAGCGACTAGCAGTCAGAATGTTTTCTGCAAGATGCACTCGCCATGGAGGCTCGCTGCTGGCCTGTCCCGGCATTCCAAGGGCCAGGTGGGAGAATCGGGATTGTAGTGGGAGTGAATACATGTGTATTGTCTGTGCGCTGCATATCCAACGGCGGTTGGCAACGACAAGCAAAAATCCTCTGGCCGCGCTTCGGCAAGCGCCACGATGCTCGATTCTGCCTCATGTAGCTTGGCGCGGCAAGTGCACCTGGCACACAAGTGCTACGATGTAAAAAGACCTGGTACGCGTGTGAAAAAGTGTGCGAGAGGAGCACACACGAGTCACGCATGCCTCAAACCAGCAATGCTTCTCGATGCTGGCTGGGACCGGCATACCTGGTAGTGATTTGTGCGAACGTTCAGGATACGTACGATCCTTTGGGCTCGCAGCGAGTTGGCCTCGGCGGATCCTTCAGCTTGAAGTGTTGCGTCTTCGAAACCTCCGATTCTGGAGTCAAAGAAATCCGCACGTGACAATCTAGTTGTTTTTAGACCTTTAAGGCGGCAAAGGGGATGTTTCGCATGCATAGCTAGTTCAGAGCAGACTCGAATTACCTATCGTAGATATGAACCGGGCCAATCGTGCGTGGGTCGATCGCACGAGAAAGTTCGCCCTCCGTAGCGAGTGCGTCCTAAAGAAAACATGACGACAACACGTCACTGTCGGCGCCGAAATTCTGACTGCTAGTCACTTCGAGTATACGCTTGATGGCACGGGCTACGATATCGATAGTGCTGAAGAGACGCTGCTTCAGGGCTGCACACAATCTCTCTCTTGGGTCACAGGCTCAAGGATGGTGCCTGTAAGACGCGGCAAGTCGCAGCTAGCTTCTCCAAGGAGGCCGAAAAGATCTGCATCGCAAATTCTCTGGTCAGCTGCACGGATCGACTAGAAAGCGAGTTCGGTCGGCTTTGGAGGGGCATAACCCATGAGCCCGCCTCCACATCGAGAGTGAAGCCTACCGCACGAAGTAAATCCTTGCCAAAGGCATGGGAAGTGACCTGGTACAGGGCGAATCGCTTTGTCATGACGTTTAGCCGACGTGTTTCTGACCATGCAGCATGCACGACGGATCATCACTTGGTGTAAAATGAGAACACTCTAATCTGACCTTTCGTTGCAGCACACCATTGATTGCCTTGATGGCCCTGTCGTGTCGTAACCGAAAGTTGAGGAGATGCAAAAGTAGCTGAAATAGAGGACAGACGAGGAAATACCAATGTCGATCGGAAAAGAAAGGACAGGTCACGAAACATGATCTGGTTATACAATACACGATTTCTACCTGAATTTATCCTCCGCAGGATTCTCTGCGATGTTGTTCAGATAAACCAAGACCAGATCAAGTGCGTCAACAACACTTCCCTCTGCCTTCATCGCTGTTACCTTGGGTAAGACTGCCGTGGCAACCTCCTGATGTGAACACACGACTGAGCGTCAAAACCGACCGGAGAAAATGGACGGCTTGATTTCTCAGGGGAAAAGACACAAATGAGTTCAATCCTGGCAAACTTTCAGGGGCTGCAACCTCGACCAGCATTTCATCGACGGGATGCACGCGTTTCGAAGCTGCCGCAATTACTTCTAGAGATTCTGTCTTCACAACCTACACAACACAAGCTGTTGACATAAAGGCCTATCCTCCACGCAGGGATGCTGGTGGTCATGACACCCTGACAGCGTGCTTAGTTTCTTGCAACAGCTCTGCATTACAGGAAGTACTAGGTGCAGACCTGCAAACGAATGTGAAGATTCCGGCAGAGTGCTTCGAGCTCGAGCTCACCCAGAGGAAGAAAGAACTTGCGCCCAGAGTCTTCTTGGACCTGTGACGACTCAACGAGGCAAAATTTATTTCGTCTCTCTTTCTTGCAAAGAGAGGGAGGTACTTTAGGAAGGTCGCAGGGCTAATGTGGCATTTCGTTTCTAAATCCAGATATAGCTACACTTTTTCTGATGCACTTCACATCGGGGGGCGCCCATTGTTGCACCCACGAGTCCGCTACTTGGCTTCCAACCACAAGGACGTCGAGGAAGGGCTGCTCAACCTCCGAAAGAGAAGCGACATAGGCATCAACAAGGGGAGGCATATCGAGGGTAGAAGGATCCACACCAGCCTGCTGGACCTGCGCATACCGACTTTCAGGGACTCGAAAGGGAAAAAAAGAGTTTTGGGTACAAACCTGCATGTTCATGTCGACAATCTGCGACTGGAATGTGGGTGGCAGACAAAAAAAGTCTTCGAGACCGAAGAGAAGGTCGCAATCAATCGAGAGCCACAGTTGAAGCTGGTTGGCCACAGCGGCACGGTAGGTCGAATCGGCACCCATTTCACGGATCACCTGCATGATGACGACAAGACAATCAGAGCACTATGTTGCAGCTGCGAATCAACCGAAGCACGACTGACCTGCTCGCGGAAAAGTACAGCATTTGCTGGTAGTTCCGCCTCACCTGGGCAACGAACAGTCAAGCGACTGGAGTGCGAAGGCTGAGCACATAGCAGAGTCTTGCCGAGAAGAAATACCATCTTTTAAAGGATTGGCTCTCGGGCCTTCAGCGGGTCCCTGTTACAGCAAGAAAGGGATCGACCTGGAAAACGCAAGCTTGGATAGTGCTTGAGAAGTTCGCCAAGGCCCTGCCACCATTGATGGATCAGGTGCACAGTGGTCGAAGCGAGCGGAAAAAGGTAGGACTTGCCTTCCACACCGCATGCATGAGACAATTGCCGTCGTCTGGAACATCAGTGAAGACCGCTCGCCAGCGCACGCCAGTTTCCGCTTCGTAATCGCTTGGCACTACAGGTTTGCTCTCTCGCAATACCTTGACACGAAAACGGCTCAGTCTCACGGCAGCACTCCGCAAGTAGGACGGGCCGCGGAACCTGCGCTTGCCGCGCTGCTTCCGCGAACTTCTTGTCCTCCATTTCTTGCTGCTCGCGGCGTATCTTGGCGCGTTCCATTCCGGCCCAACCCCCGACTAGCATGAAGCTCGAAGCCGTGCGTGGAGCGAGAGCAAGCCCGAGAACCTGATCCGTGCAAAGACACTGGAATCAATTCTCCATCCATATCCGAAAAGAAAAATTCTGAATACGCATGCAGCAGAGCATGAATAGGGGAAGACGGCAAAGAGGATTCGAATCATGGCCCGGCTCTCTATCTGATCATGGAACGAGCATGGGGCTGGGGACAGGCACCCAATCCGTCACGACTAGGCGGCCATTGTGTGGGAGCAGCTGCCTGAAACCAAAATGGGCCACGTCGGCGCCCCCTTCTTCAGAAGGCTCAAATTGGGCTGACCACTGGTCCCAGTCAGCCGGGTGCCGAAGAGGCTGTGCCTTGATCTATTCCACGCAGGAAGACGGCACGTGTCACAAGACTTGCCCAATGAGACAATTGGAGTGTTATACAATAAATGCTGCACTCTCCAGCGTACTACAGCAAGCACAATTCACAATCAAAGCTTTCCAGTAGCGCCTTTAGACCTTGCCAGCCTTGCGGAGAGCGTCCAGAGCTGCCGGATCGCCATTACCGAGGGCATTCAGTGAAACGTGGAGCGCGGTCGGGTCATCAGTGCGAGCTGCTTTGTCGGCCCCTGCTCGAAAATCATTTCTTGAAATTGCCTCTTCCGCCATGCATTGGTACTGAGAACGCGCTGCGCTACGCCACGAGTGTGTCGTAACAATATGAGACTGATCAAAGGACTCTAATGCGCTACTCGTGGAAATGAGTGTTGAAATGTTTTCAAGTGCGAATATCTCAGGAGGGCACCTGTGAAGCTCATCGGGGCGACCTGCCACTGCCGAAGGGACCCATCACCGTCCCAGCAGCTTGTTTCGATGCAAACCTCACTCGGCGTCGATGCATGGAGGAGCAAAAGGTCGGTCGGAAAGTGGCCAAGTTTCTCGATTCTAACGACGTCGCCTGGAAACAAGAAGTGATCACAATTTGTAGGAATTTGAAACAGAGAGCAGGTGGACGTGATTCAATACATTCTGGTCTCCAACTCTTGTTGCACCTGCACGAACGCTTGCCCACGATCGCTTCTCCCAAACGTTTTTTGGGACGTCAAGCACCGCAATCTCCTCAGCATCGAATCTTCCAAACTCGGTCGTGCCGCTTTCCGTGTCGACAACCCCCGTAAGAAATGAGACCTCAAGCACAGGGTTGTCTGCTGACACGTGTCCAATCAATTTCATCACCTTTTGTAATGCCCTCTTACGCTCAGCAAGCAACTCCGCCTCCAGATTGGCATTTCCAGCAGCGACAGCAACCCGCCATGACACGTCCGTTAGTGTTGCCGCATTCTTGTCGACAACTTCACCGCTCTCTGCCACTGCAGCAAGGACGACGTGCTCTGTGATCGGAACACCTCCCTCGTGAGGAGACATTACCCATTGCACCACTCCAGCTTCCTGAGTAACGCGCGCAGGTTAGCAATGGTACAGGCATGCACGATCTCCTGTCTCAGTCTCTGTCCCTGTCTACAAACAACGAGAGAGGGAGAGAAGGAAAGGACGGGGAGAAGTGAGGTAAACCTGGTCCGCGAGAATCAGCCGTGCCCGAGCTATCGCACCCCCAATCAATTGAATATCCTGCTGGTTGATCGTCCAAGAGGGAAGCGTCGAGTCCCCTCGAAGCAGCGGCTCCCGGAAAAGAGTATCGTCGTCGACTGAGTCGCGGGCATCCTGAGGTAGCGTGCAGCTACCAATGAGCTGGCCCGCATGCTAAAGAGTGCGGATCTGCGATGATATCATTTCGGGCTTTGAAAGACTGGCAACCTCTACACTTGGGAGGATGAGAGGCAGATCGAGGGGGCAGAAGCGACGGAACACTCGTCGAGCGTCCGCCTTGATTCTGGTAGTCACCGCCGAGGTCACGTAGACCGCGCCACCGCAGCCACTGCACGACATCTATTCCAATATTCCCTGTCAGTGGCGATCTGCAGGACGGGCGCGCATGTTATCATAAGAGGCAGAGGACTTGAACCTCGGCGCTGGACTCGGGGGCCACTTTCGCCACTTCCACAAACGAACTGCATCCAGGAAGCGGGCACGCCACCCATGTCCCGGAAGACTGAAGGATCTCTGCAGAAGGTTCGACAGGGCCGAGCTTCAAATCTCCAGCCCCCCTAAGTGCCAAATTTTTAACGGCTTTTGTCTCCTGCAAATCGCACCGCGAAGCCCATGCCAGGACGTTTGCTGCCTCTAGAGTGGAGCATCGCCCTCTGGTAGGGGCAGGCTTTGTGGCATGTGCGCGAATTGAAGTCGACATGGCTGTGGCCGATGAGCTGAGGTTGAAAGCGAACAGAAAGGTGATACTAAGAAAACCGAACGGCGAGGAGCCCCACAACAGCGAGATCCTACGTCTGCGAACGAGGCCACAAGGCGAAATTTTCCCGGAACGATTCGGAGCCCCACCATCGAATACGACAGCACCACCAACTGAATAGACCCTGGTCATCCTGATCTGAGGATCCACAGGTCCACTTATTGGCGAGCACGCCCACTGCCGGTCCGTCCACGCTCGCCGGCGGCGGATCGGTGCTCTGCAGAAATTGATTTGAAACAAATAAACTGTGATCTCATTCTCCTTACACGGCTCCTTGCCGCCATCTCGCTGCTAACTGTAAAACTGCACCGTCTCCAGTTGTTTTGAGGCTGATTCGCGATGGATTACCTGCGGAAGGGCGCGCTGGCCGCCAAGTCTGCTGCGAAGGAGCTGGGAAACCAGATCAGAGAGGTTCAACCAATCCCACAACGGGGTCTTGGCAATCCTGCTCGGAATCTACAATTTGGGATGTCAAAAGTGGCCTTAGCTCTTGTACGCTGTAGATATACGCTGCACTCATTACTGCGTGCAGCTTACAAACTGGAAACAGGGTGATCATTCAGTAGAGATTTTGGTTTCCAAGGATCTTACCCAGGGCCTCAACACCGCGCGGCAGGTTGTTGACGAGAGTGTTCCCAGCGCACTGGACCGTCTTGGAGGGAGTCCAGCTCAAACAGATGACGCGGCGTTTGATGCGGCGGTGAAACACTTCATTTCGTTGAACACAGCGCTCTCGGGCGTCAAGAACAAGGCGCAGGCTATGGTCGTAGCCATCCGTGCACAGAGTCAGGTGCGTGCCGCTCCACTCGCCACCCCTTGCCCTAAGCCACACAAATTGCCACTCAGGCAAGATATAGACAAAGCTGTCGAATCCTTTTCATGCTGTTTGCTATTGTACGAAAGCAAACTGTATAAAGCAGCTGCTGTCCAAGTACAGCAGTTGTGACTGAAGAATCTGGTGTCCACTCTGGAGATCAAGTCCTACTAGGATGAGGTAAACAATCGAGGTTGAGCTTATCATGATGAGATAATGATGTGCGATCAGGCAACTCTGCATGTCGTGGAAATGCTTGAAGGTGTCATTGAGGGCGAGTTCGGCGAGCACCACATGTGGTCTGACATGTCAACCAAGTTCCGTCAACTCAACCAACAGGTTCCGTGTCACTAAAGCCCGCCCAGATCCCCGGACTGGAAGGTCCAACTAGGTTCAACTACCATTTTGACTGTTCCGCACCGCAACGTGCTGAAGCTGCACCTCAAAACGCAAGATGGACTCGAACTTCTGCGGGCAGCTCTGCACGCTTCTCCAGGTGCGTGCCTCAAGGATTTCCCGCGAGAGAACCGAGCTGAAAGCTAAGCTTGTCTGATGCGCACGCGCGGCCACGTGTGCGCTCGCATGTGTCGCTTATCTGTTCTTGCACCAATGCGCAGCGCGATGTGGTGGACAAGATTGCGGCGGAGATGGCGACCAATGGAGAGACGAAGGCAATCATGGACCGACGACGCGCACTCAAGGACCCTTCGCCCGCGCAGGCCGCGGAAGCTCTCGATGCAATCATTGCAGTGATCCAGCGCCGCGGGCAGCTTCTTACCACATGCGTCACCGCGCTTGCGTCTCATCAAGTCAACTTCCACACTCGCATCGCCGACCGCTTCGCGGCGTTCAAGGGAGAGGTGTCGCGCGCGCGGGAGGCACTCGCCGCTGACCAAGCTGCGCAGCCCGCCGAAAAGCCCGCCGCGCAGAAGGCTGTGTCGACCGCTGCTCCCGCGGTAGAAAGCATATATGACGCGCCGCATGTGGAGCCCGCAGCACCGTCTGCCAAGAAACCGACGGACCCGCAGCTCGACGTGCTTGCGGGGTTTGGGGAAGCCGGGGCGACACAAACTTCGGAGCCAGCGAAGCAGGAGGCTCTGGCGCGTGATGTTCGAACACTCGAGGTTGATTTGCTTGGGCTCGGCGGAGGGGCCCCGCAACCTGCCGTTGTGGCGCCGGCGGCGCCGGCACATGCGCAGGAGGCCGGGGCGACCGACCTCCTAGGTGGACTCTTCGATGCTGCGCCGCCGAATGGTGCCCCGAAAAAAGCATCGACTGAAATCGGTGAGGGCCCAGTGGACCTCATGGACTTTGGAGGAGGCACACGGCAGCAAGGGGGAGTCGACCCACTCGACGATCTCTTCGGAGACGGGCCTGCGCGCGGCGGGTCAGGAGGCGCGGAGTCGTCCGCGGGATTCCAGGGCAACGGGCAGCCAGCTTCAGGGATTACACGGGTCAATGGTGATGAGGCTCCACTCAAGAAGGTGGCTCCGCGCGCGCGACACGCGTTTGGGCAAGAGTTTAAGGGTGTCGGCACAGACCGCGAGGCGCTGAAGCGCCAGTTTGATCAGCATGGTGTGCGCATCTCCCGATCGTCTTGCCCTTGCACCGCCCTGGCAACGGCATATTGATCACCCCTGTCGAACCGCAGTGGCCGACAAGGCGGCAGCGGCGGCAGCGGCGATGCGAGAGAAGGAGGAGCAGCGCGAGGCCTACGAGGTGAGCCCACTCATGACAAAACTGATTGTTGATCGGATTGCAGTCCTCGGTGTTCTCAGAGGCAGCTTCGGGGAACCCTAGGCCTTCTCTGGCGTTGCACGCAGTCTAGTGGTACGTTGTGCCTGAGTGCGAGAGAGGGGTAAGCAGAAGGGCTGAGCAGCGGCGGGGCATCGCCCGGACTCTGGCAGGATAAGAAACTGGCAGCAGCCGATACGATCGACAAGGCTATCGCTGCTTGGGCCGGCCCTAAGCATTCGCGCAAGAATTTACGGGCAATGCTTTCGTCCTTCGACTCAGTCCTATGGGAGAGCGGACGCACGAAGTGGACACCGTTGGGGCTGCACGAGCTGCTTCTTCCAGACCAAGTCAAGAAGGCACATCGTAAGGCTATTCTTCTTGTGCATCCTGATAAGGTACGGCACCCACGCAGCGCCCGCAGGCATCCTACATCTGCCACTGCGCTGTTGCCGACACATCCAGGGCGCATTGCGACCCTGGCGTGGAGATAAGTGACTGCTTTCTGTCGAATTATGCAGGTGCGGCGCGAGAGCGAAGAGGTGCAATTCCTAGCTGAGCATCTCCACTCAGTGCTACATGAGGCACTAGAGGCATTCCGTCAAAAAGAGCCGTGCTAACAGTGCAGAGTAGCGGCCGTCGAGGCGAATCATCTGTGAATGCAAGAGAGCGTGCCGGCCAGGCTCGTGCCCCATATTGCTGCAAAGCCGCGCAGCATGCGAACACATTTCGGCGAAAACATCTTTTCGAGCACCTCGACACACCTTGAAGCTCGCTGCACCCGCGACTCAGCCGCGATCCTGCCGAACCTGCTCCAGCGCCCAGTGCCGCTCCTTGAGCTGAGACGACACCTCCGCGTACTCTGCCGCAAGTCGCGCCAGCACCGGACCAGCTTCCTGGTACTCCCGCAATCGACCCTCCGCGAACACTTTGCTCCGCTCAGCTCGCGCGCGCTCCTCCACCAGCGCGTCCCGCACCTGCCAGCCTCGCGTCAGCCGAGTGTGGTCAATAAGAGGCGTTTGAGCCTTTGCACGGCACAACCTTGAAGAGGGCACGAGTTGCTTCGGGGGTATAAGTTTCGACACGCAGCTGGTCGCGCAACTTGGCGAGCTTGAGCGACTGCGCCTGTGTGTACGCAATCAGCTCGTCCTTGGCCATCACATCGACATGAGCTTGGCGCCTCAACTTGCCGTCATGCAGCATGCGGTGCAGAGCTGAGAGCGTTTTGAGCTGCACTTGAATATGCTGATCAAGGTCCAGCACCAGATCGGTTTCGCGGTGCCGCGCTGCCGCGCGTAGATCTGCAAGACGCGTACGCCGCTCGCGGAGCAACGACGGAAGTGTCGAAGTCTTTCCAAAGCTGAGTCCTGCGCCAGGTTCACAAAAGGCGGCGAGTGCCTCGCACCGTGCACGGATCCGCTGTTCGAGCAGCGGTAGTAAATCTCTTCGCATCTGCTGCATCCGCTCCTCGGCATCATGCCCGCGCGCCCCAAGCACATGTTCCATTGAGGCGAGATGTGCGCTGTCACGAATGCGGTCGTGTGGCTTTGCTGGCCCAAGTTCTTCGGAAGATTGTCCATGGTGCGCCTCCGCCAAACTTAGAGACTGCTCCAGCAATTCAAAACCCTCGATCCCAACCCCCGTCGCCCCTTGTTGCTCTGCAAGGAGGAGCTTGAGCTCATCGAGCAATAGCTCCGCAGAGATTGCTCGCTGCCTATGCGCACCGAGCTCGACCTGTGCCGCATCGAGCTCACGATGTGCGGCAGAACTCGCGCCGTCGGGGCAGAATAAGCCCTCGATTGAGTTCAGGAATGCGTTCAGCACGGGATCCGCCGGGACGGGCTCCTCCGGCATCAACTCCTGCGTGAACTGCGGCCCAAACGAGCGATATCAGTCATGGGCCGGAGACCAGATGCGGGCAGAACACCAGCACCCGTAAGGTTCACTGGACCAACCCCTCGACGGGGCAGATTGGGGAAGCATTCCTGGAGCTCCGCCATCAACCGCGGAGGCGCGCGCCGAGAGAGAGTTGGGGAGAACCTGCGGCGGGCCCGGGATCCAGGTGCGGCAACGGAAAAGTAACGCCTCTCAAAGATGTTCCCAAGGAAAATTAGTTGACGCAGGAGGAGAGGAAACTGTCTGACTCGAGGGTCCAGCTGGGTGCAAGATGGCGGGCAAGGAGACTGCTGAGATGGGCGTCATCGTCAGTGTCTCGGGTCCCGTTGTGGTCGCCGAGAAGATGGCTGGTGCAGCGATGTATGAGCTCGTACGCGTGGGCCGGCTCAGGCTCATCGGCGAGATCATCCGACTCGAGACTGACACGGCAACGATCCAGGTGGGCGCACCGCCGCCCCGTGGCCGCCGCATGACTTTCCTGGCCAACTGAGCCCCTCCATGTGGCAGGTTTATGAGGAGACTTCCGGTCTGACAGTTGGGGACAAGGTCGAGCGTACCTTCAAGCCCCTCTCGGTGCAGCTTGGCCCTGGTATCATGAACCAGATCTTTGACGGGATCCAGCGCCCGCTGGAGGTCATCGTGAAGCAGTCAGAGAGCGTTTTCCTACCCAGGTTGACCAAACCATCAGTTGATGTACATGCGGAACTCGCGTGGTGGTGCTCTAGCGACTCTTGTGCTGCTGCTGCTCGCGCCAGGGAAACTGCGACAGGATGACGGTGCATGCGTTTGAGCTGAGCTTAGTGCCTGTCATCAGTGAAGGATGGGTGGTGAATGCGGTCAACTTTCATCAGCGGGGTTGATCAGGGTGATTATGGCAGAAAAATGTCTGGTTCCGGTTCTTGCACGGTGACACGCGGGGCGTGGCGAGACTTGACGTGTCTTTCACGCAGGGGTATTGACGTCGTCGCACTTGACATGGATAAGAAGTGGACCTTCCGTCCTTCTAAGGACTACACTGTTGGGTCGATCATCTCTGGTGGCGATATCTACGGCATGGTGCAGGAAAACGAGTTGATCGATCACGCTATGATGATGTATCCGGGCAAGTCTGGGCGTATCTCATGGATTGCCCCCGCGGGCGATTACACGCTCAAGGATGACGTGATCGAGATCACTGACTCGGCCGGACAGAAGGAACGCTTCACAATGGCGCAGTACTGGCCGGTGCGCCAGCCTCGCCCCGTCGCGGAGAAGCTTGCGGGCGACTATCCTCTTCTCACCGGGCAGCGCGTGCTCGATGCGCTCTTCCCGTCAGTTCTCGGTGGCACTTGCGCCGTCCCAGGTGCATTTGGCTGCGGAAAGACCGTGATCTCTCAGGTAATCATATCCAGTCGCTCTGTTGGGCTTACACTGATTTGTAGGGGCTTCCATGTTGTGACGATGTTACGCCCTTCACGCCGCACCAGGTCGCTGACACTGAACACCTTTATTGCAGTCGCTCTCGAAGTACTCGAACTCAAATGCGATCATCTACGTCGGCTGCGGCGAGCGTGGCAACGAGATGGCTGAGGTGCTTATGGACTTCCCCGAATTGACCATGGAGAAAGACGGCCAGGTTTACCCGATCATGAAGCGTACGACGCTCGTCGCCAACACCTCGAACATGCCTGTGAGTGCCCCTTTCCTCCTCCATTGCCCGTCGCCTAGGTGGCACGGCTGCAAAAAAGACGCACCATCAATTCTTTGCTCACCGTTTGCCTCGTCGTGCAGGTGGCGGCGCGTGAGGCGTCAATCTACACTGGTATCACGCTCGCAGAGTACATGCGCGACATGGGGATGAACGTGTCGATGATGGCTGATTCGACCTCGCGCTGGGCTGAGGCGCTTCGCGAGATTTCGGGTCGTCTTGCTGAGATGCCTGCGGACCAGGGATATCCTGCGTATCTCGCTGCGCGCCTTGCATCTTTCTACGAGCGCGCAGGCAAGGTGCAGTGCCTAGGGAACCCGAAGCGTACGGGTTCCGTCACCATCGTTGGCGCCGTATCCCCGGCCGGTGTGCTCCCACGACCTTTCCCCGCAGTTTTTTGTGGCACTTGCAGCGCGCGTTTCTGCAACATGAGGTTTTGCGACGAAGCCCTGATTCAATCGTACGGCAGGTGGCGACTTCTCGGATCCTGTGTGTGCTGCGACACTGGGCATCGTGCAGGTCTTCTGGGGGCTCGACAAGAAGCTGGCACAGCGCAAGCACTTCCCGTCAGTCAACTGGCTCATCTCGTACTCAAAGTACGAGAAGCACCTCTCCAAATTCTACGAGGAGTTTGACCATGACTTCATCGGCATCCGCGCGACAGTGCGTGAGGTTCTGCAGCAAGAGGAAGATCTCATGGAGATTGTGCAGCTGGTTGGCAAGGACTCACTCGCGGAAAGCGACAAGATTACACTTGAAGTGGCGAAAATCATCCGCGAGGATTTCCTGGCGCAAAACGCTTACTCGCCGTACGACCCTTGCTGCCCGTTCTACAAGTCGGTCTGGATGCTCAAGAACATCGTGCTCTTCTACAAGTCGGCGCTCAAGGCCGTCGAGCTTTCTGGCGGCGACCGCAAGATCAACCTTCACATCATCAAGCAGCAACTGTCCAAGACCATCTACAAGATCACGGCGATGAAGTTCAAGGATCCCAAGGAGGGGCAGCAGGCGCTCGAGACTGAGTACAAGGCGCTTCATGAGGAGATCATCCAGGGCTTCCGCTCGCTGGAAGACAACTAGGCGCCCGCAGCATCCGAGGGCGGGTATACTAGCCCGAACAAGTGCTGGGATTGCACACAGGCGGCCGGTTCCCAGTGTCGACGCGCCGATGGGCTGGCCGCTTTGCACCTAGCCTTCTCTTTTCTTAGGTGGTGGTTGCGGCAAATGTCTGCCGCCTGCCTGCTTTTCCGACTCTCTCTTTCTTTTCCCCTCTCTCTCAAGTCTCAGTACCCAATACAGCAAATACTCTGAAGATTCAGGTTGTTGCTAGTTTGGGAACTTCGGATGCCACAAATCGAGACGACATTTTGAGGATATGGAAGCACACAGGGCAACGGTGGATCATGTAGAGAGATGTACTCGAATGGTTTCGTGCAAGAATGGGGAAACATCTCTCTCTCGGCCTTGCATACTGATCGGGAAATCGAAAGTAGTAACATTTCGATCATCCGAAATACGCTCGAATTGATCCAAGTTTGTCTCCCCTGTCGCGCAAGTGATTGCGCGACAGAAAAAAATCACTTGCGCGTGCCATGGCACGAACGTTTCTTCCATGCCCCCGTGGTGACATCTAGGTTAGCCTCTGCATCACTCTGGAGCGTCCTCATGTTCAGCACTTGGCCCAGTCGAAAGTGCAAATGCCCGGCCCAGCAGTCCCGGGAGGGCCAAATGGGATCCACGTGCAGATCACGTCCTGGGCGCACATGTCGGCCGTAATCATGTCCCCGCACGACTTTCCTTGCTTGGAGCACATCATCGACGGGATCGGCTCATCCATAACGGGCATGCAAAATCCCGGTGATGTCGCATTCCACACCGTTCCACACCAGTTGCAGCACGGCTGCCCGTCGCACTCCACAGCAGTCGTCGCGTTGCACGTGAGCTTGGGCTTCGGAGCAGGCGGGACCTCCGTTGGAGCCTCCAGCTTGATCTCAACTTTCTCGGGAGCCTGCGCCCCGCAATACCATAGGCTTAGTACCGAGCGACAAGTCACCTCGTACTTGCATAACGTAATCAGGAGCACACTGTCGTGAAGCATGCTCAGCGCGTTTTTTGTATCACTCAAACCTTGCAGGAACTCCAGTCGTAGATGCAGACGCCCTCGCCGGCGGGACCTCCGAGCGGCATCCAAACGCACGAGTCCTACCGCGGAATGATCAAGGTCAAGGCACGTCCCCCAAGACGATCGGTAGTTCAGGAAAGGACAGCGTGACAGGAATATCTGTGCGGTGGATGGGTGACGCAGCAATCCAGGCTGATGGACCGGCCATAACCTTGTTGGCACCATCGCACGCGGTCTCAGTGGTGAGACCCTGGCACCATGAGGTCTCCTTCTCGCATTTCAGTGCCTGCCAGCGTGTACCGCATCAGGTTGGCGCAGGCTGTGCGGCGTCCCGTGCGAAAAAAGCACGGCAAGGTGGCACGACGAAACTTCAACCCCCCGCCGCCCCGCCCCCCGGACGAACTATCGGAGCAGGAGACAGTCGCAGACTGTATTCATGACATGTTCTGATTCACGTGTGATGCTGGTATGGCCTAGGTAAATGGACAGAAGAGGGTGTCGGGGCAATACCGGCACATCGAAAGGGATCATCTTCATGCAGAACCCTGAGCCATCTGGCGCGAGGGGTGCGCCACACCTGCACAAGGAGCAAAATTGCCACAACATTCAGCTTTTCAAAGCTAGGATCCTGTACTGTACCAGGCCATCGAAAGTAGCTTGCAGGTCGACCCAGAGGCGGACCCACGTGGCTCGCTCATCGAACCACAAAGGGACATTTACGGTATCTGAATGTCCAGGGGCATGCGGTCGAAATTTGAACCGAAGAAACTTTCCGAGACTTAGGTCGTATCAGAGCATCGATGGATGCGGACCATGGGGAGGGGCAGGACGAAGTGCGCGAACCATGGGGAAGGGCAGGACTAAGGGCAGGGAAGAACCAGTTACAGCACTTGTCGTCGATGCACTCGGCGCTTGTATTGTACAGCTTGCAGTGTGGGCCTGCAGGCTTGTTAATCACTTCATCGCGCTCGATAAATTTCACCGGGATCGCCGAGACGGCGACAAGCACGAGGGCGAACGCCACGAGGAAGACAGGGCGCTGCGCCATTTTCCTCTTTGCTCCTCCTCCAATATCTTAGCAAATCAAATTGATTTGTGAAACAATCGAATGCTACGCGGCGCGCTCACGCCCTCCTCGCGGAATTCAAGCCCGCGCGGCTCACGCGCTCGGAGACTGTTAGTCTGCTTGGCTTGGG
>ENA-UOXV01000650-UOXV01000650.1-marine-metagenome-genome-assembly--contig:-NODE-650-length-50432-cov-48.548961_pt1 | contig 50432 bp, 43 predicted proteins | sample MGYA00238165_ERZ766961 | MGnify/ENA primary metagenome ERZ766961 (study PRJEB28924, sample SAMN03173240) | marine metagenome | biome: Marine; feature: Water; material: Subsurface seawater | place: North... | reverse complement strand
CTGGTTCACAGAATGCTCTGAAGAGTAAATCGATAATTTCGTCGCTTCCATTACCGATGAAAATTCGTTCTGTTTTAACTTTCCGAAGTTGAGATATTTCTATCTTAAGACTCATTTGAAGAGGGTCGGGGTAGCGATTTAACCCTGTTTCATTTGGATTTTCATTTGCGTCCAACCAAATATTAGCCTTTCCCTTATATTCGCTTCTTGCAGAACTGTATGGACTCATCTCGAGCACATTTCTTCTTGTAATGTCTTTTATATTAATCATTTTGAATCTCTTTTAATCTAAGTGTTACTGCATTCTTGTGTGCAAACAATTGCTCTGCTTCCGCCATGATTTCAATCGATGGGCCTATATTTTTAATTCCTATTTCGTTTATTTTTTGAAATGTTATTTTCTTCACAAAACTATCCAATGACACACCACTGTGGTTTCTAGCGAAACCATTCGTCGGCAAGGTGTGATTTGTACCACTTGCATAATCACCAGCACTTTCACAACTATAATTGCCAAGGAAAACAGAACCAGCGTTAACTATTTGGTCTATATATTCATCAGGATTGTCAGAAGCAATGATTAAGTGTTCGGGAGCATATTGATTACTGAATTCTATACAGTCTGATTTATCATTTAATAAAATAGAACGACTATTTGAAAGTGCTTGTTGTGCAATTTCGCTTCGGGGTAATTCAACCACCTGTTTTTCTAATTCTTTATTTACTTGAGCTATGACCTCTTCGTTGTTTGATAGAAGAGTCACTTGGCTGTCAGCACCATGTTCCGCTTGAGATAATAAATCTGAAGCTACGAAAGAGGGGTTACAGGTTTCATCTGCAATAACCAAAACTTCGCTTGGTCCAGCCGGCATATCTATCGCAACACCATTTTGCTGTGCCAATTCTTTTGCTTTGGTCACAAATTGATTTCCGGGCCCAAATATTTTATAAACCTGAGGAACAGTTTCGGTCCCATAGGCCATAGCTGCAATAGCTTGAGCTCCTCCAGCTTTAAATATTCTCGTTACACCTACTAAAGAAGCCGTGTAGAGTATTGCTGGATTAATTTCGCCATTGCTGTCTGGCGGAGTGCATAGGATGATTTCTGAACACCCTGCAATTTTAGCTGGAATTGCCAACATTAATATCGTAGAAAATAGGGGAGCAGATCCTCCAGGAATATATAGACCAACTTTTTCTATTCCAACACTTTTTCTCCAGCATTGAACGCCTAGAGTAGTCTCAACAACTGATTCATTGCTCTTTTGTGATTTGTGAAAAATTTCAATATTTCTTTTAGCGACTTCAATCGCATCTTTTAATTCTTTAGGAACAATTGACTTTGCGCTATCCATTTCTTTATCAGTTACTAATAAAGAGGAGAGCTTCGCTTTGTCAAATTGTGCTGTATATTCATAAATAGCTTGATCACCATTTTCTTTGACATTTGACATTATATCAGACACAATTTGATTGAGTTGATTTCTTTCGATTTCAGGTCTCTTGGTAAATTCGGACCAATTGGTCTTTAAAGGGTTCTTTATTACTTTCATTACATGACCATTTTATCGATAGGTACTATTAGTATATTCTCTGCACCAGCCTCTTTGAGTTGGTTGATTACCTCCCAGAATTCAGCCTCTTTTATTACACTGTGTAATGAACTCCATCCTTCTTCAATCAATGGGAGAATAGTCGGGCTTTTCATAACTGGAAGAATTGAGCTTACTTTTTCAATATTTTCATTGGGTACATTCATTAAAATGTACTTCGTGTTTTTAGCACTAAGAATAGACTTAATTCTAAACAAAAGTTGAGAGAGGATTTCTTCTTTTTCATTACAAAGTGTTTTGCTTTTTGCAAGAACAGCTTCAGACTTAAGAATAACCTGAGTTTCCTTTAGCCCATTTTTGAATAGAGTACTTCCTGAACTGACGATGTCACATATTCCCTCAGCTAATCCAATGCTAGGAGCAATCTCAACTGAGCCGGAAATGACGTGTATGTCAGCTTCTATTCCATTCTTTTGGAAGAACGATTTAACGGTGTTAGGGTAGGAGGTTGCTATTCTTTTTCCTTGAAAATAATTTAAAGATTCATCTGTAACATCTTTACTTACAGCAAGAGAGACACGACACTTTGAAAATCCTAATTTTTCAATTATTTCAATTTTCTTCTCTTTTTCGATTAGTAAGTTTTCTCCAATAATGGCAATATCTACGACACCATCCTCCAAGTATTGTGGAATGTCCGCGTTTCGGAGATATAGTATTTCAATTGGGAAATTACTGGCAGTAACCTTAAGTTGGTCTTTGCCGTTTTCAATGTTGATGCCGCAATTTTTAAGAAGTGTGATTGATTCTTCGTTCAGTCTTCCCTTTTTCTGGATGGCAATTTTAAGTTTACTCATTTTATAAATTTGGTGTCGGAGTAAACAAAAGGGAAACGTATAGAAACAAAAAACCCATTTGATTACTCAAACGGGTTTTAGAAATATTTAAATTAATTTATATATATCATTTTCACATCGCTTGAGAGCAAGTATGTAAATGATGATGATGTAAATTAATGTTGTACATGTTTTTTTATCTACAGCAAATATATGCATTTTTTTTTAAAAAAGATGCATATCGAAATTAAATTACAGATAACGTTTTGGCTAAAAAACAGACCCGATTTAAAGGGAGTCCCTATTTTCTTAGGTGATGTTAGCTTTATTTAATGGCCTCCAGATTTCCCATAGTACTTGTATACAAACTTTATGGAAAAGTTCGGGCATTTCCTTTTGTAACAGTAACTCCATGGCTGCAGGTCGTAATTCTCTTTTATCAAATAACGCTAGAGGCCATTTACGAGTGTTTAATTCTACCGCAGCGTCTACATTTCGGAGGCCGATTGTTTTGATTGTAATTACTTCGTAATTACGCTCAACTTTAGTTTGATGAATATAACTTACAGAACTCATTGTGTCATTTGGCCCTATTTTGTTAATGTGAGAGCAGGAAATAATTTTTTGATCGACTACTTGTTTGAAGTCTTTCAAAGCGTTTGATAATACTACAGCCAATACAAAACCTCCGCAGATTACAATTTCATTTTTTGGATACCTTAAATAATTAAAGTGGATTGGATGCGTATTTCTAAACAGTGTTGTGAACGCGAGGTTTTCACTTTCACTAATTAGACGACTTGCGTCATGTATAATTAGGTCATTCTGGTTTAAAGAATTTTTTTGACAAAGACTCTTGGGTAATTTACTCCAGTTAAGATGGTCTGCAATTTGAGTTTCTTTTGATTTAGTAAGTAGCTCTGAAAATTCTTTGTTTTTTTCTGGAGAGTTGCCGATTTTAGCATCTATTTGTGAGATAAAAGAAAATAGAGTATTTCTCCTGAAGGATAATATACGTTGAGAATTTTGGTTGATTAGAACATGGGTACTGGTAATTACACTTCTTTTATTATCCGAAGTGTTTCTCAGTTTTTCAATGTTTATATAGCACTTAAAGGTATCACCAGAATAAGCTGGGTTTTCGTAGACAACATCTTCTAGTCCCAAATGCAGTAAGCAACTTTCGGAGTAGGATTCAACAGCCATGCAAAGGGTTAAATTAAGTACTGCAGAGAAGGGCATAACCTTACTCTTTAAACCAACTTCTTGACTGAATAGATCACTCGTTTCAATATAATTACTCATCGAAACCAATGATGACCAGATTGTTGTCCATGAGTCATCCATGGTTATCTCGTAAGGACATGTAATTGTCTGGCCTTCGAAAACTGAATCTAGATCCAAACCATACTTGAATACCTTTGGCAAAACACTATTTGAGGGAACGACTCTTTTTAGTGTTTTTGTGTTCAGCTTATTTTTTATGGCTTTTACTATCGGAGGTCCAATGAATTCACCGTTAAGGTTCATGTCACACCCACTATTATAATTGTCAATTTTCTTAGTTAACAGTTCTCTTTCCTCTTCGCTTATTGAAAAGCAATGATTAACAATATCGATCTGATCAGGATGTAAAATCATTTTCCCATCTGCTCCACTCTTTTGCGAATTAGCACAGTTAGTGAAAAAACCAGAAAAATTGTGGACATCGATAAAAGGGGAATCGATGAAGGGTAAATTTGCACCTTTTGCTCCGAGTATCATAGTGTTGGTTACAAAGTTCACATTTTCAGCATTCATCTCAGCATTCATCTCAGCAAAAAGATCATAAAGCCCCAGAGCAACTCCCGAGATTCTTTGAGAAGATGAAATTATTAGTTCAAGATTTTTTAACGAATAAACTGTTTCAATAAGAGGAAGAAGATGAATTTTATTTTTTCTGCCAATCTGTTTACTTTCGATTGTTGCTAAAAATTGATCGGTTCCAACTAGATCATTTATGTTTTCGATATGCGGAAGCATCACTCCATCTATAAATTCAAGGTCAAGAAGCTCCATGTCTTTTTTGAATTCTGACTTGTTGCTGAAATTGTTAGTCCTAATTAGTACTTGACAACCCAGATCTGAGATTTGTTTTGCATGGTGCCTAATGTTAAAGCGTGCCTTTTCTTTTAAGTCGTTAGGACAGCCATCTTGAAGATCGAAAATATAACAATCCGGCTTACTCCATGAGGAAAGTTTAGAAAAGACATTCGTTTTATGCGGTGTGACGAAGAAATAGCTAGATGAATTTATTTTCATGTTTGAATTTTATTAATGCTAACGGTTTGGCTAAACTGCTTTTTAATGCAGTTGAGGTTTTTTTTATATGCTTTATAAGATGTCAAACTATTTATACACCTTATACACTGCAAATAATGTAAGTTTTTCTTCATCGCTCAATCTTGGTCAAGTCATCAAAATTGATTTCTTTCTTTGTTAATTTACCTATTAAGTTTTTAAACTCTACAACCGCACCATTTGAATTAATACCAACTATTATTCCTTCAACAATTTTCCCTGAATTTTTAAATGAAACGGTATTTCCATTTTCAAATTCTATTTTTTTTTTGACTGAAGACTCAACTTCAATATTCGTCACTGAAGTTTCAGATTTCATTCCCCAAACATCTCCTTCCACTTTGATTTTTTTACCGTTGCCCTTTACATATATTTTAACATTCATCAAATATTCACCTCTATATTTTTCAGTAGCATTGTCTATGGCTAGTTCCAAAGCATCATCTTTTTTCATTTTTGCTGCTCCTTGAGCATTCCTTTGTAAGATAACATATTCTTTATCCGAATCTACATTTCGATTAGCGACGATAGTTAAATCACCTATTCTCTGGTAACAACTGCTAAGAATTATAATTCCTGATATTAAGACTAAAACTGTTTTCATATTATTATTATTTTTTTAGGTTAAACTAAATTATAATTATTAGTAGTTTTCTTAAAGATAATCATTTGATCCTTAATTCTGAGTAACGTTTTAAAAATCAAATTGTTAATATTTATTGATTATTAGTTTAAAATTAACTTTTTTTCAAGAAAATGATACCTCTCTGTAATTATTTTTTTCGGGGGGGGAAGTAAGAATTGTATATATCGTTCCAGCCAAGATAAGTAAAAACGGCATGGCTTCGTTAGGTTTAGGTATTTTAACCATTGTTATGTGCATCAATTTTATAAGTCTATTATCGACTGAAACCGATATAAGAAAATTGAACCGGATATTAGCGCATAAATTCTCGTCATTGAATAATAAGCTTCTTACGAATTTTCACTCCAGCTTTTTGAATTGAAGCTCTCAATATTACACCAAATTACACCTGATATTCCTTGTATTACGAAGCTATCTGCCACCTAAATAGACATATTTTTTAGCTGAATCTTAAATTGAGTTACTCAATTGGAACAGTGTAATATTGAAAAATTCATGTATCTTCATCGGCTAGATTCAATAAATGTCTAAAATTAAGGAGGATTTACCGTTTACTGGCCTAAAAGGCTTTTCAAAACATTGGAGAAATGATGTCCTTGCGGCAATCAGTGTCTCTCTTGTCGCGTTACCTTTATCATTGGCCATAGCTGTGGCGGCAGGAATCCCACCTGTTTCTGGTTTAATCACAGCTGTAATTGGAGGTCTAGTTACTACTTTTTTTCGAAGCAGTGCCTTGTCAATTAATGGACCAGCTGCTGGATTGATTGGAGTTATTTTAGCGGCAGTCATAGCATTAGATGATGGATGTGGTTCAATAAAAGCATTCGAATATGTTTTGGCGGCAATCATGATTGCTGGAGCATTACAAGTGGTTATTGGTTTATTGAAAATTGGTCGGATAGCAGAAATGTTTCCTTCAACGGTTATACATGGGATACTAGCGTCTATTGGGATAATTATTTTCGCGAAGCAAATGCACGTTGCTATGGGGACCCACTCCGATGCCGAAAACACGATAGGAATTATTGCAGACATCTTTTATAAAATACCTGAAATCAATCCATATATAGCGATAATTTCAGGTATTGGTATCATTCTTTTGTTGTTTCATGCTCGAATTAGTTATAAAGTCTTTCACTTCATACCCGCACCAGTTTGGGTATTGGTAATAGCAGTTCCAATTGTTCTATTTTACAATTATTTAGAAGTGAATGAAATAGCAGTTTTGGGTAAGGCATTTAAAGCCCCAGAGAACTATCTAATTAATATTCCAAGTGATTGGAGGCAGAGTTTTGTATTTCCTGATTTCTCAAAAATATTTACTGGTACGTTTTGGATGGCTGTTATTTCGATCAATTTACTTTCAACAGTAATCACATTAGCCGGGACAAAAGCCGTAGACAAATTAGATCCTTACAAACGAAAAACGAATATGAACCGCGACTTGGTAGGTGTTGGTATTAGTAGTATTATTTCTGGAGCAGTTGGCGGACTTCCAATTATTACGGTGATTGTAAGAAGTACCGTTAATGTGCATAATCATGCAAAAACGAAATGGTCAAATTTTTATAATGGTTTATTCATCCTGCTTTTCGTATTGTTGTTAACTCCAATAATTCAATTATTTCCGAAAGCAGCGCTTGCAGCAGTCTTGGTTATAACGGGAATAAAATTAGCCTCACCTCGCTTATTTAGAGAGATTTATGATCAAGGTTTAGAGCAGATGATTTTCTTTATTTCGACGATTGTAATTACACTCTATAAAGATCCTTTAATTGGTTTATTGGGCGGAATGGGAATTACATTAATCGCACATCTTCTAATTTCTCGAGTGCCTATTACACAGTTTATACAAATGATTGTGACTCCCGGAACTCAATTAAAAGAGAACCAAGATGGCACATATACGCTTAAGGTAAAAGGGATTGCTAATTTCTTATCGATGTTGCGTTTGATTGGAATTCTAGAAAAAATACCCATAGGCTCTAATTTGAAAGTAGATTTATCTAAAACGCGCTTGATTGATTTAACCTTTCAAGAAAAACTTTTAGATTTCAGAAGAGTCCATCGCTTGACAGGAGGAAAAGTTCAGATTATTGGATTAACACAGCACATTTCAGCTTCAAATCATAATCTAGCACTGAAAAGTTTAATTGTTCCTAACTATCAAAAAACGTCACCACGACAACAACGTATCAAGAAAATCGCTTTTGAAAATGGGTGGCTGTATAACCGTGAAGAACAAGTAGATTCTAGTGAATTGTTAGAATTTGATTTCTTTCAATCACGACCGTTAGAAAAGAAAGCCAATATTATAGGTGGAGAATTTGCCGATTGTGATGTAGATTGGGAGATCAGTGATATAGTTTTTGATGAGGGTGCCATGCTTTCTAAAGAAGTTTATAAAACGACCGTTCAACTTATTCATCTCCCAAATAAAATACCATCATTTGTTATAGATAAAGAAGGTATTTTCGATAAGTTATTCGATCGTGTATTATCACTTAAAACAACTAAGGATATTGATTTCGATGAAAGTCCATTTTTCTCAAGTAACCTGAGGTTGACTGGTGAAGACGAGGTTGGAATTAGAAAGTTGTTTACTCCAAATTTAGTAAGTTTTTTAGAGTCAGAAGAAATCTACCACATCGAGTGTAATGGAACTGCTTTAATCATCTTTAAATCATTACGTAATGCAAATACTGGAGAGATGAAAAACATGGTTCGTTTTAGCAAAGAGCTAGTTAAACACATTGTACTGTAATATTGTGCATTTCACATTCCAACAGAAATAATCTTTAATTTGTTTTGTTACCTATAGGTTCAAAGCTAAGAAGTCGTAAGGACTTTTAACTGGAATTGAATTTTAAAGATAATAATAAATTTTCATAGGGATTAGTATTTATGAAACACAAACCCCTTATGTTTCTTAGGTATGTTATAAAAAATATAGATTACTTAACTTTATAAAACACTTAAGTTGGCACATAAATTAGCGGTTTCTAAATAACTTCTTGTAAGCAGAAACGGTATCGAAAAAGTAAACTACCTTCATTGTAATCGTATTTCTCTGGCCTTCACTCAATACAGAGTTGAGGTTCTGAAAATAAGATGTTTGAATGTTCTGTTCATCCTGTTGTAAAGCATTTTTATATACGATATTTAAAAAACTACCTGGAGCAAATTGCCACCCGAATATTAGATCTGTGTTAAACGCATTGAAATTAAAATTGGAATTTCCTGTAAACGAATCATCCTTAATAATATAACCTTCTGCATCAAGGTCACCATAATAATCATAGATTCCATACGACCAATAATGTCTGATACGAAGCGTAAGGGATAAGTTGTTTTTGAACAAGTACTTTGCTTGGAGAATATTGGTCAGTGTTTTAACATCTCTCACACCGTACTTGGGTAATTCATCAAAATAACCTGCGAAACCTGCTCCGTTCAAGAAAATTGAATAATTATTCGATGTGCGAATAGTAAGTTTATCATTAACGCGTATTCTAGGTTCTATATTTACTTCGAAATAATTATTTACAATGTAATCTGTAAAGTATCCTTGTCCGTAGCCAATCTCACCATCAAGAGCAACACGTTTTCTGTAATCTGAAGAGATACCGATTCCATTATAGTAATATTCGGGAGTAATAAAATTTTGACCAGGAACTCTCGATTCAAATAGGTCTACACCATCATTAATTTGAGAGCTTATTCTGATGCTGAATGCAGTGAAACTTGGTCGAATAAATAGAAATTTTCCATTGTATTTTTTCTTTAGCAGCTCATTGGTAGTATAGTCTTGTTCTAAGCTGAAATTGAAAGAATTATAGTTACTGTTCAGGATCCAAAATGGATTGTATTTATTGTATTGTAGATTAATTGAATGAGTCCTGTTATTTCTGGCGAAATTGACGCCAAGATCATTTGGATTATAATTGGGTGATTTACTTTCGCTTGAAAGTGAAAATTTAAAGTTGCCAGCTATCTTTGCGGCATTTAATTTAAAGCTCAAGCCATCATTATCATTTACTATGAAGAGGTTTTCGAGCAGGTTAGTGTCTCGCTGTGAAATTTTAATGTCACCTGATATGGAATAGTTAGATTTTCTAGAAACTAGGTTTAAACCCAACGCGGAGACATTGGCATCTATAAATTTACTTGCTCTAAATGTATTAAGGTTAATTAAATAAACCGAGCTGTTATTTTTCAAGCTTTGATCGAAAGAAATAATATTGTAATTAACGAGTGGGTTTGTTTCTACTTCTCTTGTTTTTCCGGTAATTGTATTTTCAATGACTGCATTGCTAGAGGCAGTAATAGCATTCATTATACCGACACCCAAACCATATTTATTTCTTCCTGAGATCTTTGCAACATTGAGAAGCTTTGAAGTAATCGGGTTTTCTATGACTACTTCCGTAGAATCGATATTTTCAAAAGCCTGCCCATATTGATTTGGAACACCACCAATTCTTCTAGAATAGAAAAGGTTTCCAAGGTTAAATAATTCAGTTCCTTCCTGAAAAAAGGTGCGTTGTTCTTCAAAAACAACTTCAAAAGCTCCAAGATTTTTAACAATATTGTCAGATCTAACTTGGGAAAAGTCTGGGAGTAATGTCATGTCGAGGGTAAAACTTTCATTTAATCCCAATTTAAGATCTACACCAGCTCCGTAGCCAAAAACTCTTTCATCTTTAGTAAATTCGGTAAATGAAGACAGGTAAGGAGATAAAGAAAGTCGAAATGGGTCTTTGATGTTATCTAAACCTTTTAAATAACCCCAATAATTGATTTCAGTTTCAACGTTTTTAGGAACCAGAGACCATTGTAGCTCTGTTCGACTTCTTCTGATTTCTCTTTGAAATTGTGCACGCCAGACTTGTTTATCACCTTTAGGGAAACGAATGGCATAATAGGGTATTTTTATTTCTACAATCCAGCCATCTTCAATAATAGCAACTTCGCTTTCCCAGACAGCATTAAATGATGGGTCTGAAATTCTGGAATCCGATTGAACACCCGATGCGGTGACTGAGAAAGTAAATGCATCGAGCATCTTATTATACGTATCAAAAGAGATGGAGAACTTATCTGCATTCAAATCATCATCGCGCTCTCCCAGCTGAGTTAGGATACTATCTGGATAATTATCAAAACAGTGGCCTAGAATATAAATATTATTGTCATCAAACAAGATTTTCACTTCTGTTTTAAATCTTGGTTTTTCACCCTCAGTTGGGTTGAGCTCCAAGAAGTCAGTTGCAATCTGAGCATTTGACCAGCTCCCTTCAATATCTTGGCCATCAATATTAATTTTGTCGTTCGTCCTCGAAGCTGAGATTTCTTTAATTTGCCCCCATGATGATTGCGAGATAATTAGGTATAGTAGTATCTGGAGAGTTTTATACAATTGCGTAAATCTTTTAAATTGAAAACAAATATATTACAAAAAGAAGGAATTGATGCGATAGTCGACTTACACAACTACATTCCCGCTATTTTCATTTTTATTCATTATCAGTAAAATAAACTGGTTATCATAAAGTTGATTAATACTCAAAAGTGTTGATCCAAGTAATTGAGGAATCAGTTTAATTGGTTATAGGTTAAAGCTACACAAAGTCGGCTCATTAATAAGGTTGTTTTCTCAAAGCTAAAATCCTCATAGAGTATAGGTTGTGTTGGCAATATGGTTTCAACCTCCTGAAAATGATTTGTCAACTGCAGAAATTACCTCTTTTTCAGATTTTGATCTAATTCTCATAATAAGCATTCCTATAAGGATAAGGACAATAGCACAGCACTCATATAAATCAGGAACTTCATTTAGAAGTATGAATGCAAATATCAGAGTTAAAAAAGGAGATAACATTGTTAATTTAGAGATAGTTTCGGATGAAGCGGATTTGATTCCCTTGTACCACATAAATTGGCCTAAAACAATAACAAGGATAGCATAAACTGCTATTAAGCCCCAGAGTTCTGCTTGGAAAGCATCTTGAAAATGATGAAATCCGAACAGGTTTATTGCTATTATGAAAAAACCTATAGATGAAAATAAATTCCGGGCGAACAGAAACGTTCTTACAGAGCAAAAAGATAGGATTTTTTTACTTATGATTATACCTAGAGCTTCAATAACGGCGGCAATCAGAATGATATAATCGCCGTCTCGAAACATATACATTTCTTTTAGAAAAACAATAATCAATACACCAGCTCCAATAATTCCTATTCCGATTATTTCATTTCTATTTAGGGCAGTTTTAAATATCCACCACGCAAGAAACGCAAACAAAATACTTTCAAAACGCGAGAGCATAACAACATTTGTTACACTAGTACTTTCTAGTGCTGTGTAGATCAGAGCAGGGTATAGACCAGCGACTATAATTCCTAAAAAAAGAACTGAGTGTTGCCTTAAATTAAACGATCGAAATTCCTTAATAATTCCTTTAGCCCCAAAGGATAATAGTACTACCAATCCCGCACAAAAATTTCCGATAAATAATAGATTGCAAAAGGATATGGCGCCGCCAAGCATGCCCCCAGTTTGACTCAGTAATTTGACGGTAGGACTCGCAAGAGAAAAGCAAATAAGTGCAATAACTATTGAAAAACTTGCTTTTTTTATCATTCTAGAATTCTTTAATGTTTTGAGTATTCACCTCAATTATTGCTAACGTTTAGTCCAAGAAACGTTAGCGAACCGAAGGGTGAATATGTTTTCTTAGGCATTTTTATGCGCATAAAAAAAGCCCCACATTTCTGAAGGGCTATTTTGAATTGATATTATTTCATCAATGATTTTATTTCATCGTCATACTTCCCTCTTATTTAAGTAATTCTTCAATTTGCTCAGTGGTAGTGGCTGATTTAAGTGATCTTTCAAGATCCTTTGTTTTAGTGTCTACAAGTAATATGACACGGTCGCTCAATGCCTTAGCTTTTTCAAGGAAGTTGATGATTACTTCGTAATCATCAGATTGATTATGTTTTTTGATATATTCCGTATGAAGCTTTCTATAACTATTATATAATTTTTTCTTTTTGATTTTGTACACATTTTTCCCTTCATAGGCAGTTTTTATCTGATCTAAAACTGTATAAGCTTCATTAAGAGCTTTATCACTTTTTTGCATAGCTTGTTGCGCTATATTATATTTTTCTACTTGCTTTTTTTTCAGTTCTGCCTCTAGGCGTTCAGCTTCTGCTGCTTCTCTAGCAAGTTTCTCTGCTTCTAGGCGTTCTGCTTCTGCTTGTTCTTTAGCAAGCTTTTCTTGTTTTGTTTCTTGTTTTTCCAACACATAAACTTTAAATGAATCCCAATAATATTCAGAATTCACAAAAGATGAGTCTCCTGGGAAATCATTTGAAAAAAGTGCATCTTTAAACATTTTCGCGAAATGATCTATTAAATAATTATTATACTTCTGTACTCTGCGAAATGGAATATCTTCCAATTCTTCCGGATTAGTATTTGATAACGAATGTATTTTATTAAAATATTCCATTTCTTCGGGGTCTGCCTTTTTTGACTCAATGACATTACCAGATTGTATGTTCCTGGTAACATTCAAAGTTAAAAAGCCATGATTATATTCCCTAATGTATTCCGTTCCTCCTTCAACTATTGAAGTTTTACCGTGGAGAAACCCTTTTTCATCACAATTTCCTTTTACATAGTTTTTTCCTTTTGAAGATTTAAAATCACCAATTACTGTATTGTTATTAAATTTTAGTAGTCCTGATTCAGTAATTTTATTTTTCTCATTGTCATATACAGATGAAGACCATTCTCCATGGGGCCATCCATTTTTGTAATTCACGTTTGATGTAACTTTTCCGTTGTTGCCAGGAATTTTTACCGCCACAATATGAGACCATCTTCCATTTTTTAGATTTTTAGAATAATTTCCCTTAATTGAAATGGATATTTTGTTAGATGATTTCATGCCAAACTCCGTTCCATTCATATTAGCAGAATATGTAAAACTTCCATTTTTTATTCGTTCATAATTACTATTTTCAGTATAGGTATAATTAGCTTTTCCTTTTATAAAACTAAAATCTCCGGATAATTTATACTCTCCTGAGTAATTACTTTGAGTAAATGCCTTACTTTTAAACATCAAACAGGAAATTAAAATTAAGCAAGATACAATTATTGATTTGTTCATAATAGATTGAATTTTGGATTAAATTATAAGGCAATTATACAATAAATAATTGGTTTTCAAATTAAAACGCGAACATCTTTATTCTAAAGTGTTGATTTGTAGACTTCTTGTTAAGAAGGTATTCCTTTGTGAAAAATAGAATCATCAGCCTCCGAATATATTAATTTTTTTTCTAACTTTAAAATGTATGAAAATAATTGATGTTTTAAAATATGATGGACCTAATAATGTCCTCATATGGAAATGGCGCTCAGAATCTAATAGTTCACGTGAGCAAGAACTGCGTATGGGGTCTCAATTGGTTGTTAACCAGTCTCAGGAGGCATGTTTTTACAAAGGGGGAGAGTTACTTGACGTCTTTGGCCCTGGAACTCATACCTTATCAACTAAAAATTTACCTATTTTATCGAGTCTTGTAGGTTTAGTATTTGGTGGAGATAGCCCTTTTGTAGCTGAAGTTTATTTTATAAATAAGGCGGTGTCAATGGATGCCAAGTTTGGTCTTGTTCCTTTCAATATGATTGAGCCAACTTTTAAGGTTCCTATCCCTGTCTCATGCAGAGGTTCGTTTGCACTTGTTGTAGAAAGCCCAAAGTTGTTTCTAACTAAAATGGTTGGAACAGTTAAGGATTTTGATACTAATACACTCTCTGAATTATTCAGGGGTGTAATCTCAGAAAATGTAAAAAATACGATTACAAAAATAAGTCGTGAACAAAACCTAAGTCCTTTGGAATTAGAGTCCATTGTTCATGAAGTAGGTGAAGCGGTTAAGTCCATTATTAATTCTCATTTACAAGAATTTGGCTTAACCCTTAAATTGTTTAATATTGAATCAATCCCTGTATTAGATGAAGATCAACGTGTAAAAGATGTTGTTGCTCAATTTCAAAAAATCATGGCTGAGGATGTAGATGAGCGTTTGCGTCTAAAGCGACATGCAGATAATCTGGAAACCTACAAAGTTGAACGAAGTTTTGATACAACTGAAAAAGCTGCAGAAAATATTGGTGGCGGAGAAGGTGGCGGAGCAGGAGGTATTCTAGGAACAATGATAGGATTAGGAATGGTAAATCCTATTGCTCAACAAATGGGGGATATGATGTCAAAAAACACCACTAGTTCTGCAATTACTTCAGGCTCATCTAACGGGAACACAATTGAGCTTCTAAAGCAGTTAGGAGAACTTAAAGATGCAGGAATTTTAACTGAAAAAGAATTCACGGAGAAGAAAAAGGAACTTCTGGATAAGCTCAAGTAAAAAAAAAATAACGACAATTGCATGAAAAATATTTTTCTTTTTGGAGGTATAATAACCATATTAATGAATTCCCTGGCTGGAATTATTCTCACTAGCTTTCCTACATATAATTGGGTTCTAGCTGATGTTAGTATACTTTTTTCAGTGGGCTTGATTTTTGTTCTATACACTCGCTTTCTCGACAATGCTTTTAAAATTGCATTTACTTTTTTATTTCTTATATCTGGATTATTTCGTTATGTGCTTAGTCTGTTTGCTAATTCAGAGATTGAAAATAATTGGATCCTACTGATGATAGGAGGCTTATTATTTATCGAAGTATTCATCTTCATCTTTGGTGTTGTTTTAATAAAGAAGTAAATGTATCAAGAAGAGATAGAAAAACTAATCCAATATGCCCTTGTTGACGGAAATATATCTGCCAAGGATCGTGAAGTTTTATATAGAAAAGCTTTTGATGCGGGCATTGATAAGGATGAATTTGAAATGGTACTGAATGCTAGAATTTATGAATTAAATAAAAATCAACAAAGTATTGATAAAAGCCAGAGTGAAAAACCAATCACTCAAAAAATAAATAAAACACACAACAAATGCCCAAACTGTCAAGCAAACATTGATGCATCCTCTACCACATGTGACTATTGCAAGTATGACATTGTAAATAGACAATCGAACGCTTCTATCCAGTATCTATTTAAATTATTGAATGAAGCTGAGGAGGGAAGAAATAGCGATCCATATGGGATGTTCTCGTCCATCGGAAAGTTGTTTTCTGAAGCATTTTCTCAGATATATGGTCCAGGAAAGGTTGATAGAAAAAAAATTGAAATTATTTCCAGTTTTCCTATACCTACGACAAAAAATGATATCCTTGAATTTCTAGCATTGGCTTTCCCTAAGGCAAAACCGATTGGAAATATTTTTACACGAAATTCTGAAAAGAATAAACTTCATAATCAATTTGTACAGGTTTGGAAAAGTAAATGCGAACAAATCATTTTGAAAGCTAAATTTTCCATGAAAGATGACAATGAAACCTTGACTGAAATTTTGCATTATGGAAAAGAGTTAGAGATTGTATAAAACATGATTTTTCCTGACTCTTCTATTTCTGAGTAGAGTCTTCATTGCTAGCAATGTTCAAGGCTAGAAAGTCGTTTACGCTATTTGCCAAGGTTTAATTTAAAGTTAGGAATAGTTTTTCGGCCAGAAATCATCAAACGAAGCATAAACCTTTATGCTTTTTAGCAGTTTTTAGCTGAATTATATTTTATGTAATGCATTTATTCGATTAAGTTATGACTCGGAAACATTATGCCCTATTGATGAATTGCCATGACTGAAGATGCGTGTTCAGTTAAAGGTCAATCCAACTGCCTCTAATACTTCAACCCACCCCCAGCAATAGAAACTCCTGCCCTGAAAATGGTCTTGCGTTTTTTAGTAAATATGCGAAAATTTAAATTCAAGCGAACTTCTATATAGGATGGGGTGATTTTACCAAATATATCTGATCCCTAGGGCTGCTCCCCATCCAAGTCCAGAGTTATCGCCAATAAGATCTACCATTGGTCTAAAATCAATGCTTAATAAAATAGGTAAATTTAACTCATTGAAGTCATATTCTAAGCCTATTTGACCGCCTAAGCCTATATTAATATAGTTTTTTGAATCATCATATGAATAAAATCCAAGGGAAGCTCCTGGCCCTACATACCAATTCAAACCGTTGGAAATATTCCAATTCCAGTGATAGATGCCAGTTAAAAATATTCTGCTGTGATTTCTATTACCTCCAAAACCTAAATCTAATTCAAGCCTATTCATTTCTCCAAGTCCATGCTGATAAGATATTTCTGCACCATTTACCTCTCCATTTCCACCAAGTCTTAATCCTATTGCATGAGGATTTACTTGGCTCTGTGCATATAGCCCAATAAATAAAATAATATAGCCAATTAAATATTTCTTCATAATTTTATATTTAGATATTCCCAACGCGTATGGTTTTTCAGTTCCACTTTGTTTGTTTTTGTGGTTTCAGGACTAAACGCTTTTGACGCAAAAATAGCAACTTAATTTAAAATAATCTTTCTTTCATCCTTTAACTTGCAAATAGCAGTTATGTGCTATAAAAAAACAAGACTTTTTCTCGATTATTCACGTTGTATTTTTTTTTAGCTGTTTTATGGGTCTCTCTTTTATAAAGATCTGTACCATTGTACCATTGGAATTGGAATTGGTATAAGATCACCATCGGCAATCACTCCTGTGAACCCAAACTGAATTGACTGGCCTTCTGATTGATGCCATCGAACCCCAGGAATAAGCAAGGCAAAACCATTACCGTTCCCTGAAGGCATAAGAATGAATGAGTCAAAGACCAAACTAATTTTAGGAGATACTTTTGTCATTCCAGCAACGCTTGTAATTGCTTGACCATTAACGAATCCATCGAACCAAACAGCTCCATAACCTCCAGAAAAGGCAATGTTTGATTTTCTGCTCCCAAAAGATAATGTTGCAAAAGGCAGAGCTCCACCAAACCTTGGTGCTGCCCATGAACCAAAGCCTATCAAGCCACCTAAAGCAAATTGTGTTTTTTCACCGAGCTCCCAACTTTTCTTTATTGTTCCAATAATTGGTATACCTAACCATGAGGTCATGATACCAACGCCGAGATTATCGCCTAAACCAAATTGAAAGTCTGGCCCAAATAAATTCCATTGAACGTAATGTTCTCCTTTTTTGATTGGCAGACCATTTGTTGTTATAAAATATCTTGTGGCAAATTTATCTTCTCCAATAAAATCCCCTTTATTGTTAAAGTCTGAAGTATTCACAATAACCATTTCCTTTATGGTATGTTGCGGAACATAAATTTTCCTATTATCAGATGTTACTATTAGAACTTCGCGTGCATCTTGGCTAAGTATTTTCCCAATTAGTTCACCCCCATCGAGTTTAATAAAGCGATATGTATTAGTGTCTTGAACAGCAATAGTATCATTTTGTGAAAAGCTTATGTTAGATAAACATAGAAATGACAGCAAGAATAGTAATGTTTTCATATTAAAGATTTTAAACAAATATATAAGAATAAACATATGGAGCGTAACTAAATTTCGCAGTTGAATAATTTGTTGTTGTGAAATTCGCAAATAAAAGATTATTACTCATAGCGTTTAGGTTAAGATACTTAAAAAAACGGTGTGATATGGCTTATATTTTATAGGTATTGTTGTGTTCAGCAACCTTAGTCTTTCTCATAAATATAAAAGTCTTCAAATCTTACTTGACCAAAGTCTTTTATTGTCTCAATTTGACTTTCTACTTTTTCGGGTTCTGTGGTGTGAAAACTTTCCGAACCATCTTTATGCAAATACCATTCTTTGTCCCGTTTTGAATACTTATATGTTATTATTCTAGACCAACGCCAAGCACTTCCTCCATAATGTTCAACTGAAAAATAACCATTTTTAATTGAAATACCCGAGAAAGGGTCCCCCATCATACCACCGCAATCAATACAATAAACTGTATTGTCGTTTCTTTTTTCTAGTCGCAGTTTGTTGAACTGGTCGCGTAATAAAATCATCAGAGGTCTTCTTTCGGGATTGTCAATCACATCAGATATAGTGTCTTCGCCATTTTTATTAAGTACGAGAATATAGTCGTTGATATTGTCAAGGTTTAAGTCACCTGAAATAGTGTCCAAAATCGAATAGTTTTTCGGTACAAACTTTGATAATTCGCTAAATGAACTGTCAATTTCTTGTTTAAGCGTTTCTGTTTTGATTTGATTATCTCTTGTGTTTTTCAATGCGTCAGGACCAATAGCTGTTGTCTTATGTTGATTTGGATGTTGACTGCATGAGACCAGCGTCAATATAAGAAAATGCAATATGTTCGATTCTATTTTTTTCATAAGGTTCTACACAATATTTTAGGTAGTTTTATCCATAATTATTCATCTTTAAACATAATGGATAGTCCATCCATTAATGAATACAGATACATTTGGTTATGATCTTTTCCATACGTAGCAGTTGAAACATTCACGTTAGGATATTCATTTAAAACACTGCCAATAGAATCGATCATTGATAGGTGATTATCTATATATCCTTCAGGCCCGTCAAAAAGGCTACCCTTTGAATAAAACACACTACATGTATAATCTGTATCAAGCTCTTTACGTATATGCTTTAGAGCATCACCATCATTATACCAAATACTGGCATCATAAATTTGGAATGCACAAAATGTTTTTTGAATGGGGAGTATGTACGTGCAAAAATATCCTCCTATGGAATGACCAATTAAAGTGTTGTAATTGTTTGTACTATAATGCTTGCTGATATAAGAAATAACTTCATTTTCAAGAAACTCTAAAAATGGTAGTCCGTTTCCAGTTGATGAAGGTATAAAATATCCTAAAGAATCTCTCTTACCTGTTACGTTGACTTTTGAATCTGTAAAAGTTAAATCGTATAGTCTCCGTAGCTTGTCAATATTGGGAATTCCAACCACAATCAATTCGGGTATAGTATTTTGATTCTCAAAAAGTTCCTTTGAAATAGAATAAGTTATATCAAATCTGTCTTCTGCATCTAAAACATAAAGAACAGAATATGAACTATCCTTATGGTATTTCGTCGGGAGACCCACCCAAATACTTCTTTTTTCCTTAAGGACTTTGGATTTTATCTCATGGACTTCAAAGCAATTTTGGGCATTGACAATCAGTGAAAGGAATAAGGTGAAAAGAACAAGAGGTAATTTCATTGATATTTGTCTGTTGTGCTAAAAAGTTTAGTGTAAAAAGTCGTTTTAATGCTTTTCACATAGTGTTATAAATGATTATTGTTTTATAAATTTCATTATAAGCTGTTTATCGCCTAACATTTCAATTATATAATTCCCTCCTATTAAATCAGAAATGTCAATTGCTTTATTCGTTTTTCCTGACATTATTAATGACCCAATAAGATTATAAATTTTGTATTCGGTTTCAGAATAAAGGCCATCTATATTTAAAATATTCGGAGAGGGATTTGGATAGATAATTAGATTGGTTATTTCGGAAGAGTTGTTGTTAATAGCTGCAGTCCCACCTATAACATTAATAGTACCTATCATACCATGAGATAATGCATGTGGGGTGCATTCATATTCATAAAGACCTAATAGCTGCGGGACATATTGAAAAAAGGTGTCTGCCGGAGCCTGCCATATTTGATCGAATGTTGCAGCTCCTAAAGGAATATTAGTAGAAGTAATAGTATGTACTATTGAAGGAGCTCCTCCTCCCAATGGAAGCCACTGAACTGTATCTCCAAGCTGAATTGTAATGTCTGCGGGAGTAAATTCAAAATATCCATCCCATACATTCACAATATGAATGGTGGCCTTTGCGGTGAATGACGATAAAATAATGCTCAGAATAATTAATATATTTTTCATTTTGTTTATACGGTTAGGCAATGCGCCGATAAGTTTGATTAAAGATAATTTAATTTTCGAAGAAAATACGTGCGAGGTTGAATGATCTATCATCCGAAGCGAGATATAAAGCAATGGAGAATAGGTGCTTTTGTGCATCAAAAAAAACCCACATTTCTGAAGGGCTATTTTGAGTAATTCCATTATTCAATAATTAAGCACAAACATGATGGCGAAACTACCTTTTAATGAAGTTTAGGTTTTGTTAGGGACTTTGTTTAATCATCAAATTCTGAACCTTTTGATCCAATTATTTCTTGTAAGGTAGGATTGTGCAAATTAACTGACATCTTTATATCAGACAATTTTGTTTCTTCTTTTTTAGATTGTTTATAAACTCATCGGATATAATTATGAATTGAAGCTATAGTGTTTAAGTTTGTTGAATGAAAGTTGTTTTTATCCTTAACGGTTCTAAAAAGTTATCTGCTTTTGCAAAAAAAACAATCGACAAGGCGAATGAACATGACAGTTTAAATTGTTTCATATCAAAAACGGAAAGTTCATTGCACGCAATCACCATCGCAAAAGATAATGCCAATAATGGTGCAGATTTTATAATAGCGGTTGGTGGAGATGGAACGTGCAACGAAGTTATTAATGGCATCCAGAAAAGCAACAATCGAAATCTGGTAATTTTTGGAATTATCCCTAATGGCTCAGGAAATGATTTTCATAGAATGTTAGGTAGTTTCTCACCAGAGAAATTTATTGAGGCTTTAATTAATCAGAATTGTCAGCACATTGATTTAATCAAAATTGAATCAGGTGATAAGACAATCTATTCGTTAAATATTGCTGGAGTTGGATTTGACGGATTCGTGGTGAATAAACTAAATCAATTAAGAAAAAATGCTTTTCTAAAAGGAAAAACGGCATATGCCTATTCAATCTTAAGAGCATTTTTTAGTTATAAAAAACCAGGCGTCGTTCTTTCGAGTAATGATTACAATTATTCTGGAAAAATGATGATGACCGCAGTTTGTAATGGCACAACATTTGGGCATGGAATGATTGTTTCGCCAAACGCAAAATTGAATGATGGTAAGCTCAGTATTACCTTCCTCGGGGAAGTTTCTCTCAAGGATTACGTGAAAAACATTTCCAGATTGAAGAAGGGGATTTTAATTAAACATCCCGAGGTGCATTATTTTGAAACAAAGGAATTGACAATCGCTATAAAATCAGGTGAAATGCATCTAGAAACAGATGGGGAAATTATTGGTCAAGGAGATGTTCATTTTCAAGTGATTCCTGATTGTTTGAATATTTTAAATCCAGATTATTAACCAAAAAAAAGGTCGCCATAATGAGCGACCTTTTTTTTGAATTGTTTTATTTATTGAATGATAATTCTCTGGAATAATTACTTTTCGCTAAATGGGGCACTTCAAAATTTTCTGTGAGTTTTGCGCTCAAAAACAGCACCTTTAATACCACAATTAAAGCAACAGAGCCGATGACAATATCTCTTCAAATTCTTCGTCATTTTGACACCCTGAAACTACGGTTTTTTCATTAATCAAGAAAAATGGCACACCTCTTAATCCTAGAGATTTAGCCCTTTCAATATCGATGTTTATTTCTTCAGAATATTCCTTTTTCTCAATGATTTCTTTTGCCTTTGAAGAATCCAGTCCTGCATCTTCAATGATATCAAGTAGATTTTTTTGTATTGATAAGTCTGTTCCAATACAAAAATAAGCGAAAAATAGAGCTTTTTCAAGTTCAATAGCTTTATCAAAATTTTTAGACCATTTAATTAATCTATGCGCATCTTGCGTATTGTAGATAAGGGCTTTATCAAATTTAAAATCAATACCTACTTTCTTACCAACTGGAAGTAGTCTTGCGCACATTTCTTGAACTCGCTCCATACCATATCCTTTCATTTCTGCTAAATGTTTCAATGAAGACATTGATTTGTTTTTTGGAAAAGCAGGGTCCAGTTGAAAACTACGCAACACAATTTCAACATCATCTTTCGCGTCAAGGGAAGAAATAGCTTGTTCTAGTTGTTTCATTCCTATAAAGCATGATGGACAAACGACATCGCTCCAAATTTCAATTTTTACTTTTGTCATTTAGCAATTTTAATAAGACATTCTTTTAGAGTTTGTCGGGTTAATCTTTTACACTTCAAATTTACAGACTTTAACTGTTGATTTAACTGCCAAGGAAAGAAATGTATTGAAAGAGGAAGCCTCAGAATTCGTTATTTTATTTATAATCGATTAATTCATTTTGAGGCATACAAAAGGTTTTATTTTACATAACTTTCTTACCTGAAGTAAATTAGGCAACTATGTTATCATTTTTCACTCAAACATTAATCAATCTTTTTGTTCAAGAATTTTTTTGAAAAATTATAAAAGGATTGAACATCCTTAAAGTTACTCACAATGCCTAATGAAATTCTGATTGAGCCTCTTAATTTCCCCATGAATTCTATCATTTCAAAAAAGTCTCCTGATTCCCTTCCAGTGAAATATTCCTCTAATTCTTCAATAGTTATATTGTTATTAATTTCATCCAATCCTGGGTTACAAAAGCAGCCAGTTCTGATAGATATGTTTTGTTTGTTAGCTGCTTGTTCAATATCGGAAAAGGAATATAGTGTTCCGCAAACATCATAAAAATTCATAACTAATGTGCTTCCCCTTCGACCAATATCTTGAGAGCCAAATATTTTAATGAGAGGTTGCTTATTGTCATGGTTTAAAGTGCTTAAGTTCGATAATAGCCAGCTAATCAATGACCTCACCCTCTTTTTAATAGTGAGAATTCCAATTTCTTCAATGAGCTTAAGACCATGAGTAATAGCAGGTATCCCTAAATAGTCTATCGTACCATCTTCAAACCGCTCATGGTTGGGCATTAAATAATGTCCATCGTACGATGCCGCTGAAAGTGAAATATTACCTCCAGCATACCAGGGTTTTTTCATCTTATTGAAAATTGATTTCTTCATCAATAAACACCCTAATCCAGTTGGATAGCCAAATAATTTATAAAACGAAACTACGGCAAAATCAGGTTGAACCTCTTTCAAATCTAATTTGTCTGAAGGTACAAATGCCGCTGTGTCTAACAATACATCCCAGCCTTGGGCTTTGGCATGGTCAATATATTTTAAGGGGTGTTTTATTCCCGAAACATTTGATTGGGCAGGAAAGGCAAATAGTTTATTTGTTTTATTTGGATAGCTCTCAAGATTATCATTAAGCTCTTTTTCATTGAAGTACAAGGTTTCTTTATCGAGAGTTGTATATTTAAAATCAGCTCCTTTTTTCTTTGCAAATTCTCTAATTCCATTCACCGAATTATGATTATCAGTAGAGAGGAGATATATTGATTTTTCATCGAAAGGGTAACATTCTCCTACAATTTTTAAAGCCCCTGATGCATTGGGAGTAAATATGCAAAAATAATCTTCTGAAGCATTGAAATAATTTAGAACATTAGCCCTGGCAACATCCACTAATTGTGTAGATAATAATGAGGTAGGATTTGTAGAGTGGGGATTCCCAAAAACACCATCTACCAACAAATCTCGATGCTGATCCACCAAACGCTTAGCGTAGATATTACCACCAGTATAGTCAAGGTAAATATGTTTCTTTTTATCAAGTCTACTGAAATCTGTCTTACGTAATTTATCTAAAATTCCGGTTTTTTTATATTCTGGAAAATTCTGTATAAATTCAGTGTATTTAGTGTTTCGGTTAAATAGGTTAGTCATATTTATTTAAAATTACAATTAAAGAACTCAGTGCTTCATTTCATATAATGTTCAACTAAAATTACATAAAAAAAGTTTAATTGGTAATATGAATCTGTACATTATTGTTAATCGAATTGATCACATAAGATAATGTATGTGTCAAGACCAACTAAGCAAGTTGAAGTGTCCGAATATTGAGCGCTTAAGCCAAATATAAATGCCGTAAAAATAAAGATTAGTAGATGGTTAATAATTAGATAAATTAGCAAATAGAGTTATACAAGTACTACAAAGCCGTCCATAGTGAATACCTTGATTTCAGTGTTTAATGAGTTTTATTAAGTTTGCTAAAATTATTGTATATTTAATTGATTAACAGTTATTTATAGCTATTTTTGTTTATGACTTTATGTGTTCAAGTTAATAAAAAATAAGTTAATTCACGCCTAATTCACTCCTCGTTTGTATATTTGAGGGTCTAAAACACTGTTGCAAATATGACTGAATTAAAATCATTCATTTGAAATTAAAAACCTCTATTGCTTTTGGAATTAAACATATTACATACTTCAAGATAAATTGAACGATTTAAGACTATCTTCTGAAGGAGATATTTGTTTCTTAGATCAACTTAAGTCTACATTTTAATAATTTAATTGATGAGTTTTAATCATATAGAATATAAAAAGAAGTTTTACCCCATTAACAAGTTTCTAGAAAATTATCTTATTAAATATGATAGAGCCGTTGAATTGCCTCTCAAGTATTCAGATTTACTGAATTATGCAGAGGTAATTCCAATCATAGAAAATGATAAGGATACCTTATGGAGTTCCGTAATATATAGACCGTCCGATATGGCAAGTATTACTGAAAGTTTTATAAAAATATACCAATTACTTAGTGCTGATGGGTGCGCTATAGAGCACTTATTTGTTGGAAGCATTGATTTTTGTTCTTTTGGTAATTCTAAACCTTTTAGAATAAAAATTATTAATCAGATTAATGATAATCATGATTATTTTTATATAAAAAAAGCAGACGCTTCTAGAGTTTATGGCCTAGAATTAGAAGATATATTATCTCCCAATAAAATTAATTTTTTAAGTGATAAAGATACGCTTATAGAAGAGCATGTAATTGGAGTTCCTGGTGATCAGTTTATTAAGGATTACTTGTTGGGTTCAATGTCTTATGATAAGATTCGATTAGCTAAGGAATTTGTTAAATTTAATGAAAGGTGCTTTGTTCGTTTGTTAGGAGATATGCGCGCGTATAATTTTGTTGTTGAGATAAAACAAGATTTTGACAGAGTTCAATATCGAATTCGAGCAATGGATTTTGATCAACAATCCTATGAAGGCACTAAAAACATTTACCTTCCTCAGTTTTTTAAGGATAACATTTCATTAGTTAACTTAGCTCAAGAACAAATGACAGTAAAAACAGTTGAACAATATAGTAACGAAGAAAGAGCCCTTTTGAAAAAACGGTTATTCTTGGCAAAAGGAAAGTATCTTGAGCTAATAGCTATTATGAAGCAGGATAATATATCTATTAAGGAGAATATTTTATCATTGAGAAAAGACTTGGGAAATTATTACAATGACGCTGATTTTGAAAAAGCAGAATCAATGGGAGAGATTCTTTCATTAAATATTAAAAATAAACTGGGACTATCTTTTTAAGATTCTCATTTCTGTCTTATTGGAAGGCGTAATTCTCTATCTTTACCCCATGCAAAAAACAGCCATTCTTCTTGGAGCAACAGGCCTTACAGGTTCCTTTGTTTTAGAGCAACTTCTTTTAGATACAAGATATACTAGCATCAAACTTTTTTCAAGAACACCATCAGGTATTTCGCACCCAAAAGTGAAAGAATACATTGGCGACCTTTTGAGTTTAGAGAATCACAAAGAAGATATGACTGGAGATGAAGTATACATTTGCATAGGGACCACAAAAAAGAAAACACCCAACCACGAGCAGTATCTAAAAATAGACATAGGAATTCCGTCTCAGGCCTCTGAAATTTGTAAAAAAAATGGCGTTTCTAAACTGGCTGTCATTTCTGCTATTGGAGCCAATGCAAAAAGTTCTATACCTTACAACAAAATAAAAGGGAAGATGGAAGCTGCTGTCTTGGAAGCTGATATTGAGCATACCTATATTCTTCGCCCTAGTTTTATTTCTGGTAACAGACAAGAACATCGTGCGGGAGAAAAAATGGGAAAAACGGTTTTTAAATTCTTGAAATATCTTATGCCAAAAAAGTACCGTGCAGTTGAAGCAGAAGCCATTGCTGCAAAAATGATTGAATTGTGTAACTCAAAAGAGCCCTCGAAAATTATAGAATCGAACGAGATTTAATTTTATTAGAATTGGTTACAGTATTTTGACTAAACTGTGTTTTAACTTAGTTTAGGTTGTGTTATGGGAATTACTCTGTTTTGATAAATTTAATTGATTCATTTTCTATTCTAATAATGTAAAAATTTGGATGTAACGATGAAGTGTCAATAATATCTAACCCACTTAACCTGCCACATACTATTGTCTCTCCTAAAAGATTAATAATACTGAATTCTGGAGTGATAATCCAATCAACTTTCCCTGGAATTGAAGAGTTGTATTTTCCTTTGTTAATTCCCTGTGTTCCGACTGTACCAAAAAATATATTCTAGTCCAGTCTGTTGATCCATATAGATTTGGAGATCTCTTACCGAATAGTTCTCACCTGAAGGAAAACTCCCTTGTACTATTTGATTTTCTTCCCACGTTCCATTCAAATCATTTCCAACACAACACTTCACTGTAGCGATATACACAATACCAGTAGCAATGGTATATGAATCAAGTAGAATTGCTCATTGTCTTAACAATTGGTTGTTCACCTTCACTATTCAGCGATTACCTATCAATGTGTTTTCTTAATTAAAGTGTGGCGTCTTAGAATAGAAGTCCAAAATTGAGCGATTGGAAGCTTAAAACATTCATAGGGAAATTCTGAGGAGGTCAAGCGCGTAGTTATCAATAAGTTTGGTCTCGGCTTCGGCTTACTAACATAAAAATAATTAATAACAATTTAATACCGCACGTAATGAAAAATATTAAACTAATTACAAATCTAATGATCGCCATCCTTGCAGGGATTCAATTTAGTTACGGTCAGTTTGGAGCTGAACTTGAACAATTTACTAGCAAAACTTGCATTGGGTACACGATAAAGATGTCAAACCTTAATACTGGAGATCAGAAATTTAGATATTTGGATTGTGATGGTCTTGAGGTGGAGATTACTCAAGCTCAAAAGACAGGAGTTATGACATACAGCTTCTGTGGTCTTGAGAATCAAGATATCCAGAGGGAGTTTGTATATCTTACTGGGGATACATTTAGGGTTAAAAAAGGGGCTTGTAATCCAACTCCTGACGTTGGAGCTTGCATTGGGTACACGATAGACATGTCAAACCTTAATGCTGGAGATCAGAGATTTAGATATTTTGATTGTGAAGGTTTTGAGGTGGAAATTATTCAAGCTCAAAAGACAGGAGTTATGACATACAGCTTCTGTGGTCTTGAGAATCAAGATATCCAGAGGGAGTTTGTATATCTTAATGGGGATACATTTAATGTTACAGAAGGGGCTTGTAATAATCTAACTCCTATACTTGATGAAGATACGGCTCCTTTAAGATCTTCATATGGAGGAGACAGAGCTAAGTCAATAAAAGAAAGAGAACCGTTTAATGCAAAAGTTTTTCCAAATCCAACAAATGGGAATGCAACCTTGACATGGGACGAGGACGAGGTTACTACATTGACTATTGTTGACTTATCAGGGAAACAAGTCTTGAATCAAATAATCGCTAAAGGAACTACAAGCGCAAGCTTTACAATTAATGATCCTGGAGTCTATTTCGCTTTGATTGAACAGAACGGAGAGAAAAAATGGTCCGGAAAAATAGTGAAGTTGTAAAGACAAATATTTTCTAGAAATATATTAGTATAAAGTGAACTACAATAATGTGGTTCACTTTTTTAAATTCCGATATCTTCTCAAGCTCCATGTGAGTAGAGTATAAACTAAACTCCGTTAATTGAATTAAAATCTAAGGTGTAAATTTTTAATTCAGCAAAACAGAGAATATGACTCCCGAAGAATTATCAGAGTTCGAATCAGAGGCTATTACCCTATCTGCGATTGATCGAGACAATCCCAGAACTAAATCAATTTTGTGAAATCCGATGTATTTTTTAACTTTAGCAAACACTAAGTTAAATGGAGAAAACTATGAAAACTATTTTTACTTTAGCGATTGCCATCGCTCTATCTTCGGCATCACTATTCAGCCAAACCATTCTTTTAGAAGAAGATTTCGAAGCAGCTACTTTCCCTGCAGGTTGGACACAAACGTCGAACGCTACAGATGGCGGTTATCTTTTGGGTACCAATACTTCGCTGCAAAGTCAATGGTGGAGTATAGCAGACCATGGAAACATCATTGCGACCAACGATGATGAATGTGATTGCGATAAAACAGTTGATTACCTAATTACACCGCCGCTTGATTTAACTTCGGTGACATCCGTTGTGCTTCAATTTCAAAGTTACTTTGATGGAGGAAGCTTGTCTGGAGGAACTGAAGAGGCCACAATAGAATATTCGCTTAATGGTGGAGCTACATGGAATTTACTTCAAACAATTGTTGGTACGGATGATGGCGCATGGGATGCTGAAACAATAAGTTTAAATTCACTGGCGGGCAACGCAAATGTATTGCTTGCCTTTCATTATTTCGATGACAATAATTGGCTTTTTGGCTGGGGTATTGATGATGTTTTGGTGTTTCAATTAGAGGACACAGATTTGGCGCTCAGCTCACTTACAGTTAATACTACAGTAGATGTTTTAAACCCGAATACGGTTGCAGGTATTGTTTCCAATACGGGATTAAATGCCATTCAGTCCTTCGATGTTTCTTGGACTATTGGCGGAACAGTTTACACGACCAATTTTAATTCCTTGTCTATCCCTTCTTTGGGAACCTATAATTTTTCACATCCTGATTTACTCACTTTCGCCGCATCTGGCTTAGGTAATTTGGAAGTTGTCATTAGTAATGTAAATGGTTTAGGTCCAGATTTTAATCAGAATAACGACAGCATGTCAATGGAAATTGAAGCTGTTGAATACGCCACATTTGGTAATCGGGATTACATTTATTACCATGCAAGCTCAGCGCCACCTAATTGTCCGTTGGTATTGGTTTGTCATGGTTATGGCGGTTCCGCACAAGAAATTATGGATTATTCTGAATTTAATGCACTGGCGGAAGAATTTGGGTTTGCTGTTTGTTACCCTCAAGGAACAGAGGATGGTTCGAACACCACTTTCTTCAATGTGGGGTATGATTTTCAAAACAATCAAACGGTAGACGATGTTGCTTTTGTTGTGGATCTGATAGCTTCACTGCAGGCTTCCAATTCATTAAGTAGTCAGGATGTTTTCTGTACGGGAATGTCTAATGGTGGCGACTTCAGTTATATGTTGGCTTGTCAGGCTTCCGAAACATTTAAGGGCGTAGCACCTATAGCCGGTATGATTATGCAAGACATTATGGACAGCTGTAATCCGGTTAACGAGGTTTCTATTCTTGAGATTCATGGTACGCAAGACAATGTGACCCCTTTTCAGGGCGACCCCAACAATAATGATGGCTGGGGGGCTTATCCAAGTATTCCAAATACCATTGACTTTTTCACGAATTTGTTTGGATTAACGGCACTTAACTCAAGCACGTTTCCGGATATTGACCCCACAGATAATAGCACAGTAGATTCTGATAAATACATTCAGTTTGCTTCTTGCACACAGGTATGGCTTTATACAGTAAATGGCGGTGGTCACGATTGGCCAGGAGCATGGGGAAATATGGATATTTCTGCCAGCCGTGAAGCTTGGCTTTTCTTCGAGCAACTTTGTGGCAGTTCTGTTGGAATAGAAGAATATAGCAGCAGCAAAGATCGAGAACTGATTCGCATTGTTGATATACTGGGAAGGGAAACTAAATTAAAAAACGGTGAAGTGTTGTTTTATCAGTATTCGGATGGAAGTGTGGAGAAGAAAGTGGTGGTGAATTGATGTCTAAGTGAGAACTTACGCGTATGGAATGTAGGTGCGGTTAAGCACCAAAATACCCAATTAAGTTGTTTACACATAGCCATATGAACACTAATGCAAAAGTGATAAACAAGGCATTCATTAAATATTCACCAATTTTAAATAGGGCTTTTTTAGGAATATCATACATCGGGTAATATGAAAATTGCGTTATAACTTTCCCTGTCCAATATGCAGCAATTAGCGCTGTCAAAGCACAAGCCAAACCTGTTTGGTTTTTTAAATCTTCCACTAAAAGGATTGAGATTAAACCAAATGAGAAGTTTAATCCCTGAATATACCTTCCGTATGTTTTTGCAATTTCTTGGTTTAGAGGTTTTAGCTTTTTTATGTCATTGTACCAATCAAATACCATATGTCTGATGTAAGGATAAATAACTGCCGTAAACATCTGTCCAATTGCTCCAACAATGATTAGCCAATTAGGGACTTCATATTTCATTTATCTATTTTTTTAGTAATTGTTGTGGTTAGTTTTTACAAAACTTATCGAGCATTTGATCCGCCATGTTTGTTTTATATTTTTCCCTGTAGCCCAATTGAATTGCTTTATTTAAATTTAAACAGCCTAATTCAGTGCCCCCCCTTTGGAAGTGCATACTTGCAGTGTTTATGTAGACCAGAGGTTCTTTTGGGAAAGCTTTTTTTGCTTTATTTAAATCGCGTTCTGCTAACTCAAACTCTTTATTGTAAGAGTAAGATAGTCCTCTATTTATAAAAAGAGCCATGTAATCACTGTCAATTTCAATCGCATTCGTTAGGTCTGATATAGATGATTCATAATCTTTCAATTGGAAATAGCATGCGGATCTATTCATATAGATATCGGTACTTATTCCATATTCCATTTCAGCTTTATTCAAAATATGAATAGCCTTTTTGTATTTTTTGTCATGTATGTATTCAATACCATCCGATAACAATGGGTATTTTTCGTAATCAATCTCATGAACTAAATTCTTGCTACTGATTGGCGAATCAATCTTATGAACGATATTCTGACCATCGATTTGTGCGTAATCAACTATCGCTTCGTCTTGGGAGCAAGAGAATACAAGAATAGTAACGAGAAAAATTAGATTTTTCATGATTTTAATTAGTGGTTAAGCTATTGCGTTACACTAAAGGTATGATTAATTTGGAATTAAGTACTAGCTAGTTTGAAGGATTTATCATGTTTAGTGAGATTTAAGCAATTGACTGTAGTAAAACCCTCAACTCTTTTATTTATGGAGCAACTGCCAAAGAATATACGAGAATTAAGCTGATAGTAGTATGAATAAGAAATCACTAATTTGCCGAGTAGTTAAGAGATTTTTATTTAAATGCAATATGAAGATTTACGAATTAGATTTTGAAAAAAGCTGTTACTTTATTATGTACGCAGATTATATGGGTGTAACTCTTAAATTCTCAAAACATGAAAAGTATAAAAAACATCATTTTAATTGTCCTCTATATCTTTACCTCTTTTGGATCGCTAAATGCAAGAAACGCCGAGGACATTATTAAGCAAAGAGAGGTTAAGAAGTTTAATTATTTCTTGTCAACTGGTCTTATGAAAGCCGTTGTGATTAATATGCAATATGGTCAGGCTGAGGTTATTTCCAATTCGGATAGGACGGCAATGAAAACAGCTGAGGTGTTTCGAGTTGATCTTGTTTTTTCTGATTTTCCTTCAGAATATGATATGGAATCATTGAATTTAAAGCGAATTCGATTAATCCAAAAATTGCGCCCTGATTTAGTGAAGGATGAAAAGGTTCAGTGGCGATTAATTCGTCAAATGAGATGTAAAAATGCTGCTGAAGCAAAAACACTTTTTCATGGGATCGTCATACATTATCGTCCTGTACAATCAAAAGACATAATGGAAGTTGACACTAGATTTCTACTGACTAATTTACCTGTATCAGATTCAATTAGATCAGTTAATAAGCTAAGAAAATTATTAGTTGACACTTCGGTCATTCATATCATGAATCGAAATAAAAAAAGGTGGAAGAACATGGTTGTTGTAACAGATTTAACAGGAAGTATGTCGCCATATGCTTCACAGGTGATTCTTTGGCTTAAACTAAGCTCTATAGATAATAAGGTTTCAAGTGTTACCTTTTTTAATGACGGTGATATGAAACATATAAAACCAATTGGGTCTACTGGTGGAATATACATGAAGAGAACCACAGATTACGATGAAATACGTGAGTTAGCGCTTATCACAGTTCGTGCCGGCAACGGCGGAGATGGCCCAGAGAATGATTGTGAAGCTTTGATCGCTACACAGAAATTTAATCCCAATGCTAAAGAAATGATCCTGATCGCTGATAATATGGCTCCGATTAAGGATAAAGTACTTATTGGTCAGATTTTAAAGCCGGTGAGGGTAGTGCTTTGTGGAACAACATATGGGATTAATATAGAGTACTTAAATCTCGCAAGAGATACAGGAGGGTCGGTTCATACGATGGAAAAAGATCTAACTCATTTAATGGAAATGGAGGAGGGTAAAACATTCTCCTTAAACAATATAGTTTTCAAGATTGTAAATAATCGAATTATTCAGTTTAGCAAAACGTAAGGTATAAAATTTCATTTCTTCATACGCTCTGTTAATAACAATTAGGTGTAAAATGACTGCAAGAATTTACTGTCTGAATATATTAAAGCACTATATTGCATTATTATTAAAATAATTCCACTATGAAAAAACAATTAATTTTAGTTCTTGCTGCACTCAGTATATCTATAAGTTCTCAAGCTCAAGCTTTACAGGGATGGTATAATTATGGTAAAGAAGTGGAAGTATTTTCAATGAATTTTAATCGCTATAGGACTCACGTTTTTCCTGACTCAACTGTTCAAGTAGAATATAATTCCGGTTTAGGAAATGTTTGGATGCATGGTGTTGGACAAGTTTTAGACCCAACTTCATGGGTGTTTGAGAACGGAATTGTTTACTCCATAGATGATCAAACACCCTATTATATTGATTCTGTTGCTTTTCCTTATTATTATTACCGCCCGCAAACGACTGCTGGGGATACATTGGTTATTCAGCTGTATAAAGAAGGAAATATAGAAAGTTTTTACGATGACCCTTGGGATGGACAACCCGGTTATGATGACAACTCATATGCTCGTTTGAAATATGACACATTATCTTATAGAGGAGCAACTCCATTTTTAGAAATCACGAAAATTTTAACTGATGATGATGTAACGTTTAATGGACAAGGATATATGAGTTATCACATTGGTGAATTAATTCCAGCTGGAGAAGTGGTAGCGGCTACATATACCTATTACCCTGGGAATCCTTATGCCGATGGTGATACATTAGATAATGGTTTTGTTCCAACACCAACAAATTTAATCAACGATTTTATTGGCTATTATTTTGTAGATGCAGACCGCGAAACTGAGCTTGGTCTATATAATCATGGATTAATTGCTACGGGCTCTGCTCGTTATAATGACAATTCAAATGGTTGGGGACAGCAGTATTGGCCGGGTATGGCAGCATCTGCAGGGATTTATCATGTTGATATTGATTTCTATTTAACATCAACTTTGGGTATTTCGTCCCTTGATTTAAGTTCAAAAATTAAGGTGTTCCCGAATCCCTGTACAAATTTTATTCAGGTAGATTTATCAACTTTTAAGGATTCTGATTTATCCATCAGTCTTATCAATAATGAAGGTAGAACGGTTGAAGTATTCAAACCGTTAGCGAATGCAGCAACATTTAAAATTGACATGTCTCAACACTCAAAAGGTGTTTACATTTTAAAAATTGAAGGAGCCACAGAAACGTTAAGAAAACAAATAGTTAAAGGTTAATTCAATTTTTAAGCGGATTAGGAAACAATTATTTTAGTTCAAAAAGAAGTGCCGCAGAATACATTTTGCGCGTTTGAATGATTAGCATTCGAAGCGAAATCTCAGTGGAGTATAGGTAGTGTTACCCGAGCCTACATCAAAACAATCGATCACCCAAACGGCTTCATTTAGAACGTAAATAGATTATGTTCTACGATTATATATTTATGCCATGACTTTTAAACCGTCTTCAATCAATTCGTGCATCAACATTACCCCATGTTTTTAAATATTCAGCTCTTTTTTCGACACTTATTTTCTTTTTCAACAATTGTCAGATAAAGGAAAAAAAATAGTTCTTTAGTACTATGAAGATCAGCACAACAATAAAAATATTCTCAGTAGACACTTCTTCTGAACTTAATTTACCTCTGGTAGATGCTGGAATTAGTGCTGGATTCCCATCACCTGCTGATGATTTCTTGGATGTTTCAATAGACCTTAACAAGTTTCTTATCACCAATAAAGAGGCGACTTTTTTCGGAAGAATTAAGGGCGATTCAATGATCGATGCAGGGTTAAACGATGGCGATTTATTAATTATTGATAAAAGCTTAGAACCTGTAAATGGAAAAATTGCAGTTTGCTTTATTGATGGAGAGTTCACGGTCAAGCGTATAAGAATTACGGATAAGTGTATTTATTTAGTGGCTGAAAACAAAAACTATCAACCAATAAAAGTGTCAGAAGACAATGACTTAATCATCTGGGGTATCGTTACAACAGTCATTAAATCCGTATAAGGCATGTTTGCATTAGTTGATTGTAATAATTTTTACGCTTCGTGCGAACGAGTATTTCGTCCCAACCTAAGAAATAAACCAATTGTTGTTTTGTCGAATAATGATGGTTGTGTGATTGCTAGAAGTAATGAAGCAAAAGTATTAGGTGTTCCTATGGGTGCTCCAGCTTTTAAGCACAGAGAATTATTCCTTGCAAATAAAATCAATGTATTTTCTTCAAATTTTGCGCTCTATGGAGACATGAGCTCCCGAGTAATGAACATTCTTTCTACGTTTACACCAGACATTGAAATTTATAGCGTAGACGAAGCCTTTTTAAACTTATCAGGCTTTGAAATGTTCAACTTAGAAGCGTATGGGAAGGAAATCAATTACAAGGTAACTAAGAGTACAGGTATATCAATTAGCGTTGGAATTGCTCCCACAAAATCACTAACCAAAGTAGCGACTCGAATTGCCAAGAAATTTCCAAATAAAACCAAAGGAGTTTATATTATTGACACCGAAGAGAAAAGAATAAAAGCACTTAAATGGATAAAGGTTGGAGATGTGTGGGGAATTGGCCGTTGCCATGAAAAGCGTTTAATTGCAAAAGGAATCAAAACAGCATATGACTTCACTCAATTATCCGATGTATGGGTAAAAAAGCACATGGCCATTGTCGGGATAAGACTAAAGAAAGATTTAGAAGGGATCCCAACAATAAAAATGGAGGATGTCAAGCGCAAGAAATCAATTGCAACGACTCGAACATTTGAGAGAAACCATACAGACATCGACGATATTCAAGAACGAGTATCAACTTTTGCTGTTATATGTGCTGAGAAATTGCGCAAACAAAAATCGGCTTGCAATGCAATTCTAGTGTTTATTCACACCAATGGATATCGGAAGGAATTGCAACAGTACGGTAGAAGTATTGTTGTAAAAACAGACTACCCAACCAATTCTAGTATTGATATTGTAAAATATGCTGTAAAAGGATTGAAGGCTATTTACAAAGAAGGCTATCAATACAAAAAAGCAGGAGTAATTGTGATGGATTTAACACCTGAAAACCAGCATCAATTAAATCTCTTTCTCAAAGAGAATCCTAAACATAAAGCTTTAATGAAAGTAGTAGATGATTTGAATCAATCCATTGGGCAAAAGAAACTTAAATTAGCATGTCAGGACTTAGGTAGAACGTGGAAAATGAAGCAAGAAAAATTATCACCAAGATACACTACACGGTTAGATGAAATCATAACAATCAACACATAATGTGTTACCATTCCATCAATTCTCAAAAATTAGTTCTTGTTTTCCTTCAACTTTTGCTTTAAGAGCAAGGCGTTTGATTTCTCATAGAGTATGTAAAGGGTTTAACATAATTCTTTTCCATTAACCGTAGACAAAATACTGAGCCTGTTTGGTTTTATAGTGTTGAGAGGTTTCTGGCTCACTTGAGTAAACAGGTTTCTTCTTCTTTAACACAGTATCTATTTTTTATCATAGTATTCCGGCTTCTCCATCGAGAACGTTTTCATTTTTTTCTTGGTTATTTTATCGGTCACTTTGTAATTCTTTTTAAACAAAAACAGATTCATATTCTATATTTCATTAATTTTTTAACACAAAAATAGTGGAGTAGGCGGGAGTTTTTTCTAACTTTTTAGAGGAAGATTTGGAGACTTTTAAAAGTCTCATTGATTTATAAATTTCGGTTAAACAATAAGTTTTGTATAAGCAGCTCTGTTTATTTAATTATTATGTATAATTTTAAGTATATCTATATTAGATATTACATAACCAAAACTTAACACATGAAAAAAGTACTATTATTTGTTTTTATAGGGATTTCAACCCTATCTAATGCTCAAAGTTCAATTCAACCAAACGTTGGTTTTAACTTTTGGAAAATTGCCGATTTTGATATTCAATCTTATATGGAATTTGGAGTCCAATATGAGCTCGGCATTACTGATCAATTGGGATTAGACCTTGGTGTATCATATAATACTTCAGCTGATCTCGAAGGTTTTATTCAACTAAGCCTCGGCGGAAGATACAATTTCAATGAGCTCAATGATGGAGCTTTTGTTGGAGTTGGATTTGGATATGGATTTCTTGAGGGATATAATACAATAGAGTTCGGAAGTAATTTTGGTTACTCAATCCCATTGGGGCCTGGGAGTTTAAATCCAAGTATTGGTTTAGGCTATTTGTCATTTGGGTCTGATGGATTTAGATTGGGAGGATTACATATACCGCTTAATGTATCTTATTCGATTGTATTTTAATAATTTAATGTTTTAATAATTTAATAAGCCCTTCAGAAATGAGGGGCTTTTATTTAGCTTCTAATAATCTGTAGGCTTATTTTTTATTGCTTTCGCATTAACTTGATGTTCTCAGATTATGAAAACACGAATTGTATTTTTATGGATTCCAAAGGAGTGCGTTCCTCCCAGGCCATCTCTATTATTCTCTCTGTTTGAATTACTACAATTTCTTTATGTTTCAGTGGTTTTAAGGTCTGCAGGGATGTACTTTTTGTAATTTTGTACTTCGATCTCACCGGCTTGCAAAGAATTCATTAAACCTAGCAAACCAATTAGTGTGCGGTTTACATATACGAAATGGGGTGAACCTCTTTTCCCTTGAAGTTCTTGAAGCGCTTTGTTGTTTTTTAATTCATTCCCTATAATCAATAACTGTTTGAAATATTCAGGATCACTAAAGTCAAATTTTTCAAATTGATACGGTTTATTTATAATCGACAATACATTATGGAAGGTTGATTTGATTGTTTTAATATCTGCCTCTGTATCTGAGTCATTGATGAGCTCAAGTTCTTTTAATAAACTCAGAAAAGTTGTCTCATTCTCTGTGTTTTCAATGTCAGCTAATTTAAAAAATGACTGATAAAAATCAAAAGGAATTTCCTTCATACAACCAAAATCCAATACGACAAGTTGGTTATTCTCAGTTACCTTAAAGTTACCTGGGTGAGGATCTGCGTGTACTTTTTGGTGCACATGAATATGATACTGGAAAAAATCCCACAATGACTGTGCGATTTGATTCCTTTTCTCTTGATTTAACTCTTGATCAGCATATTCAGATAAATGTAATCCATCCATCCATTCCATTGTGAGCAATGTTCTGCTAGAAATCTCTTTATTGACTTTTGGAATAATAATATTTTTTAATGGTTTTGATAACTGCCTTGCTTCAATAAGACTTTGTTGTTCAAGAATATAGTTAGTTTCTTCCAACAACTTATTTTGCACTTCTTTAAAGTAGTCTTCAATATCTTCTTTTTTCAACTTGAGTATTCGCAAAGCTATTGGTTTCACTAAACGCAAGTCACTCACAATACTTTCTGCAACTCCTGGGTACTGTATTTTAACAGCATACTTTTTTTCATTGATCCAAGCTTCATGAACTTGGCCAACACTTGCGGCATAGCTGCTTTCTCTTTGAAATCGAGTAAACACATCTTCTGGATAAGATTTTATTGCGCTTTTGAATGTTTTGCGAGCCAACGGTCCCGAAAGTGGTGGAACACTGAACTGAGCTAAAGAGAACTTCTCTACATATTCTTTCGGCAATATGCCATCGTCCATACTCATCATCTGGGCCATTTTTAGAACACTTCCTTTCAGTTCAGAAAGACCGTCATAAATATCAGAAGCGTTGTCTTGATTCAATTTTTTTCGAGCAGTTTCTTCCGTTGAAACTACTCGATTACCTAAGTATTTGACATAATTTGTCCCTACTTGGGCGCCAACTTTAAGCAATTTACTTGCCCGTTGGATTTTTGTTTGGGGTATATGATTTAAAGACTTCATGACTTTCCAAACATGAACTTTCCTAAATCAAAAACACTTTCCATAACATTGGATTCAGCCAAATCAAAAGTTAGTTTTAAGCTTTTTTCAATGAAAATATCTGTTTTTTCAAAATCGGCTGAATCGTCTTTTAACCAATACAAAAGAATAGAGCAAAATTGCATCCATACTCCTGCTTCCAATGCCTTGTCTTTAATCGAATTTTCAGGGATAAAAGATAGTGCTGGAGTATTTAAATCTAGGTGCTGCACGAAATGAGAAAAACTGGTTTTTACAGGTTTAAGCACGTTTAATCTAGATAATGCCGCACGATTTCCAGGAAGTATAAAAAGTACAAGAGATCTGTTCGCCTTTAAAATTTCTGTGAATGTAAAGTAGAACGTAAGTAATGATTCTCGAGAATTATGCTTTTCATCTTCTGCAGAATTCTTATGGGTAAGCTCAATTGCATTATCAACGAAATGCCTGAGTATTTGAGCCTCGATAGATGCGAAATTCGCAAAATGCTTATAAATATCTGATTCATCTAATTCAATATGCTTAGCGAATGCTGCCATTGTCTGCGGACGCGAATTATACTCAATCACATAATTTGAATAGGCTGATAAAATTTCCTTAGTTTCCATTTTGTTTAATTATTTATATATAAAGTTAAACAAAGTTATTTGTTTATCGTTAATTCTGCGGATTTATTTGATTGTGTACAACCTGCGATTAGCAAATAATAAGGCAGATGAATTAACGTTAAAAAAAAATAACGCATGGAAACCCTACAATGAAATAAAAATTCGATAGACTGTCGGGAAAGTCTAAATAAATGAATCTTAAAATCATTGTTTGTAATGCTTGTTTACACTGCAGAATAATGATTAACGTTTTCTAACTTCTGTTAACACGGATAACACTTCTTTTCTCGATGTACAATTAGCAATAATGGTTAAAATTTCGTATTCTGAATTCAGTTACTTCAATTCTTGTATCATTAAAAGAAGCAATTTAATTTTCTAATAGATAATTGAACAAAGAATAAGAGATGCTGTTTTTTCACATCTTTTTCTTTTCATCCAGCATATCCAAATAAATATCCTCAACATGCTCGCGAGCCCACTTAAATTTTCTTAAAAATTTCAGGCTTACTTTTATTGAAGGGCTGTGTTTAAAACAGAGAATATTGACTTCGTCTGCCAGGTATTTCCAGCCATAATGGTCTACCAGACTTTCTAATATCTGGGCAAGTTTTACCCCATGCAAGGGATGATCGAGTTGTTCTTGGGTAGCTTGTCTCTTGATTTTTTTAGCAAACCCTTTCTCATCCTGACCATCCTTGGTTTTCGGTTTTTCAGATAGTTTATCCTCGTGATTATTTTCTGTGTCCATTGTTAATGTGATATTTAATTCCCTGTTTCAGAATCGCTTAACGGTCTTGGCTATCAGTAGTTGCGTGGTTTAGCACCTAACTTTACAAGTACACACCAAACTGAAAACCAGAGAGCACTTTCAGAAGTAAGGGCGACCAAGTAATTACTTATAGCCATTGTTGTGCTTTCGTTATTTCTTATTTGAGTTGCACTCTTTTTTTAGCTGATTGTAAGTTGATTCACTTTCTAAATGCCAATCATTAGCAGGAAGTGTTTTTAAAATTTTATTCCAATATAAATACTATTGCCACCACATTATCTAAAACCTATTCACTAATGTAAACGGTTCTATCATTTAATGGTTGTGTTGGTCTATAATTATTTCTTGGCATAAGGTCTGCTATTGCTTTAACCTGAGCTGGAGAAATCTTAATAGGGTCTTTAAATAAAAACCAGTTTACGCCTTCTGTACATGGAGGTGTAGTTAAAGAACCTGTATAATAATAATGCTTAAAATCACCTAAGATATATTTAGAAAAACTATGTGCTTTACCTATCGCTTTTGTTTCACCTGGCTGAACCGGTAAATAAGATTCTAAGAAATCAAAAGCATCACTTTCTTCTCCTTCAGTAACCATAACAGCGAACACAACAAACCCTTTATCCTCACTTACATGTACCATATGAATAACTAGTGGGAAATGCATTCCATTTACTGAATGCTCTGATGTTGCATGAAAATGAAACTGTGCAAGATTATAGCGTTTTCCTTCAAAATTTACGTAGTTATCTTTGTCACCAAAATTAAATTGTACTGAATGACCATTGTTAGTAACATCATGAATTGTAGTAGCCCCATGATAATTGATGTCTGAAGCTTTTAAACTTGAAGCTTTGGTTACTGCATTTGCAGTTACAATATCAATAGGTGATTGATGGTTTCCACCACAAGCTGATTCTTTTAACATTTCTGGCCAATGTTCTGGACTTGTTTCACCATCATAACTCCAATGTTTTGGTTCTTCTTTTTTCTCTTCTACAATTTTTTCAGTCTCCATTTCTGTGACATCCTCTTTTTTCTTTTCATCCTTACATGATACCGCAAAAATCATGACGATAACAGCAGATACTAATACTAGTTTTTTCATTGTTTATATTTGTTTTATATCCCTAAATTAGTAAATCAATCCGAAAATGATTCTCCCCCTTCTGTCAGATACTTTATTACGCAAGAATTCTCCATTTGGTAAATAAGTCAAAATGTTTTTTATTTAAATGAATCTAATTTACAAAGCAGCGTTGGCCAATTTAGCCTGAATTGCTTGCATTCTCGTTTACTGCTCCATTTCAAATTCTGAAGAGGACGATGCCACTATTAGCTAATACATTATGAGCAATCGTTTGGGGTAGATTAGTAGCGCCAGATGTGCCAATAATAAATAGAATTCCCGTTTGCTTTGAAATTTTTAATACACTATCCCGCTTAAAATATTTTTCATCATAATATTCATCAAACCATAATACATGTGGCCTTAAGTCCTCTTGACATTTTGGGCATCTTAGAGCTTTCCATTCGGACTCAGTAATAACATCTTTATCTCTATCTAATAAGTTGATTGATTTGGGGAATGGGTATAATTCATTTGTACATTCATCCCCACATCTTACATAATCAAAATCTCCATGAATTAGGAAGGTTCGTTTTTCTGAACTACCTGCTTTTTTATGTAACCCGTCTACGTTTTGAGAAATTAAAGCAAATTGATCTTCTAAGGTATTTTCAATTTCTTTTAATAATACGTGACTTTGGTTAGGTCTCGCAATTTCAGTTACTGATTTCCGATAAAGGAACCATTTCCAGACCTCTTTAGATGCAACGCTGAACATTTTAAACGTTCCAATTTCCTCCGCTTTGTAATTTTTAGAACCAGAGACCCAATATCCATCTTTACCTCTGAATGTTGGGATTCCGCTTTCCGCTGATAGTCCTGCACCAACTAAAAAAGTTATCTTTTTCTTCTTTTTCAGACAAAACTTAAGCTGTTCTATTATTCTTTCGTCCATCTTTTTGTAATTGGCGGTAACGTTTAGGCTATGCGCCGTTGCGTTGACTAAAGTTAAAATTTATTTCGGAGTAAGTACTTGCGAGTTTGAATGATTTATCATTCGAAGCGAGATATAAAGCAATGGAGTATAGGTAGTGTTAACGAGACATCTTTTCACAATCGATTTGAATGATTTTGTTTTTCCATTGAATCCAATACTCTTGAAGTCCTTCAGGAGTTTGTTTCAATTCACTAATATCTAATTGTTCCCCTTTCATTAATGCGCTTTGTAATTGAGCTTTTCGAGAAGATAGAGCGGGTGTATGATCCCAACCACCAACATGATCAAATGATGTAAAAGCCTGACATTTATCCTTGACAGTTTTGAATGGAATGGTCAACTCATAAACTACTTTTCCAGAGCCCATACCTTTTGTGGTCATAATAATATTAGAAAAATCAACTTTGGAATAATTACCTGTCTCATACAATTGTTTCAACTTGTCACCAACTACTTCAGACATTCGATTTGAGAATTGGTGTGCCACATCTGAGTTGTTTATAAACTCCGCTCCACTATATGAACCTACGCACGAATGTTCCGTACATTCAATCTTAACTTTTGTTTCGGAATCCTTAATTTTAGGATTACAGCTTACAAAGAATAAGGTAATAAATAGTAGGTATATTATATTTTTCATTTTCAAGTTTCTATTACACACAACGGCCCAGGCTAGGAACCGTACGGCTCATTTACCCAAGTTTGAAGCTCGAAGGTAAGAATAGATTTTTAAACCAAAAATAATTTAACGAAGCCACAACCCCGTATGGTTTTTAGCCAATGTTATAACCTTATCCATCCTTTTCCACACACACACACACAAAGGTTGGATTTTTTGTTTTATTTTTGACCTCTAAACATATTAAATATGACGAAAAGCACACTCGTACTATTTTCATTTTTCGCATCTTTAGCTGTCTCAGCGCAGGAGGTCGTATCTACGCAAGGAGACTCTTACTCCAATGCAAGTGTGAATATCGACTTTACGATAGGTGAAGTGATTATAGATACAGGAACCGATGGAACCAATGACCTAACGCAAGGTTTCCATCAAACCAACTGGAACTTTTTAGGCGTGGAGGATTTTGCTCCCAACTACGAAGCCATTATTTTCCCCAACCCAACAGAAGATGTATTGAACATCAGAACAAGCACGTTCGAGAATGTGACCTACACACTTTATGATGCACAGGGAAAACTCGTAATGCAGAACATTCTTTCTGCCGAACAAACACCCATTCAAGTTAGTCAATTAGCTCCGGGGGCTTATTCACTCGAACTAATTTTCGAAGAAGGTAATAAAGGGACGCAGAGCTTGTCGAAGCGGAAAACATTTAAACTAGTTAAAACACATTAAAATAAAACACAATGAAAAAAAGAATACTAATTTTAAGCACGTTAATATGCGCAACCTCTTTTGGGCAAACATTAAATACGGCAGCTCCAACACCATTAGCTATTGATGATCACACAATACAAAATGGAACTTTTAACACCAAAAAAGGTAAAGGGTTTACTGTTAAATCTGGCGGAACCCTTATTTGGGGTGCTGGAGCAACTGTTGGGTCATCGGATGGAGAGTTTTCTTCAAGTTTTGTAAATGCAACCACATATACTCCAGGAGATAATCCAACTAGCTGGACAGCGCTTGCTATAAATGATAATGGAGGAGCAACAATCCCAGGAAATGCTTATTGGGTTCAAACTTTAACAGGTATTTCTCAAGGAGCTTATGCCACCGGCTCAACACCTATTTCATCTCCATCACAAGCTAATGGTGCAGCAATTTTTGATTCAGACTTTTTAGACAATGGTGGTATCGTTGCATGTTTTGGATGTGGTGCTTCTCCTAGCGCTCATAAGGGAGAACTTATATCTCCAAGATTTGATCTCACTGGCTATATGGATACAGCGATAGCTGTAAATTTTTATAGCCTTTATAAAAATTACGCAATAAATGAACTAAGTGTTTCTTTATCTACTGATGATGGTACAACATGGTCAACTATAGATTATCAAGCTTTCCAGCCTAGTTTATCTGAAGGGTTTGTTACTGTTGTTTTTCCAACAACAGTAACTGGGGTTGCCAATTTAACACAATGTAGAATAAAATTTAATTTTGATGGAGATTATTATTATGCAATAGTAGATGATGTTTCTGTATGTACAGCATTACGTCATGACCTAACAATAGCTAGAGAAGTCTTGGGAGGGAATGGCCTTGCAGATGCATTTGATCAATTAATGATTACGAACAACAAACACTTTCCGCTAAGTCAAATTAACTCACATCATCTAATGTTTGGGGCTAACGTAAAAAATTATGGATATGACCAAGTTATAACTTCTGATAACGCTCAATTAAATGTTCAAATTGAAGAAAACCAAAGTGGTAATTGGGTTGCAGTTCATATACAAAGTACAGATGTTGATACCGTTGAAACAAATTCTGGAACAGCTGTAGTTGATACTTTAACTAACAGTTCTTGGGCAAGTGTAGGCGATTTTAGAACTAGATACACTACTTCTCTTTCTACAGATGTAAATACGGCTAATGATACTTTTTATCATTATTTTTCAATAAACGATAACTCATATGCTTCTAAAGTTCCTAAGGCTTTTGATAATAAACCTTTTGCAAGTAGGCCAATTTTTCCAGGAGGTACAGATTTTCAGTCGTTTGAATATGGTTCTATGTTTGAATTCTCTGATGCTACAAATTCTAATTTAGAAATTGACTCTGTTTCTTTTAGGTACTATGTTCCTAACGCGTATACGGGGCCAGCAACTACAACTCTTGCTGTTAACGTGTATCAATTTGTTGATGGGTCAAATGGAGGTACGGCAGACGGCACGTTAGATAATGATGGTTCTGAGTTATTGCATATTGGGATTGGCGTTACTAATATTACAGTAGCAGCTAATGGTAGCTATGCTGTAGCTACCGTAACTGGTTTAATAGACATAGCCACAGGTGGTGCAATGGCTAGTTTAACTGATGGCTACTATTTTGTTACATTATGGAATAATCCATCAGTTCTTGTTGCTGGAGGACCTGCAACATTTGATAGTAATACATCTATATGGTTTGGTGCTTCTGAAGAGGATAATTATGCTCTTAATGCGGCTCAAGCAAGTACTGGAGATGTTATCGCACACCCTTCTCCAGTTAAAGTAGTTGACGGTTCTGGAAATGGTGACTGGAACTGGGTTGGTTTTGGAGCAGATAGAGTTCCTTCAATTGGGGTTCATTTATCTGGAGCATGTAATTTAGATATAACAACTACTGTTAATAGTAATGTAATTCAGTCAAATGCTACTGGAGTAACTTATCAATGGATAGATTGTAATAATGGGAATGATACTATTCCAGGAGCAACTAATCAAAGCTACAATGCAACAGCAAATGGTGATTATGCTGTTATAATTACACAAGGTAACTGCTCAGATACATCGTTATGTGTTAATGTTACAGGAGTTGGCGTTAATGAAATGGCTATTAATAAAATAATACTATCTCCTAACCCAACTAAGGACAATGTTAACATACAGTTAGGTGATTTAAAAAATGTAAACATTTCTATTGTGAATGATGCTGGATTAGAGTTGTATTCTCGAAATAACATAAACGAAAGCGAAATTAATGTTTCATTAAAAGAGTTTAGTCAAGGAGTTTATTTTGTAAGAATTCAAGATCAAAACCAACGAAAAGTAGTTAAGTTGATTAAACAATAAAAGCTCTTGTTTTTGAAAAGGGCTTCTACCTATTCGGTAAAAGCCCTTTTTGTGGTTCTGTCGCATCTGATAAAACTTAGGGTTAATTCAGGTAAAAAGAACAATTCTAAAAAAGCTAAACAACTGTTTATTAGATAAAAATATTCTTTAGGAATGATAATTCCTTAGAGAAAAGAGTCCATTTATAAAAGATGCGACAGAACCCTATTTTTATGTTCTTGCTTAACTACTATATTTGATAAAAACCACATTCTATGAAAACGCTATTACTTATTGGAGCAATTACTCTTTCTTTAATTTCTTTTGGACAAACATCTGTTAAAATTGGAGGTTTAGAAGTGAAGACCAAAGATTCTGGAAATGAGAAAAAGATGCATTTAGCAGAGGCAGAAAAGGCTTGTGCTGCTTTGGGAAAAGACTGGAGATTACCAACGAAAGAGGAGTTGAATTTTTTGTATGAGAATATGGATGAAATTGGCGGGTTTACTAATGACTACTATTGGAGCGGAACATATTTCCCTCCTCAAGATGCTTGGGTGCAGTCATTCTCAAGAGGTGCACAGTATCACCAAGATGGTAAGTACTCCGACCCAAACTACGTGCGTGCTGTTCGGGCTTTTTAACTATTTATCCATTTAAATTATAAATTATGCAAAACCCCTCCAATAAGGAGGGGTTTTTTGTGCTATATTTTCGGGGGTGGGTAATAGGTTATAACATTTAAGCTATGCGCTGTTGCGTTTGATTAAAGATAGGATTTATTTCGAAGTAAGGATTTGCGAGTTTGAATGATTTATCATTCGAAGCGAGATTTAAAGCAATAGAGTTTAGATAGTGTTGTGTTTAGTGCTCCTTTTAATTACCCTAAGCATTAATAAATTAATGATAAACATTAATAAATATTTGTTTAACAATAAATTTATTACTAAGTTTGTTACTCTAATATTTAAAACAACAATTATGACTACAAAACGGAAGAAATTTATATTTTATGGATGCATTATGGCGGTTAGTATTCCACTGGGCGTATTGAGCTCTATGGACAAACAGAGCGTTATAAACACATTACTCCTAATTCTTGCCGCTGCTTTCGCAGTAATTTTCACTTTTAATTTTACGGTAAGAAAAGTGGCTAATTTTAAGAGCTACTTTTCAAGCAAATATAATTTACTTACTGAAAAGATCAGATGGGAAAAAGATTTCGATCTATCGAGCGAGCTGTTGTTTGACAAAATAATTGAGGTCATCAATGATTCAGAATTTGAATTGGTGAATTCGGATAGAGAAAAGAGCCAGATTTTTGCAATTTCTAAAATGAAGGCAAACTCCTGGGGTGAAAATTTATATTTTGAATTTGAAGCGAAAGGAGACCATACTCTGCTTAAGTTTTGTTCCGCTGCAATTTATGGTTTCCAAGGATTTGGTGGGAAGAGGAACAATTGGGAGAAGTTCATGCATGACTTTGAAGAGTCACTAACCATTTAATTATAGTTTATGGCGATCGTAATAAACTTAGATGTCATGTTGGCTAAACGAAAATTAAAGCTGAAAGAGCTTTCTGAAAAAGTTGGTGTGTCAACGGTCAATCTATCCATTTTGAAACAAGGAAAGGTCAAAGCAATCCGTTTTTCAACTCTAGAGGCAATTTGTTTAGTATTGGATTGTCAACCAGGTGATATTTTAGAATACATTGAGGATGATAACTAGTTCATTCGCTAAAGGACACAAAACTGCTGAATCCAGCCCCGTTTGTATTAAGCACAACGTTTAGGCTAAACTGCGTTTTAATGCAGTTTAGGTTTTGTTGTAATTTGTTATTCAAATGGAGTGATACGTTTGAAGTTTACTACTCCTAATTCGTTTGAGATGACATTTAAATTTCTATGTAAATCTTTAGCTTGTCTCTCTGCTTTTACATCATCAAAATCATAAATTAATGACACCATAAAGTAAGTCTCATGGGGTAAGACTCCATCTATTACGTATATTGGGTCAAGATTTTTCTCAAAAAAAGCTTGGTTAATACTATTCATAAATGTCCTTATTAATTTATGATCGTTTGGCAACGAAAATGCATTCCAAATAAATCCACATTTATCTTTGTCTGGGTCTTGCGTATCTAGTTTTTGGTTTTTTGCCCAATATATTATATCCATGCTACCATGCTTGAGGATTCCTGAGAATGTTCGTAGCCTTGATAAAATGGGTGGCTCTACATTTATATTATCGAAACCATTACCACAGTTTCTTTCCTGAATAATTTCTTCCTTAGACGCATTAACACATAAAAACTTATCAGAAACATTTGATAACTGCTTACTAATAAAACCTTCTACGGACTTGGCTATTTCTATACAAGGCATATAGCAAGCAAAAACACCATTGTAACTTCCAGTCCAAATGTTGTAGCCGAATTCATTAAGTTTTTTTCTTGCCTCTTCAAAGCTAATACTGATATCGGCGGTATTAGAAAATAATTTTGATTTGCTATTGTTTTCAGCTAATAACCTGTGTGCTGAAAACAGACTCCAGTTTCCTTCAATTAGTCCTTGTCCTTTTATGTAATTAAGTCGTTCAATTAACGGAGAAAATTTTTCTTCATTTTCAATGGAGAAACAAAATAGAAGTAGCTTTTCAGGTATTGGTTTTAAGCGAAATTTAGCCTTGGTAATAATTGATTTCTCGTTGAATATTATTTTGTTAGAAATTGCACTGTCTCCATATTTACAAGTACTATTATCAATTCCGTTGACATAATTATGATTTTCGTCATATCCATTGACTTGCAATAAATCTTCAACTCTCACAGTGCTGCGACCATTTCCGTAACCGTGGCTCTTCATATTTCCAATGAGTGAAGTGTTTGGAGAAGAACCAGTGATTGAAATCATTAAATTTGAATTGATCTCTTTAAGTCTTTTGTAAAGTGCTTTTTGTGTGACTCCAGGTTCTATTGTTATGACAGAATGAGCTTCATTAATTTCTATTTTATTTAATTCTGAAACATCAATCAATGTTGTTTCACTTTCGTGTCCAAGTTTAGATCCGTAACCCCAATTCCTTCCGGATGAACAGATATGATGTTTAGACAACCTGTTAGATTTCAAAAAACTCTCTAGCTCCGATAAGCTTTTAGGCTTAAGGTAATTATTATGTTTTACCTTAGTTCGGTAAGTACACATATTGATTTCTGTTATATCTTCCATCTTACAGTCTAATTAATTACAACGTTTCAGCTAAACGGCGTTTTAATGCAGTTTAGGTTTTGTTGTGTACTATTTATTATTTCATCTCTTGAGGTAATTCTCTATGGAAAGAGTTGAAGGATAGCCCCTTTATTAAAATGCTGAACAGCACCTGCTACAAGCTGGTAGATATCCATTAGATTTTTTTAAATCCTTTCTAAATTTCGAAAATACTGTAGAATTCCAAATACTCTTTAATGAAGTATCGTGTAGGTTTCCAACTTTCAAATTGTAGCATCTACCATGGGCAGGTATAACTGATCCATCCGATTTTATCATTAAATTATGAAATACATCTTGACAACCCTTGCCAATAAATACTTTTGGTTTATTATAAAAAACATCAAGACTATGTTCAGAATCTAATTCAGGTGCAAAGAATACAGGAAATTTACTTTTAATACTTCTAACATTCTGGATTTCTTTCCAAAGAGCCTTCAAATTGAAATCGGCAGGATTAAATTCATCCAAATTAGACGCAGTGGCTGGATATTCCGCACTCCAAAGTAAGTTGTGTTCGTCCGCCAAAGTCTGAGGTGTAAAGTTTGGATGCATAAAAGCTATTTCCTTTAACGGGAATTGCTGAAAATACTTAACAAACTCTACAAGTTCATGTTGATTCCAGTTAGTCACAACACAATACACTCCAATTTTTGCTGGGTTTTTCTGACTCAAAACAGCCTCAATTCCAACAATAGCCCTTTGAAAACTTGATTTATGCCCCCTTATATAGTTATGCGTTTCCTCCAAACCATCCAAAGAAATGTACAATTCATTTAATCCTGTTTCACTCAAGACCTGTGAGTGCTTCCTTAAGTTTAGTGCATTGGTTGTAATCGAGGTAAACATTCCATTTTTATCTGCATATGCCAAAGTTTCTTCCAAGTGTGGATAAACAAGGGGCTCGGTGAAGGCATAACCTAACTTAGCTTGTGGTGCAAATTGTTTGCATTGATCTACTACCTTCTTAAATAAGTTGACCGGCATATTCATTGGGTGTGTGCCAACCAAATTTTGAGCAAAATTAGATGTGACGTTTTTTGTTCCTACATCACACATTTTACAATGTAGATTACATACATTATTAACCCCAAGAACTATCCATCTAGGCGGGTAGTACAATTTCTTAGGAGAGAATTTGATGTTGACTGATTTTAGTTTATTACGCATAGGTTGTCTTTTCTATTTTAAAAAAACTAATGTGATTTGAGTATTGGTTGTTATTGTACACAACGTTCCGTGTATGGTGGCGTAGGATCCCGCAGGGTGCTATGCACTATACACAT
>ENA-UOXV01000647-UOXV01000647.1-marine-metagenome-genome-assembly--contig:-NODE-647-length-50573-cov-8.496734_pt1 | contig 50573 bp, 31 predicted proteins | sample MGYA00238165_ERZ766961 | MGnify/ENA primary metagenome ERZ766961 (study PRJEB28924, sample SAMN03173240) | marine metagenome | biome: Marine; feature: Water; material: Subsurface seawater | place: North... | reverse complement strand
ATGTGCCCAAAGCAGCATTGGCCCAACGGGGATGGTTCCTGTCTTTTTCGAACTCAAAAATTATGCGTTGAACTTCAATTTCCGTTCGATGGCTTGAATCATGGTGTCGGCAATGTCGGCGCCGGTGGCCTTTTCTATGCCTTCCAGCCCGGGTGAGGAGTTGACCTCGAGCAGGAGGGGGCCTTTGTTGGAGCGGATGATGTCGACGCCGGCCACAGCGAGGTTGAGCACCTTGGTCGCTTTCAGTGCCAGCCGCCGCTCCTCCGCGGTGATCTTGATGAGGGAGGCTTGGCCGCCTTGGTGGATGTTGGCCCTGAATTCTCCTTTTTCGGCTTGACGTTGCATGGCGGCCACCACTTTTCCGTTGACGACGAAGCAGCGGATGTCCTGGCCGTTCGCCTCTTTGATGAATTCTTGCACCAAGATGTTGGTCTTGACGGATTTGAAGGCGTTGATGACACTTTCGGCGGCTTTGTTGGTTTCGGCCAGGACGACCCCCCTGCCTTGCGTGGACTCCAGCAGCTTGATGATCAGCGGGGCCCCATTGACCATGCGGATGAGGTCCTTGGTGTCCATCGGCGACTTGGCAAACCCGGTGATGGGGATGTTGATGTCGTTTTCCGAAAACAGGAGGGAGGCGAACAGTTTGTCCCTCGACTGCGTGATGGCATCTGCCGAGTTCAGGCAGTACACGCCCAAGTGCTTGAATTGGCGCAACAGGGCACAGCCGTAGAAGGTGACTGCCGGCTTGATCCGCGGGATGATGGCATCGAACTGGTTCAATATGTTGCCTCCGCGATACCGGATCTCAGGTGAGTGCACATCGAGTTTCATGTACGAATGCTCTACGTTGAGAAACACCATTTCATGTCCGCGGGCTTGCCCGGCTTCGAGGATGCGTTTGTTGCTGTACAGTTTGGGGTTGGAAGCGAGGACGCCGATGCGGAGCCCGTTTTTGTCGCTGGCAAAGGGCTTGTACAGTTGAATCAACGCTTCCTCTGAGATGTCGCCCTGGAGGAATTCCTGAGAGACATCGACGAGAAACTTGTCCATGAATGCCTCCCGACCGAGCAGCATCCGGAATTCCATCGAGTCCCGGTTGGCCAGGGTCAGGTCAATCTTGAATTCATGCGCCCCCAATTGCACGGTGGTCTCAAAGACCAGGCGCTCTTCAGAGATGCCGGACGTGTTTTTGATCAGCTTGCGCCCGGTCACCCGCTCCTCGCAGCTGATCACAATGCTGCGGTTGTCCTGTATGGGGTTGATTTCAAACTTGACCCACTCCTGTCCATCCTTGATGAATGGCTTGATCTTGTTCGCTTGAATGGTGGATGTCTTTGCTCCGGAATCTACCCGGGCCCTGACTGCGGGAACACCCAACTTCGGGAAGCGGCACCACTCGACACTACCTATGACATTCATGACTGTCTCGTTTCAAAAAACGCGCAAAATTACGCGCGCACCGGGCTGTTCTGGTGCCGATTGAATGGTTACGGTTGTGTTAAGATTGGGGGGCTTGGGGGACTGCATGTGCAGCGACCAAACACCGTGATGCTTATCTTGACTGTATGGATGTTGTCACGCCCAAAACCGCGGTCATCAGCAAGGCCCATGCACTGGCCGGGCTGCTGTTTCTGGCTGCCACTGCCTGCGCCCAAGCCCCCGAGACTGAGATCAACCTCGCGGCTACAGGGGTCGTGAGTCAAGGGCGCACCAGTACGTGCTGGAGCTTTTGTACCACCAGTTTTTTGGAATCTGAAGCCCATCGGGTGACCGGCGAGTTGCACGATTTCAGTGAGATGGCGAATGTCCGGGTCATCTACCCCGAAAAGGTGGAGCGCTACGTGCGCTATCAGGGGCACCATCAATTCGGTCCAGGTGGATTGTCCCACGACGTGACCCACGCTGCCGCTGAGTATGGCATTGTGCCACAATCTGTTTACCGAGGGGGTCAAGCGGTGGACGCCTATGACCACGGGGCCATGGACCGGAAGCTCAAGTCCTTGGCCAAGAAATTGGTCAAGCAGTCCGGCAGCATCCAGGCTGAAGATGCAGCAGCTGTCGAAGCGACACTCGACGAATACCTCGGGGCTTTACCGGAGTCCTTTGATTACCGGGGCGCCCGCTACACGCCCGCGTCTTTCCGAGACGCCATGGGCATCGAGCCGGCGGACTATGTCACGCTGTCCTCTTTTACCCACCACCCATTTGGTGCGCCGTTTGTTTTGGAGGTGCCCGACAACCATTCCCAGGGTGAATTTTGGAATGTTCCACTGGATGGGCTGGAGGAGGTGGTGCACCGAGCCCTCGAAAGCGGGTATACGGTGGCATGGGATGCCGATGTGAGCAATGCCGGCTTCTCCTTTGCCGATGGCTGGGCCATCATGCCCGAGGTGGCGGAGACCCAAGCGGTGTGGAAGACATTGGGGGCCATGCCGAATGAGCCCGCTGTGGATCAAACAATGCGCCAATTGGCCTTTGACTCTCAGGAGAATACGGACGATCACTTGATGCACATTGTAGGCCGTGCCACCGACGTTCAGGGGCGGTTGTATTTCGTGATAAAAAACTCTTGGGGAAAGGACAATCCCTATGGTGGCCAGCAATTTGTCTCCATGCCTTACTTCCGTCACCACACCATTGGGATCATGGTGCATGAAGAGGGGCTTCCGCATGCACTGCGTCAAGAAATGGGGCGCTAAAGCGCAGCCGTCATGTGCGCTCAGCGCCAACCGTGGATGAACCGCTTTTCTGCCGTGCCATCCGAGTAGAGCAGAAAGACGATTTGGTTGCGGGCCTGGTCCACGGTGCGGCCGGTCATGTCGACCATCCTCACCAATTGTCGCGAGCCGCTTGCGGCTTGCTCGTCAAGGCCGTTGACCTCTTCGACGGTGACAGTGAACTCCGTGCGCGGGGACTGGCAAGGGTCGATGGAGGACATTTTCCAGTTGTAGTAGAAGTAGTAATAGTTCAGCGCATTTTCGCCCGCGATGGTGGTGGTCACGATACTGGCGATCGTGCCGATGTCATAGGGGAAATTCACCTCTGCTCCGTTGTCGTCGCGCCACAGGAGGGGCTCTTGGTCTCCAGAACGAATTTGGTAGCCATCTCCTGCTGGAAGTTCAGCATTGAGCGAGAATTGGTTGAGTCCGGGCACCAATTCCTGTTCGGTCGATTGGATGAGCTCGCCAGCAGCGTTGAGGATCTCGATGGTCTGATTGCCGCCGTTGAGGGCGTATACATCCACCGATGAAAGCAGAGACGTCTGGTAAACATCAAAGACCATCCAGTAATTGCTGTTGGGGTGGTATTGGCCGTTGGCAAAATCCGGCGCCGACTTGCCGCCACTCAAGTCGAATTCGCCGTTGCTGTTGGCCGCCCAAATTGACACATCGGATGGCGCAAAGGGAAGGGTGTAGGATGCGCCGATGAAGATGGGATTCGGGGCGCTTTCGGTTTCGAACCAATAGGTGCCCGGTGCGGCGTTGAAGGTAACGGGGTCCGCCGTTTGGATGGCGGTTTGGGCTTCTGGGGCCTCGATTTCGAAACAGGAACCGTCGTCAATTGTGGCCACCTCGGAGTAATTGCACGCTTCGGCGTCTGTGCAGCCAATGCACAAGAGTTCCGCGCCTTCGCATTCGCCGCATTCGTTGAAGTCGAGGCAGGATCCGTTGTCCTCTTCGGCATCGGGGTTGTAGTTGCAGGCCAAGGGGTCGGTGCAACCGTATGCGCTGAGTTGACCGGACAATTGGAGCAGGAACAGTCCCTCGTCCATGTGCGTGACGGCGATGACCCCGGAGGCGAAGTAGGGGTAGTTGGACCAGGTGCCGCTGAACTGCGCGGCGTCGCTGGCGGGATCCACGTCGAAGAAGGCCACTTCCTCGAGCGTGCCATTGTCGATCTCTGCGGTACTCAGGATGCGCAAGCCTGCGCGGTAATTTGACTGGTACACAAGGGTGTCGCGCACGTACATGTTGTGGTCGATGGCGCTGGATGTGGACACAAAGGTGCCCGCGAGCACGGGGGCGCTGAGGTCGCTGACGTCCCAGATAAAGGAGGTGGTGTTGATGCCCTGGTTGAGCTCGTCGGTCTCATCATTGCTGATGAAGTAGTGGTGGTCCTCGGTGAGCCAGCCTTGGTGGGTGTAGCCTGAATTGGCATATCCCGTGGCGCTGATCAGCGTGGCGTCCGTCGGGTCCGTGACGTCGGCAATGGTGATGGTGTTCTCGTTGCAGCAGAAGGCAATTTCCTTGCCGCTAAAGCCCTCGTCTGGACCGATGTAGGACACGACTTGTGCATCGTGGGTATAACCATCTGCCGAGAATTCGCCCAGGAGGACGGGGTTGAGGGGATCGCTGATGTCGACGATGTGGAGTCCGCCGCTGAAGGTGTTGGTGCCCACGCCATACGCCCGACCCGTGCTCTCGTTGATTACGATGTTGTGGGCATTGCCCCATCCGCTGTAGACAGCGTCGGCTTGGATGCTTTGCGGCGGGTTGGTGATGCTGCCGAGCTGGGTGAGGTCCACCACCTGCATGCCGTGTTCTCCCGCCTCTGCCACGATGAAAGCGTGGTTGTCGTAGACCTTGATGTCTCTCCAGAGGGAGCTCGAGGTTTGGGTGGGCAGGTTGGCCACCAAAACGGGGTTGATCGGATCGGAGATGTCGATGAACGCTGTGCCGTTCGAACGTCCCAGCAGCACGTACTCGGTGCTGTCTGCGGGGTCAGTCCACCCCCATATGTCGTTCATGTTGTTGCCTCCACCCACTTCTTCGGTGCCCATGAATGAGACGAGGTCTACGTTCTGACAGGGGTATCCACCGGCCATGCCATTGACACAGGGTGATTGACCCCATGCATTGGCACATGTCAGCGCAAGGGCAAAGAGAACGGGTGTGGCTTTTTGCAACATGGCGCGAAAATAGGTGCAGCGATATTACTCCGCATTGTGAGAGGCATGTGCGGTTTTGCCGGGTCATGCCATGTCGTCTGATTTTCTCTTGGCGCTGAGCAAACCTTGCGGGTGCATGTGCGTTGTGCATGCAACCCTTCTAGATATTGTTGCTGTGAAACGCCTTTTTTCCTTGTCCATCGCCCAGCTGCTTGTCTGCTGTGCGTTTGCCCAGATCGATGGAGACAACATCTTTTCGGTCGATCAGGTCATCAGCATCAACCTGGATTTTCCGCAACCGGACTTTTGGGAGCTGCTCGTAGACCACTACGAAGCAGAAGGCAACACCTACATCGCAGCGGACTTGACCCTGACGGACGTGTCCGGAACCACCAGTATGGATTCTGTAGGCGTGCGGCTCAAGGGCAACTCGAGCTACATGCATCCCGGCGACAAGAAGTCCTTCAAGATTGACTTCAATAAGTTCGTGAGCGGGTTGGACTACGATGGGCTCAAAAAGCTCAACTTCAGCAATGGATTCAAGGATCCCACCTTCCTGCGCGAGAAGATTTTTGCCGATGTGTGCCGCGCCGCAGGGGTGCCCGCACCGCGCGCCAGCTTTGCCGAAGTGACCTTCAATGGTGAGCCTTGGGGGTTCTACACGGTGATCGAGCAAATCGATGACCAATTCTTGGATTGGAACATCGAGGAAGACGATGGCAACCTCTTCAAGGCGGGCGACAACTTTGGAGGTGGGCCTCCCGGGGCTGGCGGAAACACCAGCGCTGCCGACTTGGTGTACTACGGCGAAGACCAGGCGGCCTATGCGGACCGCTATGAGCTCAAGACCAACGAGGACGAAAACGACTGGAGCGACTTGATTTCTCTGGTCGATTTTCTGACCAATACCACTTCCGAAGAATTTGCGGCAGGCATTGATTTCAGGGTGGCGGTGGATGCCTATCTCCGTTCGGCTGCCTTGGACATGCTGTTTAGCAACCTCGACAGCTACACAGGTTCGGCGCGCAACTATTACATCTACCACAACGATGACACCAACTTGTGGGAGTGGATCAAGTGGGACGGCAATGAAGCCTTTGGCTCATACGCCAACAATGCGGGCAACATGGAGACGCTGGCAGTGGACTACAGCGATGCGCCCCGGCCCTTGCTCGAGAAGATGCTCGGCCACCCCGACCTCTACGCGCGTTACCTGGCGCAGGTTTGTGACCTCACTGAGGCGTTCTTCAACGAGGCGTATCTCTTTCCCCGCATCGATGCCGGGGCAGAACTCATCGCTCCATTCGTGTACGCCGATGACAACAAGATGTACTCCAATGCCAACTTTGACACCAACATCGACGCTGACCTCGGCGGTGGCGGTGGTGGTATGGGCGGTGGGTCCATTTACGGACTCAAGCCATTTGTTACCAACCGTTCGGCTTTTGTGTCCGGTCAGGTCGATTGCACAGCGTCGCTTTCGGTGGAGGAAAAGGCGCCGTTTTGGAGGGTGTATCCCAACCCGGTGAGCACCGCATTGAATGTGGATTGGGGCGTTCCGTCCAATGTCCAGGTGCTGGTGCGCAACACCTTGGGACAGGTGGTGGCCAGCGAGAAAGTGCGCCAAGCGACGGGTGTTGTGCTCCCCGTGGAAGGGCTGCCTCCGGCAACCTATCTCATCGAAGTGCAGGAAGCGGGCCTTGTGCGCAACCGGCAGCGGGTGGTGGTCCAGTAAAGATCGACCCGGCCCCCCGTACGCGCTTTCGAAGTCAGTCCGCGCCTGCCAGCGCTTCCGTTCAGGAGGTCTTGAGCTGGTCTCGGCGTGCGATGGCGACGACAGCGGCGAACGTGAAGAAGACGAGGTTGGGTACGAAGGGTTCGCCCCGTCCGATGTGGGTGATGGCCGCACCGACCATGACCGCGCAAATGCCGCCGGCCCAGATGGAGGTGTACTTTTTTGTCAGATCCACAAACAAAGCCGACAGCAGGCAGGCCGCCAATACAAACTCTACGGTGCCGATGCCGAGGATGGAGGTAGGGGAGAAGTCGGCTGTCCACCCCATGCCTTCGCCCGCTTTGAGCTCGTCGTATGGCGTGATGATCTTCATGGTTCCAGCCATCAGAAACATCAGGGACAGCAGGGCCTGCACGGCAATGAGCAGGGCGTTGGTGATTTTCGAATTCATGTGCGGTGTTTGGGGCAAGCTACGCCTATTGGTTGCCCTCCCGGATTCATCGAGATGAAGAACGCAGGTGTGGTTGGGGGCCCATGTGCTGGTGAGGCGTGTCAGGGGCAGGGGTCGCCGAAGTTGGCGAGGATGCCTTCCACGAGGTCGAGGACATTGGACGCGCCGTCGCCGTTGATGTCGGCCACGCAGTTCTCCGAGCAGCCGAAATCGGCGAGGAAGATGACGGCGTCGCTCACGTAGATGAAGCCGTCGCCATCGAGGTCGCTCGGGCAGGTGCTGGGGCCGGGGTCGGAGCCGCAGGCCATGTCCGGATCGCCAAAGAAGGTGGCGGCGCGGTCAAAGGCGGCCACGCCGATGTCGATGCCCATCAACCGTCCGGGTACGTCGTCGAAGTAGGGGTGGATGCCACCGTAGATGCGGCTGAGGCTGCATTCGTCCGAGGCGTCCCGGTAAGTCGCCCATTGGAGTTCCACGTCCACGCTGGGACCGTCTTCGAATACGAGGAATTCCCCTGCGGGCGCCAGGAAGGTGCCCATGCCGCCGGGGAAGTAGGCGTCGCCCGTGAAGGCGGTGAGCACCTCAGCCGCGGCGCGGGAGTAGGTGCTGTGCCCGCTGACGTATCCCGCGAAATTGGGGCTCACGAAGGAGGGACGCTGGTAGGGCTCCCAGGATTCGGCGAGGACCCAGCCCACGCCCGCAAACTCCGTGTCGACGTTGTCGATGGCCTTGCTTCCTTTCCAGGCCCACAGCTTCAGCTTGCCCACGTGCTCATCGGCATCGCCCGCCAAGGCGTCTCCGGCCTCGACCGTTTCTATGGCGCCCGGCATCAAGGGCAGGCCGCCGGGGTGGTGGTTGTCGGCACCGGTGTCGGTGCTCTGGCCCAGTTCGGCCATGCCCCGGATCGCGGTAATGGGGCGCGAGGTGTCGTACCACCCCTTGATGCCCCAAGCCGTGATGGCGCAGTCGTGCATGGCGGCGCCGAGGGCGAGGTAGGATTTGACGTCCCATTCGAGGTCGGGAAGGATGGTGCCCACGCCTTGGAAGCGCTTCACCAGGTCGGGGTGGTCGCTGACGTAGTTGAGGAGGGTGAACCAGTGGCCGGGCGGCGTCTCCGAATCGGGTCCGTCCGCCCAGAATTCGGCCAGCACGCGGGCGTAGTCCCCGCGGGGGACGATGTTGGGTGCGTATGCCGCTCCGGTAGAGGGGTTCGCGGCGTGTCCGGGGCTGGGTGAGCCGCCGTTGACGGGGTCGTACAGGTCGCCGTAGGTCGCCAGGGTGGTGGGGTAGTCGGAGCGGTTGCCGATGGAGGCGGGGCTGATGTCCCAATCCACGCCGTCGGTGGGATCGAGCAGGCCGGACCAGCGGGCGACCATGCTGTGGCCTTCCACAAACAGGTCGGTGGTCCCGGATCCGTCCATGGCGTGTACCGCCGGCGGCCCGGGGTCGTGGTAGACGTGGTAGTCGAAGCCATCCCGCGTGTAGGTGACGCGGTCCTGCTCGCTCAGCGCCCACGGGGTCACCTGGCCCCATTCCGGCGAGAGGAAAGGCGGCGTGTCGCCGGGGATCTCGTTGCCGCTCTGGTCTATGAACAGGTCGAGCGTCAGGGGCTGCCAGCGGTTCAGGTCGACCACCGTTTCGTTGCCGGGCAGGTCCACGATGAGGGGCGGGTTGACCGGTGCGTAGGCAGTGTTGGCGTAGTCGTTCTGTTCGTTGGCGCCATCCTGCATGCCGTAGGCGATGAGCTGCTCGGCGAGGTAGTTGCCGAGGGCGCGGCCGTCTCCGCTGCTGTAGTCGGTGCTGGTGAAACCCGTGTCGAAGCCCAGGGTGGCCATGTGGACGTCGTATCCGGTCATCAGGTTGGCGGCCTGCGGGGCGCCGGTGAAACGGTGCTGGAGCAGCCGGTACATCCCGAATGCGATGGCCTCATCCCGGGCAGTGGCGATGTCGTTCGAAGGGGTAAACCCATCAAAGGCGGCGGTGAATCCGCCGTGGTCCTGACCCAGGAAGGCGGTGCAGGCCCCCGGGTCCATGGCGGACCAGGCATCCCACATCAGCAGGGCGCTGTGCCAGAGGTTGCGGGCGTGGACCGTGGGGCGGGCGTAGTCGCCCCGGATGCTCTCGAGCAGCATCTCGTTCCATTGGCGGGCCATGCTGTGGTCGGTGCCGATGACGGGGTAATCGACCTCTTCCTCACAGTTCGGGTCGGGGTTGGTCGGGCACACGTCGCAGGCATCCGGAATGCCGTCCAGGTCAAAGTCCGCCGACCCGCCCACGAGTTCGCAGTTGTTGGACATGATGACCTCGTACCCGGCGCATTTTCCGCTCAGGATGTCGATGAGGCCGTCGTTGTTGATGTCCAGGAGCGCCACGTCGTAGCTGTTGGCGACCCAGTCAAAGGCCGTGGTGCCGTAAGGGTCGTTCAGGGTGCCCCCGTTGTTTTCATAGATGGTCATCCTCCGGCTGCTGTTGCACGGCGGGATGTCCACGTCCACGTCGGATACGACCACGTCCGGATCCCCGTCCAGGTCCAGGTCGGCGGCGTGCACATTGCCCCCGAAACCATTGGTGGAGCCGAATCCGAGGTTGACCGTATTGAACCCGAGGCTCACGTCGGCGGTGTGGGAGGTGGCGGTCAGCACCTTGTCGCTGCCGTCGTCCACCACGTAGAGGTCCAGCAGGCCGTCGTCATTGAAGTCCACCACCTCAAACATGTACGGTGAGGCGCTCGGCACCAGGTTCTGCCAGTTCGAGAAGTTGCCCGTGCCGTCGTTGAACAGGACGATGACGCCGCGGGAATTCCAGGGCGCCACATTGTAGAGGGTGGTGTTCTTGATGATGTCCAGGTCGCCGTCGCCGTCCATGTCGTGGATTTGCCCGGCCGTTCCAAACGCGCTGTTGAGCAGGTTGCCCGCCCGCGCATCGCCCTCATCGGTAAAGTGCCCGGTGCCATCGTTGATGAGCAGGAAGTCCTGCGCCGTCCCGCCGGTGCTGTTGAAGCGGTAGTTCACAAAGTAGAGGTCGGGGGCGCCGTTGCCGGTGAGGTCGTCGGCCCAGACCGCGCAGATCAGCGGGTCGTTGCTGGAGAGGGTCGGCAGGCGCGTGGCCGATTCGTCCGCCAGGCCTAGCCAATCGCCCTCCACATCATTGCCCAGGTTCATGTAGAGCATGGGCTGCTGGCTGAAGGTGTTCACGATGATGACGTCCTCCCAGGTGTCGCCGTCCACGTCCACGACGTAGACGTCGCGGGCGAAGCTCGGATTGGAGATGAATTCCGGCGCGAGCTCCGCGGTCATGTCCACCAAGACGCCCTCCTGGTTGATGAGCAGCAGGTCGGCCTTGGGCGGCTCCGAAGCGGCTGAGAAGGGCTCCTTGCGCACCACCACGACGTCGGTCCAGCCGTCCTGGTTGAGGTCGGCGGGCCAGAGGTCCTTCTCCTCGTCGTCGGCGTTGGCCACGCTCGACAGGGTCAGGCGGGTGTCGGTTTGGATGTCCCAATCGAGCCATTGCGCCTCAGCGCCCATCGGACAGAGGGCGATGTAGAGAAGGCCGATCAAGGGCTTCAGGAAATCCGTGCTTTGAAGCATCTGGGGTTTGGTCGAAGGTGGGGCAGCGGCCCCGCAATGGCGCTGATGCACAGTCAAATTACGATTTCTCGGGCGGATGCCCTGATTGCGGGTAGGAAAGGTGATCAGGGACACCGTCCTCTCTACCTTCGGCGGGTGAAGCGGATGGAGGTCCAAAAAGGAGAACAGCTGCAGGTGGCGGGCGCCCGCCCGACGCACTTGTTTCATGTCGTTTCCGGCTTGCTGCGCGCCTATTTCGTAGACGAAACCGGCAAGGAACACACCTACATGTTTGCCCCGGAAGGCTGGACGTTGGCCGACCTGGAGGCCACGGGGTTCACCCAATCCACCAGTCTGGTCATCGAGGCGATGGAGCCCAGTGTGGTCGACGTGTTGCCGATTGCCGAACATATTGACCACCCCGATTTCGACCCCCTGGCCGAGTTGAAACGCATGCACCGACGAGCGGGCGTCCTGCAGCGCAGGGTCCTGATGATGATGAGCTCGAGCGCCCTCGAGCGCTATGAGTTCTTCCTCGCCACCTATCCCGAGCTGAGCCACCGCGTATCCCAGAAGCTGATCGCATCTTATTTGGGCATCACGCCGCAGGCGCTGAGCATGATCCGTCGGCGCAGGGTGGAAGGGACGCGCGGAAGTTCATCGAGTTGAATGCACAGCGGAAAGGAGTGGGGGAAGTTTGCACTTCAACATTCCAATCCATGAAATACATCTCTTCTTTCTTGACGGCCCTGCTGTTTGTGGGCGCGACCGCATTGGGTCAGAACGCCACCATCGACATGGCCCAGTCGTCCATTGCCTGGGAGGGCGGCAACATTACCGGCAAGCTGCACAATGGGGCCATTGCGTTTTCTTCCGGCACGCTCGAGGTCCAGGACGGCCGCATCACGGGCGGCACTTTTGCCATCGACATGGCCAGCATGACCAATGCCGACCTTCCACAAGGGGTTGGCGACCAGCTGATGGGACACCTCAAGTCGGCCGATTTCTTTGACGTTGAGCAGTTCCCTTGGGCGCAACTCGAAATCCGTTCGGCCACGGCCTTCAAGGGCGGCAAGGCGACGGTTTCCGCTGTGGCGACCATCAAGGGCAATGCCAACCCCGTTGAATTCGAAGTGGTGCAAAAGGGCAAGACCTACGAGGCTGAATTGGTCATTGACCGTGCCCAATATGACGTTCGTTACGGTTCCGGTTCGTTTTTCGACAACCTTGGAGACAACGCTATTCTGGATGAGATTACCTTGAACGTCGTCATCGCAACACGCTGATCATGGACAAGCCCGAATCGGCCGGAAAGGCCCCCATCATGCAAGACCTCCTCGAGGGCGCCACCTACGCGTGGTGCGCTTGCGGCCGGTCCGACAACCAACCCTGGTGCAACGGTGCCCACAAAGGGACTTCATTCGTGCCCAAGGTGTTCGAGGCCGAAAAGACCGGCAAGGGTGCCATGTGCACCTGTAAGCAGACCAAAAATCCGCCGTATTGCGACGGGTCCCACATGCAGGGGTAAGCGATCAGGCCTCCGCTTGTTGCAAGGCGTCCAAAAACTGTTGGCCGAACCGCGCGACTTTGACCTTGCCAAAACCGTGAACAGACGCCAGTTCTGTGAGGTTTTGGGGTTTGGTGACACAGAGCTCCTGCAACGAGCGGTCGGAGAGGATGAGGTAGGAGGGGACGTTGGACGCTTTGGCCAAGTCATACCGGACCTGACGCAATTTGTGAAAGAGCGTTTGGTTTTCGGAGCCGGCTTCAAAAGCTGCCGCGCGCGGAGGCTTGACCGTTTTGGTTTCTTCGAACTTGGTCAACATGACGGGCTCCTTTCCGTGTAGCACCGCCCAGGAGCGGGCGTTGAGTTCGACCACAGGGTATTTGCCGACGGTTTGGGTGAGGAAGCCTTGTTGGATCAATTCTTTTCCTATGCTCATCCAGTGCTTCTTGCTCTTGTCCGCTCCGATGCCGTAGGTGGACAGTGCGCGGTGGGCCGCGGTGATTTTTTGCGATTGTGACCCCCGGAGTATGTCGATGTAGTGGCCCAGTCCAAAAGACCACTCGAGGCGGGCCACCGTAGAGAGCAGTTTTTGGGCGTCTTCGGTGCCTTCGTGCTGTTCAAAAGTGGTCTCGCAGTTGTCGCATTTGCCGCAGTCCTCAGCAAGCTCCTCACCGAAATATTGAAGCAAGATTTTGCGCCGGCAGACCCGAGAATCGGCAAAGTCTTGCATGCGCCGCAGCTTGCCGAGCATCACATTGCTCTGGTCCAGGTTTCCGTCCACTTGGCAATGGGTGGACAGGGTGTGGAAATCGGATCCGCCATGGAGGAGCAGGGCCTGGCTGTCCAGCCCATCGCGTCCCGCCCTGCCTGTCTCTTGGTAGTACCCCTCGATGTTTTTGGGCAGGTTCATGTGCACCACATAGCGCACGTTGTTCTTGTCGATGCCCATGCCAAAAGCGATGGTCGCTGCGATGATGTCCACTTCGTCGCGGATGAACTGGTCTTGGCGCTCCATGCGTTCTTGGCTGGAGAGTCCCGCGTGGTAGCATGTCGCCCGGTATCCGGCGCTTTGCAGGACCTCTGCTATTTCTTGAGTGCGCTTGCGCGAGAGGCAATAGACAATGCCGGATTCCGAAGGGTGCTTGGCGACGAACGCCAAGAGCTGCGCCTTTTCATCGGTCCGCGGTTTGGCCGCATAGTGGATTTCGGGCCGGTCAAAACTGTTCTCGAACAGGGCGGCGTTTTCGAGCCCGAGCTGCTTGATGATGTCGCGCTTGGTGGCCTGATCGGCCGTGGCGGTGAGGGCCAATACGGGCACGTCCGGAAAATGGGTGCCCAAGTCTTTGAGCTTGGTGTAAGCCGGCCGAAAATCGTGGCCCCAAGAGCTGATGCAGTGGGCTTCATCCACCGCGACCATGTCAATTTTGACAGACTTGAGCTGCTCCAGCAGCCCGCCTTGCATGCTCATCAGCCGCTCGGGGGCGATGTAGAGCAACTTCAGCGTGCCACTGCCGATGGAGTTGAATATCCGGTTGTACTCGTCGGGGTGTTGGCTGGAGTTGAGGTATGCGGCTTCGATGCCTTTCAAGCGCAGGTCGTCCACCTGGTCCTTCATCAAGGCGATCAGGGGCGAAATGACCAGGGTCAACCCCGCCTTCAGCATGGCTGGGAGCTGGTAGCACATGGATTTACCGCCTCCAGTGGGCATGATCACAAAGGCGCTCTTTCCTTCCATGACCTCTGCGATCACGGGCTTTTGGGCCTCCCGCAGTCCAGGGTAACCCCAGTATTGGCTCAAACAAGTCTGGATGTCCGGGTTGTTCATTGCAGGCGGTGGGGTGGGCGCGGAAATTTAGAGCGAAAGACAGGGCAGCAAGCCAAAGAACGACCGAAAACGCCGCGGACTTTCCATACGTTTACAGCCGTTGGCCTGGAATTCGCGCATGGGCTTCCCCCGTACCGTGGGGTTTCTTGTGCGAAGAATGGGCTGTGTCTCTTGGGGACAGTGAATCGGCGTTGTGATGAAAAACATGGGTGCTTTCTTGGTGGGTCTGTCCGTGCTGGGTTTTGTTTCCTGCGGGATGCAGCAGCGCTTGACCAGCACGACATCCCAAATCACATGCCCCCTGTGTGGTCATCAGGAAACAGAGACGCTGCCCACCGATTACTGCGTGATCGCCTACGATTGCAAACAGTGCGGAGTCACCCTGCGGCCTGAGGGGGACGATTGTTGTGTTTATTGCACCCACGGCGATCACAAGTGCCCTTCCAAACAGTAAGTCCTGCAGTGGGTCTGACGGGGTGGGCATAGACAGGGTTGCCGAAAACACAATGAAGCCATGAGAACCCCTGTTCTGTTGTCCGCCGCCTGCCTGCTCTCGGTTTGGCTTTCTGTGGCCCCTGTGGCCCCTGTGGCGGCCCAAACTTGGGAGCAAGCCGCGGGAACGGCGGGCATCAACATGCAGTGCGTGCTGTCAGCGCAAGGCTGGGATTTTGGTGGGGGTGCCCTTGGCACTTTTCGCTCTTCCGACGGCGGTGGCAGCTTTGAAGAGGCCAACGTCGGCAATACGAGTATGGGCCCCACCCGGGGGTTCACTTCAGATGAGACGTATGTCTACAAGTGCACCAGCAATGGCGTGTTTCGCAGCGGAGACAATGGGGCGGGCTGGGAATCGGTGGCTACAGGGCTGCCTCAAATGCTGACCCACGGTATGACCGCTACTGCCGGCCGCGTATGGGTGGCCACACAGACGGGCGTTTTTGCGAGCGACGACCAGGGCATGACCTGGGAAGGGGCCGGCTTGGATGGACTGAATGTGCGGTGCATCACCGCATGGGAGGAGGTGGTGTTTGTGGGCACCATCGATGAGGGGCTGTTCAAGTCCGAGGATGGGGGCGCTTCTTGGGAGGCGATCAACAACGGCTCTACCTCCAATTCCTTCCGCGCCATAGAGGCACATGCGGGAATGGTGTTTGCAGGAGGAGAAATTGGTACGGGCGTTTTTCGGTCGCAGGACATGGGCGCTTCGTGGGAACTGCTGGGCGGCGGATTGCCGATGGGGTCCTACCGGGGCTTTGCCACGGATGGGGAGTGGATTGTGGCCGGTTCTTTTATGGCGGGTGTTTTTGCCTCTTCGGATGGCGGCGACACTTGGATGGAATTCAATGCGGGCCTAGGTGACCTGTCCATTTTTGACCTGTGCTTCAACCAAGATCACCTGGTCGCGGCCACCAATGCTTCCGGCATCTGGCGTTTGCCCCGTACGGCGCTGGAATCAACCGGTATGGGCGAGGATGTGGCGGCTCGCGTGTGGACCCTTTACCCCAATCCGGCGGGCGATGTGGCCACCCTCGGGGGCCTGCCGCCCGCAGAGCCTTGGTGGGCTCAGCTCATAGGATTGGACGGCCGGGTGGTCAAGGAATTCAACGGCGAGGGCGACACCCGGCTGTCTTTTGCCGGCCTGCCTTGCGGCACATACCTCTTGAGGGTGACTTCGGAATCCGCGGGGGCGCAGGGAATACGCGTGGCCATTCACTGAGCGGTGCGCTTTTCAGGGCTGAGGGTTGCAGGCTAATTTGAGCCTATGATTCCAGCGCCATTCTTTTCGTTCACTTCGCGCCGCTGTTTGGGTGCGTTGGCCGTGCTCTCGTTGTTGTTGAGCCCTTCCCCTGCAGATGGTCAGACTGCTGAGGCGGGCATGGATGCCTTGGAGGAGGCGCTGCAGTTTCGGTGCATCGGGCCTTTCCGGGGCGGCCGTTCTGCGGCAGTGACCGGCGTGCCCAACGATCCCCTGACGTTTTACATGGGCGCTACCGGAGGTGGCGTTTGGAAAACGGCCAACGGGGGTGCTACGTGGGAAAACATCTCCGACGGTGATTTCGGCGGTTCCATCGGGGCCATCGCGGTGAGCGCCTCGCACCCCAATGTCCTCTACGTGGGTGGAGGTGAGGTGACCGTCCGTGGCAATGTGTCTCCCGGCACGGGGGCATACAAGAGTGTGGACGGTGGGCGCAGTTGGAAGGCCATCGGGCTGGAAAATGCCCGCCACATCCCGCGCATCCGGATTCACCCCAACGACCCCAACACGGTGTATGCCGCTGTGCTCGGTGACCTCTTCAAGGACAGCGAGGAGCGGGGCGTCTACAAGTCGACCGATGGTGGGGCGAGCTGGGAGCGCGTGCTCTTTGCCAACGACCGTGCGGGCGCCGTGGATCTGGTGTTCGATCCGGTCAATCCGGAGGTCCTGTATGCGAGTACCTGGAATGTGCGCCGCACGCCGTATGACTTCTCTTCGGGGGGGCCGGGGTCGGCCTTGTGGAAGTCGGAGGATGGCGGGGCCACGTGGACGTCGCTCATGGAGCAGAAAGGCATGCCCGAGGGCCCGTTTGGCATCATCGGCGTGGCCGTTTCGCCGGTGAATCCCGACCGCGTGTGGGCGATCATGGAGAACGACAACGGAGGGGTGTACCGCTCGGATGATGCGGGTGAAACGTGGACCTTGACCAATTCGGACCGCAGCCTGCGCCAGCGCGCCTGGTACTACACGCGGATCTACGCCGATACCGAGGATGCCAACCGGGTGTATGTCATGAACGTGGCCTACCACGTGTCCAATGACGGGGGCGCGACGTTTGAATCGAACTACGCGCCGCACGGCGACCACCACGACCTGTGGGTGGCCCCCGATGACGCCAACCGGTTGATCATTGGTGACGACGGTGGGGCGCAGGTGAGCTACGATGCCGGCCAGAGTTGGTCCACCTACATGAACCAGCCGACGGCCCAATTCTACCGGGTCACGACCGACGACCATTTCCCTTACCGCATCTATGGTGCCCAGCAGGATAACTCGGCCATCCGCATCGATTCGCGCTCCCGCGGGCGCTACATCACCGATGAAAACTGGGAGTCCACAGCAGGGGGGGAGAGTGCCCACTTGGCGCCGGACCCCACCGATGCGGATGTGGTCTACGGCGGTAGTTATGGCGGTTTTTTGACACGGTACAACCACGACCTGGAGATGAGCCGGGCGATCAATGTGTGGCCGGACAACCCCATGGGCTATGGCGCCGAGGGGATGAAATACCGGTTTCAATGGAATTTCCCGGTGTTCTTTTCGCCGCACGACCCGCAAAAAGTCTACACCTGCTCGCAATTCTTGCACGCCTCCACCAATGGCGGTGAAAGTTGGGACATCATTTCCCCGGACTTGACCCGGAGCGAGTCTGAGAAGCTCGTCTCTTCGGGCGGTCCCATTACCAAGGACAACACGGGCGTGGAGTACTACGCCACCATCTTCGCTGCGGCCGAGTCGCCGCTGGAGGAGGGGCTCCTTTGGTGTGGTTCTGACGATGGCCTCATCCACGTGTCCCGCAACGGTGGCGCAGATTGGACGGATGTGACGCCCAAGGACCTGCCCGAAGCGACGATGATCAACAGCATCGAGGTCGACCCCCACCGTCCCGGCGGACTTTACGTGGCGGGCACGCGCTACAAGTTGGGCGATTACGCGCCCTGCCTCTACCACACGTCGGATTACGGACAGACCTGGCGCAAGTTGGTCAAGGGCATCGGCGGCGGGCATTTCACCCGCGTCATCCGGGCGGACCGCGAGGTGCCCGGACTGCTCTACGCCGGCACGGAATTCGGACTGTACGTCAGCACCGATGACGGGGACAGCTGGGTGCCGTTTCAGTACAACCTGCCGCAGGTGCCCATCACGGACCTCGCACTCAAGGACAACGACCTGATCGTGGCCACCCAAGGGCGGAGTTTCTGGGTGCTCGACGACCTCGATGTCCTGTGGCAATCCATGGAAGAGCCGTTGGAAGCTGGCGCGCTGCGGTTGTTTGACCCCCATCCGACGGTCGGCTTTGGCGGCGGGTCGGGCAAGGCCAGCCCCACGCAAGGGACCAACCACCCCGCCGGTGTGCGGGTGCATTTTCACGTTCCGGAAGGGGCGGAGCAGGGGGCGCTGACCTTCAAAGACAGCGACGGGGCTGTCATTCGCGCGTTTGCTACGGACGCCGATGACAAGGCCGACAAGCTGGAACTCAAGGCCGGGCTGCAGCACTTTGATTGGGACTTGCGCTATGAGAAGGCGGACAAATTTGACGGCCTGCTGATGTGGTGGGGCAGCCTGTCTGGTCCGGTGGCCCCTCCGGGGACTTACGCCGCCGAGCTGGCTGTGGACGGCGATACGCTGTCTTCCACGTTTGAAATTTTGCTCGATCCCCGATCAGAGGGCACTGCAGCCGACAGAAAGGCCCAGTTTGACTTTCTCAAGTCGGTGCGTGACAAGGTGGACGAGACCCACGATGCCATCCGCCACATGCGGGCCGCCCGTGGACAAATTGCGGCCCTGACCGGCCGGTTGGATACGGCAAAACACGACGAGGTGATCGCTTTGGGCAAGCAGCTTGACTCCACCATGGTGGCGATCGAAGAGGTGCTGTACCAAACCAAGCTCAAGAGCAACCAAGACATGCTCAACTACCCCATCAAGCTCAACAACAAGTTGGCGCACGTGGGTTCGCTCGCCAACATGGGCATCTACCGCCCGACGGCGCAGATGTACGGTGTGCGGGATGCGGTGACAGCGGAAATTGATGTGGAGTTGGGCAAATGGTACGCCCTGCGCGACGTGGATTTGCCCGCACTCAATGCCGCCATCCGCGCCCACGAAATCGACATGATCGCGGTCCCTGAGGACTAACTGAGGCGGTCAGCGAATGATGGTCAGGGTGCCCTGCTTGACGGCGGGAAAGCCCAGTTGGTCGCGGTAGGTCACCGTCCACACGTAGATGCCGTTGGGCACGTAATGGGCGCCGTCGTGTGTCTGGCCCAGCCACGGTTGTCCGGGGTCGGTGGTGGACCACACCAGTGCCCCCCAATGGTTGCGGATTTCCGCAGCATAGGAGGTGACGCCCAACGCGATCGGGTGCCAGGTGTCGTTGATGCCGTCGCCGTCTGGCGTAAAGGCAGAGGGGGCGTGAAAAATGGTGCCGTTCACCAGCACTTCTGCGGTGGCCGTGGCGGTGCAGCCGTCGGGGCTGGTGACCGTCTGTACGATGTCAAAGGTGCCTCCGTCGTTGAAGATGTATTGGCCATCGGCAGAACCCAGGCCGCCGCCATCGCTCATCCAATAGCTCACTTCATTGGCAGCATCGGTCGTGGAGGTCACGGTGACCTGCGGTTGAAGCAGCTCCACCACGGTGGGGGCTACGGTGAAGCCCGGTTCCGGATTGGGCAGCACGGTCACCGCTCCGGGGACATCGAAGGTGATGGTCGTGGGGCAATTCCCCAAGGAGGTGGCGGTCACGGTCACGTCGTAGGTTCCGACCTGTTGGTAGAGGTGGGCGGGCACGTCGACCAAGGTGAAGGTGCCATCGCCAAAGGTCCAGGCGTAGTCCAAGGGCATGGCCGGATTGGGATCGGCAAAATTCACCGTCAAGGGGACGCAGCCTTGGGCGGGCCAGATGTCTACAGGGAAGGGCGCCAAAAAAGGCGGGACTTCGATGAAGACGGAATCCTGCGTGCCGGCGCTGCAACCGATTTCCTCCAGGGTCAACGCCACAGTGTGCCACCCGCTTGAGTTGAAGGTGACATCGGAGATGACCGACCCGCTGCCGGTCTGTGGAGTGGCCCCGTCAAAGGCCCAACTGTATGCTGCACCGCCGTAGATGGCTCCTTCGGCGATAAACGTGAAGCTGTTTCCGTCCAGGCACTGGCTGTCTGGCGGGGTGAACCCCGGAGCTGGTGCGTGGACAGTGAGGTCAAAAGCAGCCGAAGACAGCAGGCATTCGAGCCCCGTGAAGGTGACTTCGAGGTTGTAGATGCCCGCATTGGCGGCTGCGGCATCGGGAATAAAAGCCGACGGGTTGGTCCCAACGTATCCATCGGGGCCGGTCCAGCTGTAGTTGGCCAGCGATTCCGCGAGGGGGTTGCTGGTGAATTCCGGCACCAAAAGCGTCACATCGTCTCCCAAACATGTGGTGCCCACAGGCTCTATCACCACCGGTGGACAGACGCCGGTTTGCACGTTGAGCACGGTGACCGCATCTACCGGACAGCCATTGGCGTCATAGAGTGCACTGGCGCCATCATTGGTTTGGGCGTTGCCTGAAATGTCTCCTTCGCCAAAAATGTCGGCTGCCCCTGTGAGGGTGCCGTCGCATTGCAGCAGCAGGCAATCCTCGGTCAGCTGTACTTGAAATTTGAAGGCCACACTGTCCAAGCCCAAGGGGTCATTGTTGAGGGTGCCGCCACTGGTGGCAGTGGCACCAGCGCCCACCCTTACTTGTACCATCTGTTGGTCCGCCACGAATTCTCCGGGATCGTCACCCACCGCGTCGGTCATCGCGCCAGTGAGTGGGCCTGTCAACCACGCCAGGCTGCCGGGTACGTAATTGGTGCGGATGTCCAGTGTCTTGGTCATGTACACCGCTTGGGCCGCATCCGATCCCAGGTTCTTGCCGACGACGGTGTATTCCAAGATGTCGCCCGGCTCGGCCACCCCGCCATTGATGTCCTCGATGAAAACCGTGGCCCGCAAGTCGGGCTCGTAGACGTCAACGACAGCGCTGATGACCTGCACGGTGATGGATTCCCCGCCGGTGGTGACGCGGATGGTCGCCTCGGTGGCGTTGTTGGGCAGGAAATCGAAGGCGCTGTTGTCGGGCACGAAGATGTTGGCGTCGTGTCCCAGGGTGTTGTTGAATGCCGGCTGCCGCCAGGGGTTCATGACGCCGTCGGTGCTGTGCGTGCTGTTGAAGACGTTGTCGATGTCGTGTGTGGCGTCGGCGATGTATTCAATGTTTCCGGTGCCATTGAACCCGAGTTGGTCTCCGCCTTCGCCCCGGTCCCCATCGTAGGCCACCACGCCCAGTTGGAGGTCCACAGGACCAAGGGGAGGGGTCAGAAAACCGGAGATGGGCACATCCACCGTGCTGTTGTTGCCTCCGCCCCAGCTGGACGTGATCATGGCGAGCCCATCGAACAGGGTGAGGTTGCGCATGGGTTCCAGGGCGTCTTCGTACACGATGACCAGGACCCACCCGCCCCACGAGGAGTTGTCCTGATCGGCGATGATGTTGGCCACGGTGTAGCGGGCGTTGACGGGGTTGTCGGAGACCCAGTCGGTGACGTCGGCAAAGCAGCAGTAATTGTCTACGTTGGAGGCGTCAAACGCGAATTCCTCCTCGGCAAAGACATCCACGTAGGGGGCATTGTCGCCGGCACGGATTTTTACTTGGTCCTTGAGGCTTTCGTTGGGCACGAATCCATTGCCCAGCCTCCCCGCCCAATACAGCCCGGCAAAGCTGATTTGTGCGCAAGTGCCGAGCGCCAAGCTGTCCGATGATGCGCACCACGTGTCGGGGTCGTTGTCCCCATCGAAGTACTGCATGCTGTGCCCGTTGTTGTTGTCTTGTGGCCACCCCGTGATGGGCATGGCCTCTTGGGCTGCCGAGCAGGAAGTCCCCGTGCCGCAGTACATCGTGGTGTTGGCCAGATACTGTATCCCTCCATTTTGCTGGGCCTGAAACCGGATGTCAAAGTCCTCGATGACCTGCGCATGGACCGCGCCACCACAACACGCCAACAAGAGCAGCGTATGCGCGATGGGGGTATGAAATCCGAAGGGCATCAATGGAAGAACGTCGACAAGGGTCAGAAGGTTTGCTGCAATTTCGCTCTTTCTGCAGGTTGTTTTTCGCAAGGCTGATTGTGGCGTGTTTTTGGACGTTGAATGCAACGGCTTTGGGTGTGTGTGCGTCCAATATTCAAGCATGCGATTTTACTTTCTTCTCCCTGTGATTTTTCTTTTCGTGACCAGCTGTTCTTCTGATGGAGACGGCGGATGTACGGATTCCAGTGCCACAAACTTTGATCCCAATGCGACGTCGGATGATGGCAGCTGCGAATATGACATGATCACCAATGGTTGTCCCAGTGAGTTGCCCTTTGACGGCTACACTTATGACATTGTTGAAATTGGAGACCAGTGTTGGTTTGCGGAAAACCTGCAGTCCACTTCCTTCTTGAACGGTGGGGACATAGACGAAATAACCGACGATGCCGAGTGGAGTGAGTATGATTCTCCCGCCCAGTGCATCTACGAAAACGAACCGGCCAATTTGGCGACCTATGGACGCCTCTACAACGGCTACGCCGTGACGGGGGAACTGGCGTTGTGTCCAGAGGGTTGGCATATACCCTCGACCGAGGACTGGGAGGAACTTGAGGTCTTCATCGGTGTCCCTGTTGAAGACATTGGCACGTTGGCCACATGGTTGGGTGAAGAGGAGGGTGCGGGCGCATCCCTCAAGGCGACTTCAGGTTGGAGTAACGGTGGCTCGGGAACGGATGTCCACGGGTTTTCGGGGATGCCGGGAGGCTCCCGTTTTTATTCGGATGGCTCGTTCTTCAGCGGTGGCGATCACGCCCTGTGGTGGACGACCTCTACCATATCTACTGCCCTCAGCGAGCATCTTTTTCACCGTTCCCTTTGGAACCAACAGGATGGCATTTTGCAGGCGCATGTGCCCATGGAAGTCGGCGCGTCCATCCGTTGCCTACAGGACTAAGAGTCGGACGAATTGTGTGGATAAATTAAGTTGAGCAGGCATAATATATAGCTGTACTCGCGCATTTGAGGTTGATTGACAATCTCCCTACATTACTCGTAATCAAACGAGTATTTTCATGCCGCGCTTATCTATTGCTTTTGTTTTTCTATTGTTTTGTTTTTGTGCCTCGGCGCAAAAGGCACAACCCATTTCCGTTCAGGAACCCACGGTTTCGGATCAATTTGAGCCCAAGGCCCTTTTGCACCCGAGGCAGCTGGCACAGAATGCCCAGTGGAACCCCCGGATGGTGCTGATCCAAGAACAACCACCCAAACCGGGAGAAAGGTCTGCATCCAGGGAAGAGGAGCGGCAATTGACAGAGGATAAATACCGCCAACTGCGCGAAAATGATAGCTTGTGGCGAGAGGATACAGACAGCAATGAGCGCCCCGATGATGAAGGTGAAAACCGTTCGTCGGGCTTTTCAAGTGAGTCAATGGGAGGTACGCCCATTGTGGGCAACATCATTGATGGATATGGACCCACTTCTCTTCGTCCGCCGGACAACGCGATGGCGATCAACGGAAATGGAGACATCGTTTCTCTCATCAATGGTAGGATTGAGATTTTTGATGAGGACGGCACCGAGCAGTTGAGTTCATCTGTTGCCGACTTTTTTTCGGCTGCAGGACCGTCCGCCACTGTATTTGATCCCCGGGTAGAATATTCCCAGAACAACAACAAATACGTCATCGTGGTGATGCACGGGTCTACGCCGTCCACCACCAAACTGTACTTGGCATTTTCTACCACATCTGATCCCATGGACCCCTGGTGGTTTTATGTATTCGATGCGGACCTGTGTGCAGATGACGTTTCTTGGTTTGACTTCCCGAGTGTGGGCATGAGTTCCTCGGAGCTGTTCGTTTCGGGTAACCTCTTCACGCCTGTGGTGAATGACGCTGGAGAGACCAACAACAGTTTTGACCAGACCATCCTTTGGCAGATTGAGATGATGTCGGGATTTGTTGGGGCCAACGTCAGCGCCACCATTTTTTGCGATGTAAACAACTCCGGTGGGGGCAGCACGTTCACCATGGTTCCGATGTCCCACGGTTTTAGTTCTTATGGTCCCCAGATGTGGTTTGCTTCTACAAATGATGGCGCCAATATTCACTGGTGGCGCATATCGGGCGACTTGGATTCCTCGCCTACGCTGTCCTCTTTCGTCGGCGACATTCCCAATTATTCCGGTGCGGGAAGCTGTCCCCAATTGGATGAAAACAACCCACTTTCAGGCGGGGGGAACCGGCTGAGGGATGGCTTCTTTCACGGCTCCAACATTTATTGCACCCATGCCCTCAACAACGGGAATGGGTGGTATGGCATCCGGGCTTACCGCATCAATACCAACACGGGCGATGTGACGCATTCGGACATCTTGGGTTTGGACGGATATGACTACAGCTATCCCAGTATCGAGGCATGGGGCGCCAATTCCGCAACATGGGACGGGGAATGCATTCTCGGCTTCATGCGCACGGCCAGTGTGCAGTATCCGCAAATGAGGGCTGCTGTTTTGGGGTCGAATATGGTGTTCAACAGCAGTTTCCTTTTGAAAGGGGGAACCTCGGCCATTGGATTCAATGGTGTCAATGAAGATGGAACGCCCGCCACACAGCGCTGGGGAGACTATACGGATGCCCATTGGAGAGAAGGAACCGGCCACAGCGAAGTGTGGTTTTTCGCGCACGTTGGAGAGAGCAACAGCTACAAGAACTACATCGTTCAGGTTTCGGATGAATTCAATGGGTGCACAGATCCTGGGGCCTGCAATTACGATCCGCTCGCGACCACAGACGATGGGTCTTGCGAAACAGCGAGTTGTACAGGCTGTATGAATGAGAATGCCTGTAATTACAACCCTAATGCCACCATTGCAGGCCTGTGCCTGCTTCCAGGATGCACCGATGCTTCCGCCTGTAATTACAGCTTGTTTGCGGGCTGTAGTGACGGAAGTTGCTGTTACAACACCTGCCTCAAATTGAACATGGAGGATTCTTTCGGTGACGGCTGGAATGGTGCGACATATAACATAAGCAACCTGAGCACGGGCACATTGGCCTCAGGAACCATGGAGAACGGTTTTTCTGAGACTGTGACGCTGCCATGCGCTGAAGCGGGGTGTTATGAGATTGAGGTAACGAACGGCATTTTCCCTGGAGAAATCTCTTGGAGTATCGAAGCGGATGAGAGTGGATTCGTATTCTATTTCCCCGGTTTTGAGCCAACCGTGGATACGGTGGCAACAGGGGGTGCTGGCAGCTCGGTTATTTTCACTGTTGGAGGAGGTGGTGAAGACGGCGGTTGCACGGACAATGCGGCCTGTAACTATGATGATACTGCGCTTTGTGATGATGGGTCCTGTTGTTACGAGAACTGTATTTCCATTTTGATGACGGACGATTTTGGCGATGGTTGGAACAACAACATTTGGGTCGTTTCGGACTTGGAATCAGGAGAAATTGTGGAGACGGGCACACTCAGCGAGGGCGCCGTGGGAGAAGGCCTGGCCTGTCTGCCAGACGGTTGCTATGGATTTTCAATCGACGCTGACGCCGGTCTTTTTGCCTATGAAATTGGCTGGACCATCATGGTCGGGGATGTCGAAGTGGGCGCCGGTGGATACTTGGATGAAACCTCGTTTTTGGTTGGAACGGGTGTGGAAACGGCTGGATGTACGGATGCCAATGCGTGCAATTATGATTACACCGCCTTGTGCGATGATGGCAGTTGTTGTTTCTCGAACTGTGGATCCTTGCTCTTGCTGGATTCCTATGGTGATGGATGGAATGGCGGGTCTTTGAACCTGTCAAGTACTGACGGCAGCATGGCGCCCATGATTTGGACCTTGGTGGGGGGAGATGAAGATGAAGTCACCCTTTGCTTGGAGGATGGCTGCTACTTGTTGAGCACCAGCGAAGGTCAATGGCCAGAGGAGGTCTCTTGGTTGTTCAATGTCTCGGGAAGCATTACCGGAGGCGGAATGGACTATGATGAGACGTTGATTGGAATCAATTCCCTCTTGGGCTGCACGGATGCGATGGCGTGCAATTATGATGAGCTGGCTGTGTGTGATGACGGAACATGCCGAACTGCAGGATGTATGGATGCGGCTGCATGCAACTTTGACCCGGATGTGGATTGTGGCGATGCCGCCCTGTGCAATTACGCGTGTTGGGGATGCACCTATGCTGAGGCAGACAACTACAATTCATCGTCGACTTATGATGATGGATCATGTGAGTTTCCGTCAGGAGAAGAGCCCGACTGCCTGGGAGACTTGAACGGAGACTTGGCCGTTACTGTGGCTGACCTGCTGGTGCTGCTCGGTGTCTTTAGTTCAATGTGTGAATGACCATCTTTGACGGATGGTCATGAAGATAAAGGGAGGCGCCTGTCCCGAAACTGGGGCAGGTCGTCTCTTGTGTTGGGTGGCGTTTGCGGTGCCGATGTTCGCCGGGTGTGCGGGAGGTGAGCAGACACCAGATGCACCTGCTGCGCCGAGTGCCGCCCTCATGGAGGCGTCGGAAGCCGCGCCAATCCCTTTCCACGAGGGCGCCTTGGAAGTCTTGTCTTTCACCCTGGACTCCATTGTCGATATGCAAGGGGTTCCGGTGGCGGCCGTGGAAGTGGAAGAACCGGACCTTGTGCTCCACTTCACCGCTGAGGGGAGGGAGGACGCGAGGATCTGGATTCTGGACCCCGCTACAGGTGTGATTCAACAGCAGCTGTACGCCGGCCGCGTCAAACCAGGTTTAAATGCGTTTCGCTTCCAGCACGACCCGCTGCCCAAAGGACTTTGGGAAGTGGTGGTGGCGTTTCAGGGAGGGTTGGACACGGTCCAAACCGTCCGCTTCAACAAGAAGTAGCTGGCTTATTGGAAGACCCGGACGTAGTCGATGGCCATGAATTGCGGGAAGGTGGTGGAGGCATTGGGATAGCCCGGCCACTGTCCACCTACGGCGACATTCAGGATAAAGAAGAAGGGGTTGTCAAAGGGGTAGGGCTGGCTGCCCGTGACGTTGGCATCGATGCTGTAAAAAGGGGTGTCGTCCAGCAGCCAGGTGATGCCGTTTTCATCCCAGTCGATCGAGTAGACGTGGAATTCGTCCGCAAAGGATTGGCCAAAGGGGAGGTTGGTCGCTTGGCCCACATAATTGTGCTGCGTCCAATCGGCGCCAAAGTGGACGGTGCCGTGCACCACATTGGGCGCTGACCCGATGAGCTCCATGATGTCGATTTCCCCGCAGGCAGGCCAGCCGGCGGAGGGAAAATTGCCCCCCAGCATCCAGATGGCCGGCCAAATTCCCTGTCCAAAGGGGAGCACCGCGCGCACGTCGATGCGGCCGTATTGGAATTCCTGCAACCCTATGGACTTCATTCGCGCCGAAGTGTATTGGTTGCCTTCGTCTTCGGCCACAATCAGCAGGTTGCCATTGGACAGGTATGCGTTGTCGCTGCTGGAAGTGTAGTTCTGCAGTTCTTGGTTGCCCCAGCCGCTGGCGCCGAGGTCGTAGGTCCAATTTTGGAGGTCGATGGCCTCACCGTTGAATTCATCCGACCAGACGAGGGCCTTTCCGGGGTAACCCTCGGCGGAGGTGTACCCTTGGTCGGTGACCCAAATCACCGTGTCGTCATTGCGTATGGTGCCGATGGCTTCCTGCGTGCCCCCTGCGAGCACGGCATTGCTGGAGCCGGTGAGGACCACACGAAACTCCTCGTCTTCCTCCTTGTATTCGTCGATGACGATCTCGACGAAAATGGAGGCTGAAGCCGTTCCGGCAGGAATGGTGAGGGAATCCGATACATGGATGTAGTCGTTGTCCGCCTCGGCGGTCAAGGCGCGCGTCTCGAAGCGCACTGTGATGTCCCGTGTGGTCGAAGCATTGAGCACCAAGGGGAACTCAAAGACACTGTTGGCCTCGGTCTCCTCTGCACTGATGTTGATGGGGAAGCTGATTTCGGGTACAAAAACAGGACCTTCTTCTGGGGTGCATCCGCCCAAAAAGCAAGAGGCAATGACGAGCGAGAGCAGGGCGGATGGTTTCATGATGCGTTTGAAAGTGGGCAAAGATAACCGCCGCTACAGGGGGCTGAATCCAGTTCATGCCCGGTTTTGGACATGCCAACCCTTTGGTTCCGTTTTTGATACCGTCTTCGTTCCTTTTGATCAGGCTCTGGTCTTGTCGAAGTGTATTTTTACGACAGATGGTTAGCACACACTCAGCACCGTTTTCTGCTTTCGGGGTATTGCTTGTTTTTGGCATGCTCTTCCCCCTGTCTGCGCTGTCTCAGGACCGCCTTTCCACCTCGGGACCGGACATTGTCAATGAGGCCGGCGAAACGGTCTTGCTCCGCGGGATGGGGCTGGGCGGGTGGATGCTTCAGGAGGGATACATGCTCCAAACGGCCGGTTTTGCCAATGCGCAGCACGAGATCCGTGCCAAAATCGAGTTGCTCATCGGGGAGTCGGCCACAGATGAATTCTACACGGCTTGGCTGCAGAACCACGTGACCAAAGCCGACATCGACGCGATGAAGTCATGGGGGTTCAATTCGGTGCGTCTGCCCATGCACTACAACCTGTTCACCTTGCCGATTGAAGAGGAGCCGGTGCCGGGCGAGAACACCTGGCTGGACCTCGGTTTTCAGTTGAGCGACAGCTTGGTGTCGTGGTGCAAGCAAAACCAGATGTACGTGGTCCTCGACCTGCACGGTGCGCCAGGCGGCCAGGGATACGACGCGGCCATATCAGACTATGACCCCAGCAAGCCTTCCCTGTGGGAGAGCGTGGAAAACCGCAACAAAATGGCGGCGCTCTGGAAGCGGGTGGCCGCGCACTATGCCGAGGAGGATTGGGTGGCGGGGTACGACCTGTTGAACGAGCCCAATTGGGACCTGCCCGGCGGCGTCGCGTTGCGCAACCTCTACATGCAGTGTACCGACAGCATCCGATCGGTGGACCCGGACCACATCATTTTCATTGAGGGGAACTGGTGGGCCAATGATTTCTCAGGCCTGACGCCACCTTGGGATGACCAGCTGGTGTATTCACCGCACAAGTACTGGAGCATCAATGATGTGGGCTCCATGAATTTCGCAACCAGCATACGCAACGCCTACAATGTGCCCCTGTACCTCGGCGAGAGCGGGGAAAATTCCAACGTTTGGTTTCGCGATGCGATCCACCTCCTCGAGGACCTCGGCATCGGTTGGGCCTGGTGGCCGTTGAAGAAGGTGGCCAGCATTTCGGCGCCCCTGTCCATTGAGAAGAGCCCGGAGTACCAGACGCTCTTGGACTACTGGAGCGGCGATGCGGCGGAACCGACTGCAGCGTTTGCCACGGCGGCTTTGATGGATTTGGCCGAGAAATTGAAATTTGAGCACTGCACCGAGCAACGCAATGTCGTGGACGCCATGTTTCGGCAGGTGCAATCGGATGCGTCCATTCCCTTTTACGAGGACCAGCAGATTCCTGGAATCCTGCATGCGACTGATTTTGACTTGGGGGCTGTGGGATCGGCCTATGGCGACATTCAGGTGGCCAACTACCACGTCAGCACCGGCAACTACACGGAGTGGAACACCGGTTGGCAATACCGCAACGACGGGGTGGACATCACTTTTTCCAATGACCCTGTCCACGACAACGGCTACAAGGTCGGTTGGGTCGCCACCGACGAGTGGATGAAGTACACCGCCCATGTGACCACAGCAGGGCTGTACGACATTGAGATGCGCGTCTCGGTGGGCGAAGCGGCTGGCTTGGTTCACTTTGAAGTGGACGGTACAGACGTGACGTCTTACGTGCCACTGCCCGTCACAGGACTCCCCGGGGGATGGCAGACGGTGACCATCGAAGATGTCTACTTGCAAGAGGGGCCTGTGGGCTTGGTCTTTTGGGCGGACGCAGGGGGCTTTGAGGTGAGCCATTTCGATGTCTCTTTTACCGGCACAACGGCCGCCGCTGTGGACATGGGGGTGGTCAATGGCAAGACTTTGGGGCCCCAGCAAGTGGCTTTGACCCTCAACAAGCCGATGGTGCAGCCCTTGTTGGATGCCTCCTACACGTTCACGCTGTTTGCGGACGGCACACCCTTGACCTTGCTCGGCATGTCTGCGGACCCCAGCAGCGACCGCGTGATTGTGTTTGACGTGGAAGAAAACATGGACGCCACCATGGACCTGACGCTGTCGTACAATGGCAACACGGTCACGTCCACCGATGGCAGTGCGCTGGCGGCTTTTCAGTTTGCCGAGGTCTTCAACGACTTGGATTTCCGCTATGCGATTCCGGGTTGGATTGAAGCCGAAGGGTTCAGTGAACAGGTGGGTGTGGAGCTGGAAACAACCCAGGACAACGGAGGCGGTCAGAACGTCGGTTTTCTCGACCCCGGAGACGTGATGGAGTACGACGTCAACGTCCGCTATACAGGCGACTATACCGTGCGTTTCCGGACGGCATCCGAGAGTTTTGGTGCGGTATCCATGGAGCTGATTGATGAGAATGGACTCAGCACAGGGTTGGGCGAATCCACATTTCAGTCCACGGGTGGATGGCAGACTTGGGCCACATCCGAGCGGGAGGTTTACGTGGAATCGGGGCTGTACACCTTGCGGTTGACCGTGACACAGGCGCCATTCAATTTCAACTGGTTTGAGTTCGAATACGAAGAGGAGGTTGAAGAGCAGGGCACGACCTCATTCCAGACGGTATTGGCTTACCCCAATCCTGTGCAAACGGGACAGGTCACCGTGGCCTTCTCCGTGTTCTTTCCTCAGAACTTGACGCTGTCCATTTATGACGCTACGGGACGCCCGGTGTATGGACGGACATTCGAAGATGCCGCCTTCATCCAAGAGACGTTGTCTTTGGACGGGTTGGCCGCAGGTGTCTACGAGGTGTTCGTGCACCGTGAGGACGGGACGGTCAATTCTGGCCGTTTCCTCAAGCCGATTCGTTGACCCCGCGCAGGGTCACCTGGGCGCGAACGTCATGTTGGTGCCAAAAGAAAAGGGGACCGGCCCATGGCCAGTCCCCTTTCTGATCAGATGAGAATGCCTGATTACTGGGCAATCAAGCGGAAATTCCAATAGGCTTCGCCCGGGTTTGCACCGTAGTCCACGGTAACTGTGACCCGTTCTACGCCGTCGTTGTTGCTGTACTCGTACACTTCGTAGGTGATGGTGCCCACGGGAGTGCCGGTGCCGTCGTCGGGAAGTTCTCCGCCGTTGAAAGCTTTGTTGAACCCGATGAAGGCGCCTACACCATTGACGGTGATTTCGGTATCCGTCGCCGTGAAGGCATGGGTGCCGGCTGCGAATGCATCGAGCGGCGGGGTGAGCAGTGTCTCGTCCAGGCATTCATTGCCGCCGCCGAGGTAGCCCTCTGCCCAAACGACACCTTCGGTGGTGTATTCCATGGTGCCGTCATCAAAGAAGATCCACTCGTCGTCGAGTTGGCAGGCACGCTCAATCACACCGGCAGCATCAATGCCGCCCCACCAGTCGCCACAGCCTTGGCATGGGCCGACGTAATAGCTGGCCTCGCCGTCCAACCTCCAGGCTTTGCCGTCGGCATCCGAAAGGAGGTCCGAGGTAAAGACAGCGGAGCTGATGGAAATGGTCTGTGCATTGTCGTCACTGGCACCACCGTCGTCTGATGCGGTCAAGGTGACCATGTAGTCGCCATCCATGGCGTAGGTGTGCACAGGGTTCACTTCTGTACTCATGCCACCATCACCGAAGTCCCAGCTGTAGGACGTGGCGTTGGATGAGGAGTTGGTGAAGGTCACCTGGTTGCCGTCTTTGACGTAAGAGAAGTTGGCGGTTGGCGTGGAGGAGGGGATGGGGGGAAGGTCGGCCTCGTCGTGGTAGTGGACGAGGTAGAAATTCCATGAGAATCCGCCATCAAGGCCTACGATAGCGAGGCTGATGCGGTCGGAAGTCTCACCTTCCTGCATGTCGATGATCTGGTAGGTCTTGGCCGCCACCGGGACGTAGTTGTCACCGGCTTCGGTCTTGTTGCACAAACCGATGTAGGCACCAAAACCGGCAATGGTGATGGTGTTGGTGTTGGTGTTGAAGTCGAAGGTGTAGTCGCCTCCGTTGGCGAACGCACTGAGGTCTTCGCCATTGGGTCCGGTAAACACACCGGGCTCGTCTTCGCTGAAGCAGTTCTCGTCTGCTCCGAGCCACCCGCCATTGGCGTCCGCGTCTACAAAGAGCGTGCCTTCGGTGTTCATGTCAAACGTCCCGTCTGTATTGAAGGTGTAGCCGTCATCGAGGATGCAAGGGCGGTCACCGTGTGGTGTAACACCACCAAAAGACCACCAGCTGTTGTCGCCAATGCTGGGACCGATACCGAGGGCAATTTCTTCGCGGTCCAGGTACCATGTCTTTCCTTCTGTTCCCGAGAGGAAGGCGTTGGCTGTGTTGGGGTCCGTGATGATGATGGTCTCCGACTTGGACGCGGAACCATCGAGGCCCGTAGCGGTGAGGGTGACTTCATAAGAGCCGCCACCAGCGTATGTGTGAACCGGGTTGGTTTCCGTGCTGGTGTTGCCGTCACCGAAATCCCACGCGTGGGAGGTGGCGTTGGCTGAGTAGTTGGTGAAGGTGACTTCGGCCCAGTTGGTGGTGCTCACTTCGTATTGGAAGCTGGCGATGACGGCTGCGGGTTCGGGTTCTGGGTCCTTTTTGCAGCTGACCACGACAAGGCTCATCAAAAGCATGAAGCCGAGTCCTTGAATCAATTTGTTCATGGGGTTGTGTTTATGGGGTTAATCTGAAGTTGTGTTGTAGAGTCTTTCCGAAAGTCGCCGGATATCAATTGAATAGGGATGCGTCGGGATAGGTGGTGAGGCCCGTTGCGATTTGTGTTTCTTCCAGTGCGATGGGCAGCCACAGGTGGTCTTGGTTGAAGTTGGCGGCCTTGTCACCGTCGCCGATGAAGAGGTCGGCATTGGCCCGGCCCGAGCGGACCAGGTCAAACCAGCGGTCGCCTTCACATGCCAATTCGGCACGGCGCTCATACCAGATGAGGTCCAACAGGCTCCAGCCTTCTTCTGCCATCACCGTCGCGGCACTGCGGAAGGTGCCGGAATTGTCTCCGGGGCCTGCTGCGCGCTCACGCACCACATCGATGTAGGACATGGCCATGCCGTCGTCGCCCGTGCCCCTGTGCAGGGCTTCTGCGAGCATGAGCAAGACGTCCGCATAGCGGAATACATGGGTGTTTTGTGCCTTGGTCAGGTGCTCGTTGCCGCCATTGACGTTGGTGCCGGCGAACGCCTTGAGGTTGGGGTACTTTTCCTGCCAATACCCGGTGTAGTCTACGGGATTGTTGTCTGTCATGTCAATGAGTGGATCGCAGTTCAAACCGGCGTCTGCCAGGTCTTGGGCCAATTCATCTTCCGAAAGGATCGCCACATCGCGGCGGTACGTATCGTCGTCCAGGAAGTGGTTCCACAGCCCCTCGGTGACGGACATGAAGCCCCATCCCGCCTCGTAATCGGGGTGCTCCGCACACAGTCCGCGCACGCCACAGAGTTGGATCATGCCATTGCCATCGACGCCTTCAAACCAACCCCAGTCGCTGGAGTAGAGTGCGGTGTGCTGGATTTCGAAGACGGACTCCAGGGTGTTGCGGTTGTCAAAGACAAACAACTCCTGCATGTCGTCCTGCAGCTGGTAGACGCCCAGGTCGACCACTTGTTGGAAAGCCTCGGCGGCGGACTGAAACAAGGCTGGATCGTCGCCCTTGAGGTCAGCCCAGTAGAGGTAGGCCTTGCCCATGAGGGCATGGGCTGCACCTTGGGTGACGCGCCCTTCTTGACCACTCGGAGCGATGGCTGGGAGGTGGGGGAGCGCTGCTTGGCAGTCTGAGATGACCTGCTGCATGACTTCGGACAGGGTGTTCCGTTCGAGGTTCATGTCGTCTGGCGTCAGGCTTTGGTTCACCACAGGAATGGGGCCGAAGTGACGGAACAACTCGAAGTGGTAGTAGGCCCTGAGCCACTGGGCTTGCGCCTTGTATTCGGTCACCGCATCTGATTCGATTTCGGTCAAATCAAGCAATGCATTGGCCCGACTGATGCCGATGAAGCCCTTGCGGTAGATGGGGTGAATGACCACATTGGTATTGGTGTTGGTGAAGTCGTCAAACTCCTGCCAACCGGGTTGGTCATTGTTTGAAGGGTCTCCGCCGGCGTTGGCGTTGTCGGAGCGGATTTCGCCAAACATGGTGGGGGAGATCCACTGACCGTAAGCCATGGACCAACCAATGGGGTCGTAGACGCCGATCAGTGCCGAGGCCACCTGGGCTTCGGTCTGGTAATAGTTGCTCGAGAGGAATTCGTTGACGGGTTCCACTTCGAGGCGGTCCTTGCTGCAGGCGGCCAGAATGAGCGCGAAGCCTGCGACGGCAATGAGGTTGCGATAGATCTTCTTCATTGTTCCGTGCTTTAGAAAGTGACGTTGAGGCCGGCTCCAAAGGAGCGGTTGTTGGGGTAGAATCCTTTGTCGATTCCGGTGTCGAGAATCCAGCCGCTGGTGCCGATGTCAGGATCGAAGCCGCGGTAATTGGTAATGGTGAGCAGGTTGTTGCCCGTGAGGTACACCTTGACTTCTTTCATCTTGGCGCGGTTGACCCACTCCGCAGGAAGCGACCAGCCGAGTTGGAGGTTGCGGAGGCGCAGGAAATTGCCGTTCTCCACGTAGAAGCTCGAGGGGCGCTGGTTGTTGTTGGGGTCCGTAGAAGTCAGCCTCGGCATCTCCTCGCTGGGCGCTTCGGGTGTCCATCGGTCCAGCCAAAAGGTCTGCATGTTGGAGAAGGTCACATCGGATCGCTCGTATGTGCGGTAGATGTCATGACCGAGCTGCGCATTGAAAATGGCATTGAGGTAGAAATCCTTGTAGGTCAGGTTGCCCGTGAGGCCAAAGATGTGCTTGGGCCAAGGGCTGCCGATGTCGCCGATGTCATCGGAATTGATGATGCCGTCACCATTGGTGTCCAAGAACCGGATGTCGCCGGGCTGCGCATTGGGCTGGAGCAAGTCGCCTTCGGCATTGATGTGGGTGAAGATCTCCGACTGGGTCTGGAAAATGCCAGCGGCTTGGTATCCCACAAAGTGGCCCACCGCGTAGCCCTCGGTCATCCGCGTGATGGCGGTGTTGCGCACGGGCCATCCCCAACCGTTGAGGTAGCCTGTTTCGCCGGCCACGCTGGTGACTTCGTTTTTGAAGTGCGTGTAGTTCAGCGTGGTGTTCAGCTTGAGGTCGCGCTCCCCCATGCGATAGGTGATGCCCATTTCCACGCCCTGGTTGCGGATCTCGCCGAGGTTCGAGGTCGGGTTGTTGGTGGCACCGACATAGCCGGGAATCTGCTGCTGCATGAGCAGGTCTTTGGTCGTCTTGCGGTAGACGTCGGCCTCGATGGAGAGCTTGTCATTGAACAGGCCGACTTCGACACCCAGGTCGAGTTGCTCGCTCTCTTCCCACCTGACGTTGGGGTTGGGCGGGGCCGCCAGGGCGGTACCTGTATTCAACACCTGTTCGTCTGAACCAAACGAGTAGGTAAACGCATTTTGGATGCGGGCGACATAGCTCAGTGGAGAGATGCGGTCGGAACCGTTGACGCCCCAGGAGGCGCGCAGCTTGAGGAAGCTGACCTTTTCGGAATCCTTGAGGAAGTCCTCCTTGGAGGCCACCCAACCCACGGAAGCGGAAGGGAACACGCCGAAGCGGTTGTTCTCACCGAAGTTCGAAGAGCCGTCGCGGCGAATGGTGGCGGACAGCAGGTACTTCTCGTCGTAGTTGTACAACAGGCGAGAGAAGGAGCTGATCAGCGCGTAATCCACCGAAGCCCCGCCAAAGGTCAGGTCGAGGGTGTCTTGTCCGGCGTCGATGTAGTGGAAGTTGGGGTTGAAAGCCGCGTCCTCGGGGATGTTGGAGGTCGAGCCGCCCACCTGGCGGAATTGGGTGGTCCGGTAGGACGTTCCGAGCAGAAAGTCAAAGTTGTGCTTGTCGTCGACCGTCTTGGTGTAGTTGGCGGTGTTTTCCCATTGGAAGCCCTGGAAGTTGCCCGACCCTTGGCCGACATCGTTGGTCAGGTTTTGGGCTGCGGGGTGGAACTCATAGACCGGGGTGAAGTAGCGGTAGTCATACCAGTTCAGGTCAAAACCCGCATCCGTCTTGATGCGCAAGCCTTCCATGATGTTGGCTTCGAGGAAGATGTTGCCCAGGATCTGGTCCGATTTGTTGTCGCCATAAGCGAGGTACAAGCGGCTCAAGGGGTTGATGTATTCCTTCTGCACCCAAGGCGATTGGGCAAAGCCGAATTGGCCTTCCTCGTCGTACAGCGGGGTCAGGGGGTCATAGGCAAAGGCATCGGACTGCACACCGCCAAAAGCGCTGTTGGTGCCGATGTTGTTGTTCTGCGTCCGGTTCAAATAGAGGTTCTGACCGATGGTCAACATGTCCTTGACCTTCTTGGTCGAGTTGTAGCGCATGGCGTAGCGCTTGTAGTTGGATTTGTCTCCGCCAATCACACCGTTCTGGTCCCAGTAGTCGATGGACAGATAGGAGTTGTTGCCCGATGCGGTGATGCGGTGGTTGATGACCTGCGCCGGATTGAAAATGGCCTCCATCCAGTTGGTGTTGGCGTCCAAGGGGTCACCCAGGTCAGGAAAGCCCAAGACGTCCAGAGCCGAAGTCTGGTTGCTGTTGCCAAATTTTTCTCGCATAAGGATCACGTAGTCCTCTGCATTGAGCATGGTGGGCAGCTTCCACGGGTTGGAGTTGAGGTAGCTCGAGGCATAGGTGATGCTGCCATCGCCCTTGCTGCCGCTCTTGGTGGTGATGATCACCACGCCGTTGGCAGCGCGCGCACCGTAAATGGCGCTGGATGCAGCGTCTTTGAGAACGTCCACAGATTCCACATCGCTGGGGTTGATGTTGTCGATGTTGCCCACCTGCAAGCCATCCACCACATACAATGGGGAGTTGTCCCCGTTGGTGCTGATGCCGCGAATCAGGATGCTTTTGCCCGAACCGGGTTGGCCACTGGATTCGTTGATGATCAGACCGGATGTCTGTCCTTCCAAGGTGGAAGTGACATCGGGCACGGCAATGCCTTCGATGTCTTTGGCGCTGACCTTGGAGATGGAGCCGGTGGAGACCTTTTTCTTCTGCCTTCCATATCCTACGACCACGACTTCTCCGACCAGCTCAGCATCCACGCTCATGGAAACCCGCAGCGGGCTGGCGTTGCTTACGGTCAAGGTCTGGGTCTTGTATCCGATAAAGCTGAATGTCAATTCAGTGGGCAGGGAAGCCACAGAGAGGGAAAAGGCACCATCGCCATCGGCTGTGACGCCGCGGGTAGATCCGACTTCTATGATGGTGGTGCCGATCAGGGGGGTGCCTGAATCGGCATCGTTGACAACACCACTCAGGGAGATGCCCTGGGCATGAAGCGTTTGGAGGCCCGAGGTGAGAAATCCTACGGACAAGAGCAATGCCCACAGGGGACATCGCAAGGATGTGTGAATCATGAATCGCTTGATTTGGAATGGTTCCCAGCAGGGAATATCGGAGACTTCAGTCCATTAGGAAGCGACCTGCTGATTATCGGTGTACAAAGTACACATACAGGGGCGCTGGCTCAAACCTCACTCCGAAAAAAAAATGGAGATGACTGGGGGATGAACGCACCGGCTCGAGGTCAGTTCAGTTGGCCTGCAACGAAGCCTGTGGTCCATGCGGCTTGAAAGTTGAAGCCGCCGGTGATGCCGTCCACGTCCAATACCTCTCCGGCGAAATACAAGCCTGGTGCGACCCGGCTCTGCATGGTTTTGAAGTCCACCTCAGCCAATGCCACGCCGCCGCAGGTGACAAACTCCTCTTTGAAGGTGGTCTTGCCTGAGACGGTATAGACGTCATTGAGCAGGTGGTCCATGAGTTTGTTGCGGGCCTTTTTGCCGAGGTCTTGCCACAGCGTATCGGGGGCGATGCCTGCTTTTTCGATGAGGTGGGACCAGAACTTGCGGGGCAGGTCCCAAGGACAAGCGTTGGCGATCTTCTTGCGGAGGATGGCCGGCAGTGCCTCGGCCATGGTGTGCAGGGCTTCGTTTTCATTGACCATCCCGATCCAATTGACTTGGATGTGAAACTGGTAGCCGCGCTGTTGGAGTTCGCGCGCGCCCCAAGCGGAGAGTTTCAGGACCGCCGGGCCGCTCATGCCCCAGTGGGTGATGAGAACGGGCCCTTGGTGGGACAGTTTGGTGCCTTGAATGCGGACGATGGCTTGGGGAACGACCAGGCCCATGCGCGCCGTCACGGATTCGCCGGGCATGTTGAAAGTAAAGAGGGAGGGGACCGGTTCGGCGATGGTGTGGCCCAAGGCCCGCAGCCAGTCAAAGCCGGCAGACTTCGGGCTGCCTCCCGTTGCTACAATGACGTGGTCATAGTGTTCGCCATTGATTGCGAAGCCCGGGTTGTCCGCCAGAGGGGTGATGGCGTGAACAGGCTGTTGGAGGCGGATGTCGACCCCCGCCCGGCGCGCCTCCTGCATCAAGCAATCGATGATGGCTTGCGAGGTGTTGGCCTCGGGAAACATTCTGCCGTCTTCCTCGGTCTTGAGGGGCACGCCCCGAGAGGTGAACCAATCCACGGTGTGTTCGGCGTGAAATTGAGCAAAGGCCCGTTTGAGTTGCTTGCCCCCGCGGGGGTAGTTTTTGGCCAACGGGGCGGGGGAGAAGCAGGCGTGGGTGACATTGCACCGCCCTCCGCCGGATACCTTGACCTTGGCGAGCAGCTTGTTGGATTTCTCGAACAGTACCACCTGGGCATGGGGATGGTGCTCGGCGGCCGAGAGGGCCGCAAAGAAGCCTGCCGCCCCACCACCAATCACCGCCACAATGCGCCCGCCTTCCATGCCGGGAAATTACAGTCGCAAGACTTGCCCGACACCCGGGACATGAAGGATGGAAGTAAAGTGATGGCGGCCCCGTGTTCAAGTTGGGCCGAGACGCCATGGTCACTTGGCTGGCCAACGACGAAGACTTGCGCGTCTTCGATCCTTCGGGGAAAGGGGACAACGAGACTGTTGTGGGCGTCAGCGATCCGTTTGTGGACGGATGGAGGCGACGGCGGTGGTGTGGGCGTCGATGTCGGCCCGGTTCATCCGCATTTTCCGGAATGCGCCCGCATGGTACAGCGGGGCTTGGTTGTCGTAGAAGTCGCTGAAGACGTTGCCGGATTGGCCGGTCGGTAGAATGCTTTCCGCCGCGTCAACGTCCGCGAAGTCGATGCCAATCCGCATGGAGGGGCCGGAGAAGATGCTGTAGTCGACGTCCTTCTTCAATTTGAACTCGTATTTGCACAACGCGTCCTTGGCGGCACCGAGACCGTATGGTCCCACGTTGAGCCAATCGCCGAGTACCGGGACGTCGCCCATGGCGTGTTTGTGGGTGACCGTGTGCAACCTGTCGTAATGCCAATGGCCGCGGTCTGCGCCAAGGGCTCCTTCCAGGTCTTCGAGGGCGATGGACAAAGCGGAGGTCACAATGTCCGATGCCGTCTCGACGTCTGGAGTGGATACGTCGTCCCACCAAGGTGAGTTGGGGTTGGCGAGCAGGCGCGGGAAGGAGTTCTCGCTCACGATGGTGCGGTGCCAAGTTTCGAACTTCTCGTCGGCGCTGCTGTCTGCGGCGCTTTCGAACTCATCGGACATGGCGCCTTTGATGGTTCGGTACATCCAACGGTAGTAAACTGTGGGTGCGGTCTCTTCTTTTTTGTGGCTGCCCGTCCATTGTTGAAGCGCCTGCAGGCTTTCAAGGTCAGCGGCATTGAGGTCTTCCTGTTGGGCCAAGGCGATCAGGGCAGCACAATTTTGGGTGTAGACAGGAGAGTGGTGGTCGAGTTGCAGGGCCTGGGCATCGGCCAATGTCCAGTCGTCCTTGGCCGTCACGGCCGCCATGATCCCCGCACCGCGGGTGTTGCCCGCGTAGTAATGGCCGGGGTAGTGAACGCCGGCTACGCTGTCCGGGGCGTTGTTGGCAGAATACACATAGCCGCTGGCGGGGTTGACCGATTGCGGGTTGCGCGAAAAGGGGAACCAACCTTGGACCTCATGGGCGGGGTCGGTGCCGTCTATGGCGGTTTTGGTGTCTACGTGGTCTGGGCGGATGGGCAGTTTGGCGGCCGCCCACCAGGCGATATTGCCCTGGTCGTCTCCGTACATGAGGTTGATGCCGGGCGCGTGCATGAGCGCTGCCGCGGCCTGCACTTCCTCCATGCTTTTGCTGCGAGAAAACCCATAAAACGCCTCGTGGATGCGGTTTTCCGGGTACTGGGTAAACGTCCACCACATGGCGATGTCGTCTTCGATGAGTGGCCCGTGGTGGGTTTTTCTCAATGTGAATTGTACGTCTTCGCCGCCGGCGACATGGATGGTTTCCTCTTTGGACTGGATGTCCCGCCACTCCCCGCCGTGCAGGTACTTGTCGCCTTCAATGGTCTCGCGGTAGAGGTCGATGTCGTCGTTTACAAACATGGTGATCCCCCAGCTGTGCTGACGGGTATGGCCCATGGCGGGGAAGGGGAGTCCGCCGATGTGGTTGCCGTAGTATTCGATCTCCGGCGTCACAATGTGGGCTTCGTACCAAACGGAAGGCTGGGCATAGGCCATGTGCGCATCGTTGCAGAACAGGACTTTGCCGCTGGCGGTCTTGTCGCTGCTGATGACCCACGCGTTCGAGCCCAACCACTGTGGCACGGGCCGCAAAGCGTCGAGCCGGTGCACCTTGGCGGCTATGGCGGCGATGTCCGAAGCTGTGTTGTTGGAATGGCGATGTCCACTGGCCGTTGGGGCTGCGGTGGTTGCTGAAGCGCTGTCGGCAGGGGCTGCGGGCACGGGGATGCGGGTGAAACCGTCGGGTCCCAAGGCGAGGTCTGCCATGTAAGTGGGGCCCAGGTTGGTTTTCATCCAGTCGAGGATGGGTTCGGTCTTGAGGTGGATGGCAAAACTGTAGGCCATAAATCCTGTGGCGCAGTAGACATCGTGGGTATCAAACGGCTCTGGATTTGCGCCGAGGATTTGATACTCGAGCGGTTTTTTCCCCTCTGCAATGAACCGGTTGATGCCTTCCAAGTAGGCGGCCATGGAAGCCTGAATGCGCGCAGGCGCTTGGCGGGCGAATTCATCGGTGACTTGGCGCGCGGCTTCCCGCATCCCGAGGGTGCGGAGGTATTGGTCGTTTTCTACCATATCGGCCCCCAGCAACGCTGAAAGTTCTCCGGCTCCGGCCCGCCTGAGCAGGTCCATCTGCCAGAGCCGCTCCGAAGCATGAACGTAGCCCAACGCATACATCGCATCGTTTTCGGTTGCTGCATAGATGTGGGGCACGGCCATGTCATCAAAGACAATTTCAACCGGAGCGGAGACCGCTCCTGACTCCAGCCTGAAGTTGTAGTCTGTGCCGCTGGTTTGGACAAAAACGACAGCAAAACCGATGAGCAGGACCAGCAATAGGCCCAGCGCTTTGAGGACATTGTTCATGGCGCGCATGGTAGGGCGGAAAGGTACGCCAAGGCCTGTGTGCGGTTCTGTAGGCTGAGTCTTTACTTGCGGGCATCATGAGCATGTCGATTCAGGGTGTGGCCTTTTTTCTGGCGGTGGCGTGTATGTCATGCGCCGCCGCCCAATCCACTTGTTTGGAGGTGGGGGTCAACCCTTTTCATGACACACCGAGTTTGGCTGCCTTTTCCAAGCACATTGATGTTTTGGGGTGTTTTGATGTTTTGGCTGAGCCGGGCATTTCCGATGCGCAAGTGCTCCATGTGGCCGCGGTGGCCGCGGAGTTGATGGACCAGGATGAGGATGGGCGGGTGGATGACCCCGGGCTCGAAGCCGCCTTGCGTGAAGGCGGGGCGCTGATGCCCGTATTGGAGCGGTCAGGTTCACGGACCGAACGGCAGCTCTTTCGGGGCTACCGGGGTGAGGGGATGGCAGCGGTGTTGTATGCAGATGAAGTGGACCCTACTCGGCCGGGCCGCTGGGGAGCGGATGCGACGGTGGAAGAGGTGTTGCACACCCTTCACGTTGTGGGCTTTGTCCCGAGGTTTCCTCAGCAGCTGGGATTGGCTCCGGGAGTCTCTTCACTTTCCAAGGCCATGGATGTGGCACGAGGAGGGCGCTTCTTGAAGGTGCCGCGGGCGTATCCGGAAGGAGCATGGTACCATTATGACGACAAGACCTGCGACTATGGGTGCATGGCGATTGAATATTTGTACTGGGCGTCGGTCACCGAAATGGGGTTGCTCGATGATGCCGAAACCGCTGCGGGCATTGCCGATGAGTGGGCGTGGCATTCACCCGAAGGGCTGCGGCAAGGGGACGCCTTGGTCCATGCCATCATCACCGATCGCGGGCTGGGCTTGCCGCTGCGCGCGCCAGACGGTGAATATTGTCCCTCAGTAAAGATTCAGGAAAAGCGAAAGCACCCATGAAAGCAGCACCAGCCGTGACCATTGTCCCTTTTAGTCCAGCGTTTCGCGATGCGTTTTTTGCGCTGAACAAGGTGTGGCTGGACCGGCATTTTTTGCTGGAACCCTATGATATAGAGGTGTTGAGCAACCCGGAGAAGATGGTCCTTGCACCGGGGGGCGAGGTCTTTTTTGGCGTCCGTGGTGGCGTGGCAGTGGCCACATTTGCCCTGACCCCGCGCGCAGAAGGGGTGGTGGAACTCAATAAAATGGCCGTTCACGAAGGCCTGCGCGCGCAGGGCATTGGCCACAAACTGATGTCCTTTTTGATTGCGCACTGCCGCAAGCGCGGGGTGCACACCATAGAGTTGTATTCCCACACCAAGCTGGAAAGTGCATTGCACCTGTACCGAAAGTTTGAATTCAAAGAAGTCGCCCTGCCAGAGGATTGCGTCTATGACCGGGCGGACATCCGCATGCAATTGGTCTTGTAAAAGGTCAATGAAGCCCTCGACTCCGGCACGCTGCGGTCAATGGGCTGAAGTCCAATCTGTAGGTCATGCCCCCGGTCGTTTTTGGATGGGCTGCGAAGGGTACCTTGGGGTCATGATTTCAAGTTTGGATAGAGCGTGGAGGGCCCGGTTTGGGGGCGTCCTGCTCGTGGCTTTGGCGCCTTTGATTGCCGGGGCGCAGCAAATGCCGGACACCCTGTGGTTGGTGCCTGGTGAATTTGTCCTGGCCGGCGATACCATGCCCGCTTTGCGTTGGCTGCCCTCGGCCGATTGGGATACGGTAAATGTGTCTTTTCATGTGGCCGAGAGCGCGCCGCAGGAATTGGTGGTGGTCAATGGCGACACGGTCGACCATGCGTTTGACTTGGGGGTAGAAGGGTGGTCACCCGTGGTGTTGCCCCCGGGAACACCTGTCGGTCTCACCCTGCCCGCGTTGCCTGCGGGCAGCTATGCCTATGGCTCGGACTCGGAAAGGGGGCATGTACTGGGCGCTGCGGGTTTGGTCATCTCAGGACTGAACGACCTGCCGCATTTCCACTGGAACTTGGGCGATTGGGAGCCGAGTCGGCTGGCCGAAGTGTCCGCTGGAGGGACGGTGGACCCCGAGGCGGCATACGTGCCCCGTCAGTTTACCGTGAACGACCGCATTTTCCCCAATACCCTGACTGATCCTTTCGGCCATGTGCAAATCGGGGTCGGGACTTCTTGCTACATCACCATTGCCAATCAAGGGAGCATGGACCACGTGCTGCACTTTCATGGATTCCATGTCGAGGTGCTGCAGGCCACGCGGCACCCCGAACGCCTGGGATGGACCAAGGACACGATGCCTTTCCTGATGGGGGAGGTGGCCGTGGTGCGGCTCGATGCCTTTCAGCCGGGGATGTACCCCGTGCACAACCACAATCTGATTGCCGTGACCAATGCGGGGCTGTATCCCGGCGGCATGATCACCCACCTCAACATCGCCCCATGATGGCCTTCAATCTTCGCGGCAACATGGCCGCCCCTGCAATTTTGGTGGTGCTGACCTTGGGGTTGGCTGTCCTGCCATGGTCATCCAAGGGCCAGGCGCTGCCGCCCCAGTTGTATTCAGAAATGGACGGCGTGCACTTTCTGGATGACGGCACCGCATTGCCCATTTGGGGATATGGATGGGTAACCGATGGTTTCATCAGCTTGCCTGGACCGCTCCTGACCTACAACGAAGGGCAGTCGGTGGATTTGAACTTCACCAACCCCAGCCCGGAAAGCCATACCATTCACTTGCACGGACTCGATGTGGACCAGGCCAATGATGGCGTCCCCGCAACTTCATTCCAATTGGCGACAGGGGAAAGCACCGTCTATTCTTTTACCGCGGACCATGCCGGAACCTTCCTTTATCACTGCCACGTCACCACGACGCTCCATTTGACGATGGGGATGTACGGCATGATTCTGGTCAAGCGTCCCGACCAGACCCTCTTTGCGGGTGGTCCGCACTATGACCAGGATGTCCCCCTGTTGTTCAGTGATCTGGAGGTGGCCACCAACCTCGATCCCGTGGGGAGTTTTCCCTTTCACGACATCCGACCCGACGTCTTTATGGTCAATGGCCACCGCGGAACCCAACTCGAGGAGGAGGCCAATATGGTGTGGTCGGCCCCGGGCGATACTGTGGCTTTGCGCCTGGGCTCCATGGCCTATAGCAGGGTGCGGTGTCACTTCCCTCCGGAATTGCATGCTGTCTGCCACATGAGTGATGGGCGTCCATTGCCCGAGACGTTTGCCGTCGACAGCCTCGATATTTTTCCCGGTGAGCGTTTCACCATTTTGGTGGCCCCTGAAGCGGGCTGGGACGGTGCCGTTTCGTGTGCTTTTTGGAACATGGTGGACCCCGGGGTAGAAGACGTGCAAGACATTCGGTTCGGAGCGTTGGCCTCTTCTGTGGAGGAGGGGGGCTCTCCCTGGCTGCGCCCGGGCTACCCCAATCCCGCCGATCAATGGTACGCGCTGCCCGAGGCCGCTGCTCCTGTGGCCCTTTCCGCTGCCGGAGAGGTGGTGGTGTGGGACCTCCAAGGCCGCCTGTTTTTCCGCGGACCACTTGACGCCGGCCGGCTCGATGTATCGGGTTGGCCCGAAGGCGCTTATGTGGCCCAATGTGGCGCGCTGCCAAAGACGCGGTTCATCGTGGCGCATTGATTTGTTGACCAGGTATGTTGGGTCGGTCAGTGTACATTGGTACTCCATGCTGATTCCATGAAACGAGCGGATTTCCTAAAAGTTTTTGGCAGCGCCTTGGCCTTGCCGGCAGCCTTGCCTTTGTTTGGGCGCGGTGCCAAAGGCGCGCGCCACCAGCGCGGTGCAGCCTCCGGCGGCAGCAATTGTACGCTCGTCCCTTCGGAGACGGCTGGGCCGTTTCCGCTGGATTTGGAGGAGAATGCCTTTTTCTTTCGGCAAGAGATCGCTGAGGGCGTCCCGGGTGTGGCCATGCGGCAGCGCATCAGGATCATCGGGGCGGGAAACTGCGAGCCGATGCCCAATGTGCGGGTCAATGTCTGGCACTGCGACCGCGATGGCGGTTACTCGGGCTATGGCAGCCTGGATGGGCTGACCCATTGCCGGGGCTATCAGTTTACCGACGCCAACGGCGAATGCGAATTCGTGACCATCGTTCCCGGCTGGTATCCTGGGCGGGTGACGCACATGCATTTCCAGGTCTTTGTGAGCAGCCAATACAGCGTGGTCTCCCAATACACTTGGCCGCACGCGGCATTGGTAGAGGCGGTTGAGGCCAACTTCCCCTTGTATCCTGCAGGTCCGGACCCACTGAGCCCGGAGCAGGATGGCGGGTTTTCGGATGGCTACGACTTGCAGCTGGCCGACTTTGAGTGGGACGAGGCCGCAGGCGAATACGTGTCGTTCTACGAAGCCACGGTCGAGGGCAATGGCACCAACGGGGTCGGGTACCTCGAGCGGCAGACCGCGCAGGTGATGGACCTCGGTCAGAACTTCCCCAATCCTGTGGTGGGCCGGACCGAAATCCCCTTGACGCTTCACCGCGGGGCGGAGGTGAAATGGTCGCTGTGGTCAGTACAAGGGCGTTGCGTCCACCGCGCCGATGCCGGTCAACTGCCTGCGGGCGACCACCGTTTTGCTGTGGATTTTGGGATGCTCGGATTGGCCCCTGCTTCTTATGTCTATCAAGTGGAGGTGGTGTCCGAAGGGCAACGCTACACCTCGGTGCGCCGCCTGACCTCCCGTTGACCGTACCCTGAGGGCCTTACTCTACTTCGAGTATCCAGGCCTGCCAGCCCGGGACGCGCAAGGTGTCCTCCTCTACGTTGATCGTTTCGCCTGTCAGCGCGTCCGTGAGGTTGCGGCGCCCCCTCAGCACCGCATCGAATCGCTTTACGTCCAGCGCTTCAGGGGTGTCGGATTGGTTGAGGACGACCATGACGGTGGATGCTGCGTCGCGTCGGAAATAGACGTAGGCGCCGCCTTCTGGAACGTAGTGTGCCAGTTTGCCGCTGTGTACGGCCGTTGAGGTCTGGCGCCAGTTGAGCAGCCGCCGCGTGAAATCCTGGAAGTCAAGAGATTCCTGGCTCAGGCCGTCTCCGGAAAACCCGTTGGTTGCGTCGCCCACCCAGCCACCGGGGAAGTCGCTGCGGATGTTGCCATGGCTGTCATCGCCGGTATTGGACATCAGAATTTCGGTGCCATAGTAGAATTGGGGAATTCCCCGCGTGGTGGCAAAGAAGGCCATCGCCAGCCGCGTCTTGTGGACGTCTTCGCCGAGTTGGGTGTGGACCCGGCTCATGTCGTGGTTGTCGGGGAAGATGACGTGGTTGAACGGATCGGGGTAGAGGAAGTCGTTGCCGAGCATCTCATACAGGCGGACCCAGTTGGAATGCCAGGTTTCCTCTTCGGTCATGCATTGCATGAAGGCGTGATGAAGCGGGAAGTCAAGCAGGCCCGGCAGGCAGGATGTATAGCCATTGGAATTGTCCTTGCCCGCTTGCCAGTAGGCCAGAACGGCAGGGTTCAAGCTCCACTCTTCGCCGCAGATATTGAGTCCAGGATAGGCTTTGCGCACCTCGCAGGTCCAATGCGACATGAATTTCGCGTCGGCGTAAGGGTAGGTGTCCATGCGGATGCCACTCAACCCCAGGTATTCGATCCACCAGATGGTGTTCTGAATCAGGAAGTCGGCGAGGAGGGGTTCGCGCTGGTTGAGGTCGGGCATTTCCTTGACGAACCAACCGTCTGTGAAGTCAAAGTAGTCTGACTTGGCCACGTAGGGGTCGCGCAGGGTGGTGCGGCGGTGGGTGGTGGGGGTGAATTCACCGCCATTGTTGATCCAGTCGTCAGTCGGTAAATCCTCCATCCAAGGGTGCTCCGAACCGCAGTGGTTCATGATCATGTCCATGATGAGCTTGACGCCTTTACTGCGCGCGGCCTCGGCCAAATCGCGGTAGGCTTCGTTGGTGCCAAACCGCCGATCTACCTGGTAATAGTCCGTTGTGGCGTACCCGTGATAGGACCACTGGGGCTGGTCGTTTTCGAGCAGGGGGTTGAGCCAAATGGCCGTGTAGCCCATGTCGGACAAGTAGTCCAGGTGGTCGGCGATGCCGGCCAGGTCGCCGCCATGGCGTCCGTGATCGTCGGCGCGCTGCGGGGCTTCGCGCATGCCCTCGATGGCGTCATTGTCGGGGTCGCCGTTGGCGAACCGATCGGGGGTGATGAGACATATGGCGTCGCTGCCGTCATAGCCCTTGATTTTGCGCTTGGCGCGGCCATGGAGCTTAAAATTTGTCTTGCCCACCGGGCGTTCGGACCGGGCGGGGTTGACCCACTCGAGGGTGACTTTGCCCGGAGCTGTGCCCGGTGCGATGTCAAGGTAAATGAAACGGTAGTTGGGGCTGTCTCCCGACAACACCTTATGGACGGTGACACCGGGGTGGTCGACGCGCACGTCATATTGAGCCAAGCTGTCTCCGTGGACCATGACCTGCAGGCGTTCAACAGGCATATCGGTCCACCAGAATGGCGGGTCAATGCGGTCTACAAAGTCTTGTGAATGGACGGGCTGAACGGAAAAAAGGACGGCCAAAGCCGACAAAATTCGAAGCGCTTGCATGTGCCGCAAATAAACGGCACGCTGCCGCTTGGACGGGCAAGGATGTCGGCGTGTGCTGTGCTCAGTGGCTTGTACCTGAAGCGCCCAGAGATACCCTTCGGTTGGCCAGAGAGATGGGGGCTGTGCCCGCTGCCTCGGCCTTCATGGGCTGCTGACCTTTGGCCCGCGCCTTCCAGAATTTCTTGCGGCTGCGCTGGTGTTCGAGCTCGTCGCGCAGGGTCTCCATTTCATCTTGAACCGCCTTACGGCCCATGACCAAACAATAAGCGACCGCCCCGGTTGAGGTGACGGCAATGATCTCGATCCAGATCCAGTCAAACAGAGAAATCATCATGTGCGTGGGGCTTAATGTTCTCTTAATATAGGCTTAACATTAGAGAATTCCAAGCCACGCCGCCTTCAGCGCCTGTTTGAAGCGCCCTCTTGAAGCTGATTATTCCACGACAAGTCGTGTGGTCTGCAGGGTGCTTCCGTCCATGATCACCGACGCCAAATACACACCGCCCGCCAGCGATGTCAGGTCGATGGTACCCGGCCCGATTCCCGATGAGGAAAGGACGGGCCGACCCTGCGCATCGGTTAGATTCAGTTGCCATGCGCCGTTGGCGGGGATGCCCGATAAGGCCAATCCTTCCCTTGCGGGATTGGGATACAGCAACGGCAAGAGGGCTCCGGATTCTGCGACAAAGGAAGTGGCGCAGACCACCACGCCGAATGTGTTTTCAGCCGGAACATACTGTTCTACTTGATCGACCAGAACATTGCCTTCCTCGTCCTCCACGAGGTAGCTGTAGTAGTCGGAATAGTAACCGCCACTGACCTGAAAGCTCACGTCGCTGCCATCGTACAGGTCCACGTATCCGATGAGGGCTGCTCCATTGAACCAAAACCCGCCAATGATGTCGGCGAGCACCGGCCCGTCGTAGACGAAGAGGCTGCCGAGGTCCCACCCGTCGAAATCGGAGTAGAGCGTGACCTTGATGCGGCTGCACTCGGCCTCGTCGGCGCAGGCCTTCAGGCCATAAACACCGGCTGCAGATCCATATTGGAAGTTGGAATTGGCGGGGGAATCCGAATCGAAGAGGACGGTGCCTTCAGCATCCACCACTTCGAAGTTCCCGGGCCATCCCCCAAAACTGGAGATGTAGTTCATGTCCACCACGGAGCCTTGGTTTACGGCAAAGGCGAAGCTGTTGGAGGTGCCGTCGAACACGGTGGGCTCGCCGACGAGCACATTGTCGACCAACACCTGCATGTAGCCGCTCCAACCTTCCCCGTTGGGTGCGTACATGTTGAGCGTCCAAGTGCCGCAGGTGCCCACTGGATTGGGGAACTCGAAATCAATGACCTCGTCGACGACGTGGACCACGCCGTTGTACGCCATCAAGTCGGGCACCACGATGGTGGCATTCTCTACGGCGATGTCTTCGCCGGCCACGCTCATTTGCACGTTGTCCCCGCCATAGGAGTACAGGTTTTGCCCGTTGAAGAATTGATCGCTTTCATAGGGCACCTCCACAATGTGACGGCGGATGATCTCGTCGAAATAGGGGGAGTCAAAGAAATCCTCCATGCTCGCAAACCCATTCTCCTGTGCAAAGGCGATGAAGGCCTGGTCGGTGGGAGCAAAGACGGTGAAGTGCCCCGGTGCATATTCGTTGTCGTTGAGCACGGGCTGTCCGATGAGGTCGTCGTTGAGCAGGGTTTCGTTGATGGCGAGCTCAAATACGCCGTGGTTCTCGCTCTCCACGACGACTTGGTAGACGGTGGCATTGGGCAGGCCGGCAGGGGCGAGGCCATAATCAATGATGTGCACGACCCCATTGAAGGCGGTGTAGTCCGTTCCGACGATGTTCACCCCATCGACTTCAAGCCCATTGGCGCCGAGGATGATGCTGAGGCTGTCGCCCTGGAGGGTGGGCAATGACATGCCCGGTTGCAGGTCTTCGGCGAGGTAGACCCCCGGTACGATGTGGTATTGGAGGATTTCCGCCATGTCGTACATCGCGAGCAGGTCGAACTGATTGAGGTTCATCAGGTCTCCCAAGGCATCGACGGCTGCGTCATTGGGCATGAAGACGGTGATGGGGTCGTTGCCGTCCAAGGTTCCAGGGAGGTAGCTCTGCATGGCCCAGGTGGTCTGCCATACCCCCGGGGAGGTTTCGTCGCTGGTCCAACCGGTCAACATGTCGCTGAGTGTGAAGGCGTCCACGGTGATGGTGCCGACCATGCCGAGCTGGGCTTGGAAGCCGATGCTCGAGTCGAAGTTGTAGACGCCGGGGACGTCAAACTGTATGACCCCCATGCAGGTGCCTTCTTCCGTGCCTTCGGTCTCCTCGAGGAAGAAGTCCACGGGATTGCCCCACGGCTCCCCGGTGAGGGTGTTGGTGATGCCGTTGATGTTGTGCGTGCCTTGAACGTTGACAAAGGCCACCGTTTCACCGGGCGCAATGGTCAGCTCCGCCGGGGCAAAGTAGTAGTCGGCCATCACGATGGTGTGGTCGGCTTCGCATTGCGCCTGTGCGTGATCCGCATTGGATAGGAGGCCAACAACAACGGCCATCAAGCCGAAGGAAAGTCGTGGGAATGTCATGTCTTGGTAATACCGGTCTGATGACATAACCGTGACGGAACGAGAATGTTTCTGCAGAATCAGGGGTATGGGTGAC
>ENA-UOXV01000646-UOXV01000646.1-marine-metagenome-genome-assembly--contig:-NODE-646-length-50578-cov-6.839222_pt1 | contig 50578 bp, 40 predicted proteins | sample MGYA00238165_ERZ766961 | MGnify/ENA primary metagenome ERZ766961 (study PRJEB28924, sample SAMN03173240) | marine metagenome | biome: Marine; feature: Water; material: Subsurface seawater | place: North... | reverse complement strand
TCCCACTCAATCGTTCCGGGCGGTTTTGATGTGACATCATAAACAACACGGTTAATGCCTTTGACCTCGTTGACGATACGGTTTGAGACACGTCCCAAGAAAGCATGATCGAAAGGATAGTAATCGGCTGTCATGCCATCAGTGGAAACGACTGCGCGGAGCGCACAAACAAAATCATAAGTTCTGGCATCTCCCATCACACCCACCGTTTGAACGGGAAGAAGTACTGCAAAAGCCTGCCATATGGTGTCATAAAGGCCCGCGTTACGGATTTCTTCGAGGTAAACTACGTCAGCAGCCCGCAAGATATCCAGTTTGTCGGGGCTAATTGCACCAGGAATGCGGATTGCAAGGCCGGGGCCTGGGAATGGGTGACGGCCAACAAAGCTATCGGGCAACCCAAGTTCACGTCCAAGGACACGGACTTCGTCTTTGAAAAGTTCGCGCAGAGGCTCAACCAATTGCATGTTCATGCGTTCCGGCAAGCCACCCACATTGTGGTGTGACTTGATCGTGACGCTAGGGCCCCCAGTGAACGAAACACTCTCGATCACATCGGGATATAATGTTCCTTGCGCCAAGAAATCAGCACCGCCAACGTTCTTGGCTTCTTGTTCGAATACATCGATGAACAGTTTGCCGATGATCTTGCGTTTGGTTTCGGGGTCCGTGACACCATCCAATTCGCCCAGGAACATGTCAGATGCATTCCGATGGACGAGCGGTATGTTGTAGTGGTCGCGGAAAAGCGAGACGACTTCGTCGGCCTCGTTAGCTCGCATCAAACCGTGATCGACGAAAACGCATGTCAGTTGATCACCAATGGCTTCGTGAAGAAGAACAGCGACGACGGAACTGTCGACACCACCTGAAAGCCCACAAATCACCCGTCCGTTACCGACTTGGGCGCGGATTTTATCTATGGCCTCATCCTTGAATGACGCCATGGTCCAATCGCCAGATGCGCCGCAAATGTCGTGGGTGAAGTTCCGAAGCAACTTGGCTCCATCCGGCGTATGCACGACTTCAGGGTGGAATTGAACCCCGTATAAATCTCGCTCTTCATCCGCGATGATTGCGAATGGCGAGCCGTCTGAAACAGCGCAAACCTTAAACCCATCAGGGATCGCATCAATACGATCACCGTGGCTCATCCAGACTTGGTGCTTTTCGCCGGGGGCCCAGACACCTTTGAACAGACAGCAATCATCGGTGATTTCGATAAAGGCGCGGCCGAATTCACGGTGCGTAGACGCCTGAACACGTCCGCCCATCTGCTGGACCATGGTTTGTTCGCCGTAACAAATACCCAGTACTGGAATATCCAATTCATAGACGGCTTCTGGTGCCTTTGGTGTTTCCTGTTCGTGAACACTGGCGGGGCCGCCGGACAAGATCACGCCTTTTGGATTGAAAGACGCGATGCTTTCTGACGTTACAGCGTTGAACGGGTGGATTTCACAATAAACGCCGGATTCTCGGACGCGGCGGGCAATCAACTGTGTGACTTGCGAGCCAAAGTCGATGATCAGAATTCGGTCGTGCAGGGCGGATAAATCGGTCATGCGTTCTGATACACAAACGGCGGCGAAATGGAAAGAGACTCCCGACTAAGTTTGTTCATCTAACGTTAACCATTTGCTCACCCAACTATGACAGCATTATTTCAAAGGTTATGTGAGGTTCCATGGTTTATCAGAGCGGCCTTTTAAAACGTTGGGCCTGGCGACACGAAATAACGGTTATATCCGTTACTTGTGCGGCTTTGTTCATGTGTGCCACATCAGTTTATGCGCAAACACCATCTGAAACTTCACCAACCGCAGCATCAAAAGAAGAGCCTTCACTGCCCAAGGCGCGAATCACCAAACGCGACTGTAAAAGATTAATGCGTCATCAGGCTCGTGCTGATGTTGCATATAAGCCGGGTGTTGATGTGCGCGGAAATTCCGTAGTTCCGGCAGGTGCTGGCGGCGCATTCACAATCCCACTGCCGGATGTCTTTGAATTTAATGTCACCAAGGACCTGACAGCTTATTTGGGGGTTGGCGAAGAAAAGCTCGCGGCGGATAAAGCGGCCGCGATTGCGGCAGAAAAGACGGTTGCTGCAACAAATGCAGCTGTTTCCTCGGCGGAGCTTTCGTTGGCCGGTGCGCAAACGATATCAGATAATGCGGCGGTGGCAGCGGCAGCTGCCCAGACCGCAGCAGATGCCACACCCAATGACGTTGCCCTTGCAGCAGCGGCCGTTACTGCCACCACGACTGCCGAGACAGCTGCGGCGGGATTAGCAACGACCCAGTCTGCGTATACATCTGCAACCTCTGCTACTACATCAAATGATGTGGATAGCGCTTTATCGTCGGCTCAGGCTGCAAAAACAGCAGCTGAAGGCATCGGTTATGTCGCGGATGCGACGGCGACGTCGGCCGCGAGTGCGGCGCAAACATCTGCCAGTAATGCCGTCGCCGCAGATGCAGCGGCTGTGCAGGCGGCAGAAACGGTGGCGAAAAGCGAAGGCATGACCCTGAATGTGGGCACCGTCAGGTTTAATATCAAAACTGGCGGACTGACGTTTAATGGAAAACCTTTGAACGATGTCGCGATGTCAGGGCTGGCCGAACAGTGCGATGCTATGATGTCGGCCAAGAAATAATCAAAGGCCACTTTCCAGGTCAATTAATAGCAGTTCGTCCGTTGTTTTCGGCACGTGTTTTTGCAGTTCTTGTCAGTCCCACAACTTTGTAAACATTGTTTGTAGACCGTTCCGCAATCCTTGGTCGGTGCGCCCCTGGTATGTCCACCGCCAAAACCACACTGCAAAGCACACGCGCTTTTTTTGTCAGCACCATACTGTTCGATACACGTGTGAAGGCATTTTTCTTTGCTGGTTTGTGCCAGTTCAATCGATTGCGCTGATGTGGTTGTGGTCACAAGAACAACGACGAAGCACATCAGAAATTTGATAACGTATTGCATCGATTTCCCTCAAATTGCTGCACAATACATCATAACACGGCCATGCATGCTTGCGAAATTCATGATGATTTGTACGCTGAATTTACAGGATAGTTTCAAGAGGAACCCACCATGTACGAGACAGTGCACCCGCACGACGCTTGGTCGCGCACGGTATTTCAACAACTCAAAGACGCAGGCGTGACGCTTTTCAGCTACATTCCAGATGCCGGAAATGCGCGCTTGGCTGAACTGGCCGAAGAAGACAACCAGACCCGCGTCGTTTTGCTGACGACCGAGGAAGAGGGCATCGCCGTTGCCGCCGGGGCCGACCTGGTCGGCGAAAAGGCGGTCGTCATGATGCAGTCATCCGGTGTTGGTAATTGCCCGAACTTCTTGTCGTTCGTGAAGGGTGGGGGATTCCCGCTGTTAATGATTGTCTCCATGCGCGGTGATCATGGTGAGCAAAACCCTTGGCAATTCCCGATGGGCCAGGCGGTAGAACCGATTTTGGATGCCATGGGTGTGATTACATTCCGCGTCGATAAAGCCGAAGAACTAGAAGGCGGTATGAGCGCCGCCATCAACACGGCGTTCAAGGGGGGATGTGCCTCGGCATTGATCCTTGGCCAGAGCTTCCTCGGCGCAAAAGCATTTTGATGATTTCATTTAAAATTTAAATCAGAAATTGTCATCCCCGCGTAGGCGGGGATCCACAGGAGAACAAAGATATGACTGATATCACATTAAGCCGCATCGGCGCGCTCGAACACATTTTCCCGAACCCTGATGAATATTTATTTATCACGGGCCTCGCAGGTCCCGCGCGTGACGCGGCGGCCCTGACCAATGATGGGCCGAACATGTTTACCATGGCGGGATGCATGGGTGCTGCGGTTTCCATGGGGCTTGGAATGGCACTCTCCGCACCGACCAAAAAAGTCTGTGTGATTGCGGGTGATGGGGAAATGCTGATGAACATTGGCTCTCTCGCCACCGTCGCCAGCCAGGCGCCAGAAAACCTGACGATTGTCTGTGTTGATAATGGTGGGCACGGTGAAACGGGTGGCCAAGTCGGTCATACGGCACTGCGCACGGACCTGGCGAAAATAGCGGACGGAGCAGGGATCGCCAACGTCATGACGGTGTCGTCGTCGGATGGTCTGATGGCTGCCGCTGATTTTGTAAAATCAGGGGTTGGGCCCAGGTTTCTATGGCTCCGAGTACTGCCGGGCGACCCCACCAGCTTCAAACGCAATATGAATCCGATGGAATGCCGGATGCGGTTTAAAACGGCGTATTTGGGCGGATAATATACCCCCTCACCTAACCTCTCCCCCTGATAGGGGGAGAAGGATTAGAAAGAGTAATTTGAATCCGAGAGTTCCTCTCCCTCATGAAATGGGGGAGAGGACAGGTGAGGGGGATCAACAAAAAAGGCCGGGCATTGCCCGGCCTTTCTGTGTTCGTAACGAAGACTGAAGTTAGTCGTCGCCCGCCGCCGGGACCTTTTTGGCCTCGTCGGTGTAGTCTTCTTTGTAGAGTTCAGCACCTTCGTCTTTGAATTTCTTGGACATTTCATCCATGCCTTCCTTGGCGTAGTCGCGGACCAAGTTGGTGATTTCCATGGCGCAGAATTTTGGTCCGCACATGGAACAGAAGTGTGCGGTTTTGTGCGCTTCTTTTGGCATGGTCTGATCGTGGAAATCCCGAGCCCGATCTGGATCGAGACCCAGATTGAACTGATCTTCCCAACGGAATTCGAACCGTGCCCGACTGAGTGCATCATCGCGCGCGGCAGCGCCCGGATGACCCTTGGCCAAGTCGGCCGCATGGGCTGCGATCTTGTACGTGACGACGCCTTCTTTAACATCGTTCCGATCAGGTAAGCCTAAGTGTTCCTTAGGTGTCACGTAACACAGCATTGCCGTGCCGTACCACCCGATCATCGCAGCACCGATGCCCGATGTGATATGATCGTAGCCCGGCGCAATGTCGGTGACGAGCGGGCCCAATGTATAGAAGGGGGCTTCACCGCAGACTTTGAGCTGCTTTTCCATGTTGATCTTGACCTTGTGCATCGGCACGTGGCCAGGGCCTTCGATCATGACCTGGGCACCTTTTTCCCAACCGACTTTGGTCAGTTCGCCAAGGGTTTCCAGTTCAGCGAACTGTGCCGCGTCGTTGGCATCAGCGCCAGAACCTGGACGGAAACCATCACCGAGAGAGAATGCCACATCGTAATGCGCCATGATGTCGCAGATTTCGTCGAACTTCTCGTACAAGAAGCTTTCCTTGTGATGCGCCAGGCACCACTGCGAAATGATGGAACCACCGCGCGACACAATCCCGGTCACACGTTCGGCGGTCAGGTGGATGTGGCGTAGACGAATGCCCGCGTGGATGGTGAAGTAATCGACGCCCTGTTCCGCTTGTTCGACCAATGTATCGCGATAGATTTCCCAGGTCAGGTCTTCTGCGCGATCCACTTTTTCCAATGCCTGATAGATCGGCACGGTTCCGATTGGTACGGGAGAATTGCGAATGATCCATTCACGGATGTTGTGGATGTTTCGTCCGGTCGACAAATCCATGACCGTATCGGCGCCCCAACGGATCGCCCATACCATCTTGTCGACTTCGTCAGCGACAGATGATGTCACGGCAGAGTTGCCGATGTTGGCGTTGATTTTGACCAAGAAGTTACGGCCAATCGCCATCGGTTCAGTTTCTGGGTGGTTGACGTTATTCGGGATAATCGCCCGACCACGGCCAACTTCGTCACGCACAAACTCTGGTGTGACAACATCTGGGATTTCGGCACCCCAACGCTCAGCTTCGGCTTTTAGCTTTGCAGCTTCTTCAGGGGAAACGTTGCGCAGCATGTTTTCACGGATCGAAACGTATTCCATTTCGGGCGTGATGATGCCTTGGCGTGCATAGGCCAATTGCGAAATCGATTCGACACCGGCTTTTGCACGGCGCGGTTGGTTCGCGACTGGAAATTGCGGAACCAGTTTGTCTTCGCCGATGTTGCCGTTGTCTTCAGGTTTTACTTCGCGGGCTTGATACAATTCGGTATCGCCACGGCCTTCGATCCAACCTACGCGAATACGGGGCAGGCCAGCATCGATGTCGATCTCGGCATTTGTATCGGTGTAAATGCCTGATGTGTCATACACCGTTAGTGGCGGCTCATTCGCACTTTCATGCGTGTGAATGTTGCGCATTGGTACGCGAATGCCGCCGAGACGTTCGCCGTCGACGTAAATTTTTTCAGATGCTGGCAACGGTCCGTGCGTGACGTCTGCGTTGGCTGGCTTGCGAATAACGTTCATCCTGGGTCCTCCCATTCGATTGTGGAGACCCGGGACGGCTTCAGGATGGTGGAAAAACGTGGTGTTCGGTTTCCGATCCCTACGCCGGTTTCACCCGGATCAGGTTCAACGGGTCACCACAGTGAGTGTCGATTTTCGACACGTCAGGTGGTATCTCAGCCCCCAAACTGGGGCTCCCCGCGGAATTTGAAATCGGACTCTGCGACTTAGTGCACGTTGGGTCAAGAGAAAGAGGATTTTGAGGTTTGAAATAAAAAACGATTTTTTTTGATCAACTGTGATCTGAACGTTGCACTGGGGCGTAAATACTATAGATCACGGCGACCCCAGCCCCCCAAATTGTCGTCTCCCCCCGGGTTGTCGAGATCGTTCTCGGGAGAGCCGTCGGATTTTTTCCGACGGCTCGTTCGATTCTAGGGGGCTTTTTTTGGTGTTTATTGTTTAGCGGGCGTAATTAAGCAGGCGCTTCGGCACCGGACAATTGGTTTGATTTATCATCAGACATCATTGGGGGCATCGCCCCACCTCCCAGATCGGCATCCGTGATGATTTCATCACCCCATTCTTGAATGATGGTTTTCTGAGTCTTTCTGAGCTGCTCCAAGCGACGCTCTGACATCACTTGAATAACTGATGCAATCACAGGGGGCAGGGACAAATACAACATCCAGCCCATGCCTGCAGCACCGTACATAACTGCCAAAGTGTATACATCTGTGAGCAAAGTCATAGATTGATTGAGCGAATGATCGCCAAACCACAAATCCAGAAGATATGGGAACACTCCACAAAAATTGAGGCCACCGACACAAAACGTGGCTGACTTTTCGTCGGTCCGGTCAATGATTGCAGCTACGAGTGCAGGCAGCATTGAAAAGCCAAGGAAGAGCACTGTTGGTAAAGCGACAATGATCAACAACGAAAAGATTGTAAGGCCCCAGAATATCAATTTGAATTGCATCTGTACCTCACAACATCTCTGAAATGAAAACGATCGATACTGCGATCATCGTGGTCAAAATTGAAATCATCGCGGCTGTCTTTTGACCGGTCTTTTCCGCTTTTTCGGTTAACTCAGAACCGGTGCCTTCAATTTCTTCGACTTCCATTGCGCACGCGATGTATTCATCCAAGGCATCAGCGTATCCATCTTGATCTTCTTGGCGCTTCTCGGCGTTGTCGATCAGGTCGAAAAGTTCTGGCAGGCTACCTTTGCGAACAAGCCGAGGGATTTCACGTTCAATCTCGGCACGTGTCGTACGGCTGTGGTAGCCATTGATCGCAGGTCCCAAGACACCACCAACCCAGCTTGCTAGGCCGTAAACCGGATCAGCGCGGAGTTTCCATTGCAAAAAAGCCAATAGGCTTAGCATCCCAATCACGGATGTGCCTTCCTTGGGGGATGCCAGCGCGCGCAGATGTGGGGCAATGTCTTCGTTAAATCGCGAGGCGATAAAAGCAATGACGTGTCGATCTACCGGTTTCGTCCTGGCATCAGCGTTATTGGCAGCCTGATCCAGTGCAGGCAAAAGTGCATCGATATTGATCACGGATTCTTCGATCACGTATTCACTTTGGCATGTAATGCCGGGGTTCATTTCATACAAGCAACGTTCAAGACCAAAGCCTGGGTCATTGATACCAAGCCAGTTTTTCATCTGCGTAAATGAGCGCGCGATATCAATGGTGTCCATGAATGATGCGCGGTTCCCAGTCCAGAACTGCCAAATGTCCCGGTTTACCAGTTCCGTCAAATCTTGGACATTACCATTGCGGATGATTTCACTGGCCAGCATTGGGCCAAAACCATCAATGCAAATGGACATTCCCTTGTAGCGAATAGGCCCATTGGGGTCCATGACAGAGCAAGCGCGCGCAACTAAATGTTCTTCAGTTCCCTGATAATCATCTTTATGGAAGACAGCGTTATCGATGAAGCCTTTAAGGGTTTCGGATAGTTCATCGGCACGCAAAGAGCGCTTTAGCCAGGCGTGAAAGTTTTCATCTTTTAAGGTTTGAACGGCGTCGGAGATTTGGCGATTGAATGCATGCGCCAACGTCCGCGGATTCACATGATCGCGACCACCAAAGCGAAATGGTGTATCGCCTTTGCTGGCTGATTTCTTTTGCATGGGAGTTTGCTTCAGGCCGCTTAACCACATGTCAATTTGATCAATGGACCAACGGTCTTCGGGGTTATCTGCAAGTAGCCCGCGTAAAGGTTCCAACAAGGAAATTGGAATCTTGGCGTTACCACAAATCGTTGCATAGCTCCCGATGTTAAGCCGCTGGAACAGCAGATCCTCGCCTTTGATCCGCTCAATTGGGTTGCGACCTGTGATGATCACGACAAGGGTCGCACCAAGCGCGAACATATCGTCGGCCATGGTGCCATCACCGCGACCTGCAGGGTTTGCGACAGCCCGCTCAATTGGTTCGAAAACAGATGGTTGATCAAAACCAGCTGGGGCTGTGACGCATTCACCAAAGGCGATTTCCTGGCATTCAGCATCGGTGAAAAACAGATTATCTGGACGAATGTTGCGATGAATGACGCCCGCTGAATGGATATGCCGTACGCCATCAACCAACGGTTGGATGATTTTGCGCGGTATGTCGTATTCGGTCAGACGAGGATTACCTCTACGAATTTGCTCTAGCGCGGGCCCGCCCATAGGAAGCTCGAAAATGATCGCCGTTGTCCGGCGTTCAAGTGTCGGCCAAAAAACAGTGCCCCATTCAACGACGTCGATATGGCCACTGGCTGGGCTGGATTTGAGGCGACGAATTTCTGTTGTTCGAATGGGCACACCGGGAGTGGTGATCAAAGCGAACAAATCCCGAGAGAGGTCACGGCGATCTTCAACAGCAAAAGCTCGCGCATTGGGCGAGTCATAAGCTGGTAACGGCTTTCCGCCGTCTATCAAAAATCGATCACGAAGAACCGCTGATCCGCCCTGAGGCGTTTCGATGTCAGCGATTTCGTCCGCGTCCATTGGCGATTCTGCCATTTTCGCGTCCCACACTATCCATGTCCGCTTCGCCACCTGCGTGGTCAAAACGGGATTGGCCAAAAGATTCTCCCAGGCCTTAACCTATTGAATCGTGAAAACGTAAAAATCGCAAGCTTTTACTGTGTTTTATGGCAGTTATGGTTAATGTGAAACCTCAGTCATTCCCCATAGAAAGGCATGTGCATGACCGATCTTCCGGTGATCAAAGATATTCGATTAACACCTGTCGTTGTGCCATTAGCCCGCCCCATGCGGACAGCGTCAGGTGCCCTGCCAGATTGTGCATTGGGCCTTATCGATATTGAAACAGATGCGGATGTTGTCGGCCAAGCCTATATCTTTGCCTATACGCCAAGGGTCCTGAGGGCACTTGAGAGTCTGACGGAAGAGATCAAAGACGTTGTCATTGGGAAATCCATTGCACCAGAAGAGCGTTTTGGAGACTTCCAAGCGACATTCCGATTGTTAGGAATTCAGGGACTTTTGGGGATGGTAATCGCGGGTATCGATATGGCGTTGTGGGATGCGCTGGGCAAATCCATGAATGAGCCGGTTTGTCGCCTATTGGGTGCCGATCCGCGCCCTATCCAAGCATATGACAGCTATGGCTTGCTTGATATTAGTGCCGACCAGGAGGCATTGGAACAAACCGTGGCGCGGGGCTTTAGGGCGATCAAGATCAAATTGGGCGGCAGCGATGTTGCTGAGGATGTGGCGCGTACGGCGTTTTCCCGTGGTGTCGTAGGGCCAGATGTTCAAATCATGGTCGATTATAATCAATCACTGGATGTGTCCGAGGCATTGAACCGTATCGAGCGATTGGCAGAATTCGATATTTCTTGGATTGAAGAACCTGTCCCGGCCGAAGATTTAGAAGGCCACCGGGCCGTCAAAGAGGCCAGTCATGTGCCTGTTCAAACAGGAGAGAACTGGTGGTTCCCTGCAGGGGCGACCCAAGCGATCAATGCAGAAGCGAGTGATTATATCATGCCCGATATTATGAAGATCGGTGGTTTTACGGGATGGATTCAGGTTGCTGACGTAGCTAAGTCAAAGAGACTACCACTCTCCAGTCATGCCTTTGTTGAACAAAGTGCACATGCCCTAGCTGCGACGCCGACGGCGCATTGGTTGGAGTATTTGGACAAGGCACGCCCCATCCTGGTCCATGGCTACGATCTTGTTGATGGATGCGTGACAGCACGCGGCCCCGGATTAGGGATCGCATGGGATCAGGAAGCCGTCAATCGGTACCGAATTTAGTCTTCGAACGGGTCATGGACTAAGATTGTGTCGTCGCGTTCTGGGCTGGTGGACAGCATAGCGACAGGGGCTTCGATGAGTTCTTCAATCCGACGAATGTACTTGATAGCCGTGGCCGGTAGGTCTGCCCACGAACGCGCGCCTTGTGTGCTTTCGGACCAGCCTTCCATTGTTTCGTAGATTGGTGTCACACGTCCCTGGCGAACTGTCGATGCGGGCAGGTGATCGTACTTCTCGCCATCGATCTCATAGCCAACACAGACATTCAATTCCGGCTGGCCATCCAAAACATCAAGTTTGGTCAATGCAATGCCGGTGATTCCATTCACTTTGACAGCCTGGCGGACCAGAACGGCATCGAACCAACCGCAGCGGCGTGCACGACCCGTAACGGTGCCGAATTCACGTCCGCGCTCGCCGAGTTGCTGACCAACCTCGTCTTCCAACTCGGTTGGGAACGGTCCAGACCCCACGCGGGTGGTGTAGGCTTTGGTGATACCCAGCACATAATCGATAGCGCCAGGACCCTGGCCGCTACCAATGGCGGCTTGACCCGCAACAGTGTTTGATGAGGTCACAAACGGATACGTGCCGTGATCAATGTCGAGCATGGTACCTTGCGCACCTTCGAACAAAATCCGTTGGCCTTTGCGGCGCATGTTGTCGAGCTCTTGCCAAACAGTTGCCATGTACGGCAAAAGCTTTGGCGCCATCTCGGACAACTTATCCTGTAATTCGTTACTATCGACTTCAGGCATGCCCAAGCCACGCAACAGTGCATTATGGTGGAAAAGCAGTGTATCGATTTTATCGGACAAAACATCCAAATCGGCCAAGTCGCCGACGCGAATGGCGCGTCGGGCCGTTTTATCCTCGTACGCAGGGCCGATACCACGCCCTGTGGTGCCAATCTTGCCTTTGCCCGCAGCTTTCTCGCGCGCCATATCCAAGTTCTGGTGGAGCGGCAAAATCAGAACGGCATTTTCTGCGATCTTCAGGTTTTCTGGGCCGACTTCGACACCGAGCTCGCGGATTTTGTCTATTTCAGCCATCAGCGCCCATGGGTCGATAACAACGCCATTGCCGATCATGGAAAGCTTGCCTTTGCGGACAATGCCCGATGGTAGCATGCTGAGTTTGTAGGTAACGCCGTCGATAACCAACGTATGACCGGCGTTATGACCACCTTGGAAACGGACGACGACATCTGCGCGTACAGATAACCAGTCGACAATTTTACCTTTTCCCTCGTCACCCCATTGCGAACCGACAACGACTACATTGGCCATGAGTATTTGATCCCTCTAAAAACGCGCATCTTATAGCGCTTCGATAGTTCCATTGTTGAAAATGTGTGAGCAGCCTTGGTGCTTTGCCGCAGCTTTGTCCCCTGCGTCAAACCCTTGACGTGTCCGGTATCCTTTGTCGCGCAACATTGCCAAGTCATCGCGACTTGTTCCCAAGGGTACGTATATTAGATCAGCCTCAGCAGGGGCGGGAAGGGCGCTAAGGATACTATCCAGAAATAGGGTAAAGCCAGTTGCTGGTTCAGGCGTAGCGCCGTCATCACTGCTGCCAGCCATGTAGCGACCGCCTGTTCCCAATTCGCCACGAACGCCCGGCGCAAAAATCGTGAATGTAACACCGCAATGATATTCAAAGCCTCGGTTTTCAGCGGCATCCAGCGTCAAAGACAAGTGTGGGGCCGCGTCTTGGATCAACTCAACCATGCCTAGCAGTGTATCGCGTGCTTCGGCGGCATCTCCTGAAAGAGGCAGTGCAGCGATTTTGCTTATTGCCGTCTTTGCCGTGCCTGTTGCTTCTAACAGTGCAACAAACAGTGATTGAGCATCAGGACCAAGATCCTTGGTCAGTGCTTTGACCTCGGCGGAGTCTTTGCTATCCAGCGCATCACGGAGTTGAGCTGCAGCATCGTCAGATATCTGAAGCTCGGCCATTACATGGCGGCCGATCATTGGCTGGCATAGATCGACTTTGATGTCTTCAATCCCCAGTTCGTTCAGGGCTTCGACCGCGGTCAACACGGCCTCGGCATCTGCTGCTGGATTGTCGATTCCAATGATTTCTGCACCGGCTTGCGTGAATTGACGCTCTGGCCGAAGTTGATTCCCACGAACACGAAGAACCTGTCCGGAATAACAAAGACGTAAAGGTCGTGCGATATGCGCAAGGCGCGTTGTGGCAATACGTGCAGCCTGCGGTGTTATATCGGCCCGAACCCCCATCATCCGTTGAGACACGGGATCCATAAGTCTAAAAGTCTGTGCTGCCATGGCGGCACCTGTGCCTGCCAATAGGCTATCTTCAAATTCAACAAGGGGCGTTTGAACGCGATCAAAGCCTCGTGCGATGAAGGATTTAACTAAGTTTTCACGGGCATCTGACTCAATTGCTGCATCTGGTGCGAGCCGATCTGAAAGACCGGCAGGCAACAAGGCTTTGTCTGTCGATGTGTTCATACGATAGTGTCCTCGAGACAGAGCGGATGATTAACCGCGACGCCCGCGTTACCTATCTTTTTTGGCTTAAAAGGGCAAGACACCCCAAGCAATCTTTAGATTGAATTTTGGTGAAGGAGATAAACGTCAGCGCCCAGAGATGCGCTGATCTCGCACGGTTTTGCCGATGTGTTCCACGATAGGTTTGACCATCGCATTTAACAAAGCTGGATCATCTGCTCCACCAATATTGGCGACGCTCCAGCCTTGCCAGAGACGCTTGCCATTTGAACGATCTTCAAGTGAAGCCTCAATTCGGTATTGGCTGGGCGCGACCTGTGTTACGCCTTTATTTGGTTTCGGGTTTAATAACCCCCCACGTTGATTATCGAAAATATTGACGCGAACATCCGGTGCATCTGTGCCCGTGTGATTTACTGCATTACCAATTTCAACAAGTCGATTCGGCCCACCACCGGTCCATGTACCAGACGTATCGCGGGTCTCAAAGCTCATGATCAGGCGTGCATTTTCGGAAACAGTGTAGCCCTGTGACTTCAACTGATCTTCAAATTTGGCTTTTAGTCGTTTGTTATCATCCGAGTCGTCAAAGATTTCGACCATAACCGCTTCGCCTGAAGGGATAGGTTCGTATGAAACGGCGTTCAACGTGATCTGCTGTGCATGCGCGGCGGTCCCACTCAAGATGAGTGTGCTAAAAGCGATGCTAGCAATCCATTGTTTTACGCGCATTTTGCGATTCCTAATCGGGTCCGAAAAACCATCAGCGCAGAGAATCATCTTCAATCGATAGAGTCAATGAGGCTCATGACGCGGCACAACAGTTTGCGTGACCTGGGCTGGTTTGTGCGGCATATTGTGCGCCCATCTAAGAACATTTGAAGCACTGTCTAGACGAATGAAGACCAATATCGATGCATCGTGGTCCTATCGCCGCTATCAAGAGGTCCGCCATCGCTTTCCAAATCCTGTATTTCCGTTACGAAGTGACCAAATTGCTAATTTAGGCGATATCACAGACGGGATTGATGCATTCGTCTTTGATGCATTTGGGGTGTTGAATGTCGGTGAGACGACGATCCCCACGGCTATCGATCGTGTGTCAGCCATTCGGACTATGGGGAAAAAGGTTCGTGTCCTGACCAATGCGGCCAGTTTGTCGAAGGCTGCAGCGTGTGAAAAATTTGAATCACTTGGCTACGACTTTACCGCTGACGAGATTGTTTCAAGTCGACAAGTATTGATTGATGCACTTTTGGACCGCGCGTTAGAAGGCCAATGGGGCTGCATTGCACCACCAGGGGCCTCATTTGACGATTTGCCCGTTGATGCGATGGCATTTGACCCCGAATATGATGGCTACACGGGCATCATTTTTTTGGGGGGCGCCAGCTGGGATATCCAACAAAATGAGACTCTGACGAAATGGTTGAAAGTCCGATCAGTTCCGTTTCTGGTCGGCAACCCTGATGTGGTCGCACCGCGCGGAGACTGGTTTTCGTTGGAGCCAGGGGCGTACGCCCACGATATCGCTGATCAGTCAGCAGGAACGCCAGAGTTTTTTGGCAAGCCGTTCGAAAATGCCTTTGATGCAGTTGCCAAATCAATAGGGCGCAATGTGTCGCGTGATCGGGTGCTGATGGTCGGTGATACCTTGCACACAGATATTCTAGGGGGGGCTGCGGCGGGGTTTAAAACCTGCCTTGTTACAAGCCATGGGGTGATGCGCGATCTTGATCATATGGCGTGCATAACCGACTCTGAGATCGTGCCTAATTACATCGTTCCGGCAATTTAAGGCGCTTTTGATGGCTAAGGGCGAATTGCGTTAATGAATGATATGACAAAAGAAACACACTCTTTTGCCGGGGTTGCCGCAGGTCATGAAGAGACTGCAAAAGCTGCAGTAGAAATTCTTGATGCTGGCGGGAACGCATTTGATGCGGCGATTGCGGGATTCTTGGCGGCGTGTGTTGCGGAACCTGTATTGGCATCATTGGGCGGGGGCGGTTTTTTAATGGCACAGGTGCCTGGAAAACCGACTCGAATTTTTGATTTCTTTACCCAGACGCCGAGCACGTCATCGTCACCAGATGATGTTGATTTTCATGCGATCACTGCGGATTTCGGAACAGCTCAACAAGAGTTTCATATCGGTTTGGGTTCGGTCGCCACACCGGGGGCCGTCGCAGGCATTTTCGACATTCATAAACATTTGGGCCGTCTGCCGATGTCGGAGATTGTCAAACCAGCAGTACGCTTGGCTAAGTCCGGTCTGCCCATCAATGACTTTCAGGCGTATCTGCTTACGGTGGTTGAGCCCATTTATACTGAAACGCAAGAAAGCCGGCGACAATACTGCCGGAAAATTTCAGACGATGATGACACTAAAATTAAGATAGTTGGCGATACGTTCAGAGCCCCAGAATTAGGTGATTTCCTAGAGGTCCTCGCCATAGAAGGCCCCAGTCTGTTCTACAAAGGTGAAATAGCAGACCAAATCGGTGCGTTTACTGGATGCTCAATCAACAAAGCTGATCTGGCTCGTTACAACGTTATTCATCGCGATCCCATCTCGTCGGTTATGAACAACCATCGGATATCAATCAATCCAACCCCTGCCATTGGCGGCGCGTTGATCATGCTGGCACTTTCGATGCTCGATAAAACGGATCGAAAAGATATGTCGTTCGGCACGGTGGAGCATGTGCGAGCAATGGTGTCGATTATGGACGAATGTAATGCCGCCCGGGTTAAAAGTGGCATTGATCTCAACCCAATTGAGGGTGCTGAAATTTTGCATGAAGTTGCGGGCCATCCACCTGCGCATCGCGGCACCACGCATATCAGTGTTGCGGACAATGACGGGAACGTAGCAGCGATGACGGTCTCTAATGGGGAGGGGTGTGGTGCGATCATTCCGGGGACAGGGATCATGCTCAACAATATGCTGGGTGAAGAAGATTTAAACGCGGCGGGCTTTTTTAACTGGCCGCTGAACACACGGATGTCTTCGATGATGTCACCTGGTGTTATGGTTTCACCGGATGGGGACGTGATCGGGTTCGGGTCTGGTGGCTCCAACCGGATACGATCGGCAGTCACGCAATTTATCGCCAATATGGCTTTTTTCGATATGAATTTATCTGATGCGGTCTTGGCACCGCGCCTTCATTTGGAAGGAGGTAAGCTTGATGTGGAACCAGACTTCCCAAGTGAAACGCTCAAAGCATTAAAGGACGATTATATAGATTCGAAAACGTGGCCCGCCCCTAATATGTTCTTTGGCGGTGTCCATGCCATTCAGCGCAGCCAACGCGGAATTGTGACAGGTGCCGCAGATCCGCGACGCGGTGGTGTGTTTATTCCACTTTAGTGATCGCGCCGTTTAATGGCGGCAATGACGGATGAATGGGTGTCGTTGGAACGCGTCGAATATCTGAGCTGATGAATGCTAAAATAAATTGCACGCCTAGAATCACGGGGACAGCTGCTAAAATGACGGTCCCTGCCGTTGCGGGAATGCCGGTCTCTACGCTGCGCCACCAATGATAACTTCCGAATACAATGCCAAAGAGTAAGAGCAATTTGCCAAAAACAAGCTCTAGCGTTGTGATGCCGGGGTCGCGAATAAAATAGGTGTCAAAAATGCGCCGATAGGCGTTGCAGATATGCCCAGTTAAAAAACTCAAGAATACACGCCGGATACTCAAACTGCTTTCTTCATCGCCGTATTTTGCCTGCATCGGGACATCTTGAACCACGGCGTTCAGGCCACCCAATCGGAACAACAAATCTGATTCAAAGAAATAGCCGTTCGCAATATCCTGATCGACTAGTTCCTTGGCCACTCGGGCATGAATGGCCGTAAAGCCATTCGTCGGATCCATGATCGTCCAATACCCACTGGAAACCTTAGACATGAACGTCAACGCGATATTCCCAAAAAGCCTAATAAACGGCATGCCTCGTGCGGCATCGGCTCTATGCAAGCGGTTTCCCTTTGAATAGTCGGCTTGGCCAGCTTGGATCGGTGCAATGATTTGTGGGATGAGGGCAGGGTCCATCTGGCCGTCACCATCCAGTTTGACGATGATATCCGCACCTGCGTTAATCGCTTGTCGGTAGCCTGCAAGCGTCGTGCCGCCGACCCCCATGTTTTTTTTGTTCCGACTGACGACGACACGCGGATCATTGATATTCGCTTCGACAAAATCCCCCGTGTTATCTGGGCACGCGTCATCAACCACGAAAATCCATCGCGCGATCGGACCTATGTTCGACAATACATCTATAATTTGGTCCCGTTCTTTATAGCACGGCACCACAATCGCTATGTTTTCATTCGCGCTTTGGTCTTTGGGTGGTTGAGTTTTCGGCATCAATTCATCCTGTATGGTTCCGGCACCTTAGATCACACAATGATTTTGCCGCAAGCTTTAGCGCGCGTTAGCTATGTCGTTGAACGGTTTAATCTGACACTCGCAATGCGCTCACTTTCCCGGTACTATGACCAAAATGTGCCAGCGTGAAGTTGGCGTTTAAGTTTGTGCTCGGGGGTAGACGTGTCAGGGAACGATGCAGCTTCATTGGCTGAAATTCGAATATTAGATGGAGTGAGTGCTGAAGATTTGGCCGATATGGAAAAGGCCTGTTCTTGGCGGCGCTATACCGATCATGAGCAAATCATTGATCGCCAGAGTGATTCAACCGACGTTTATTTTGTGGTCGATGGACGTGTTCGGATCGTCAATTATTCTTTGGCGGGGAAAGAAATAACCCTCGAAGACCTTGATCATGGAAGTCATTTTGGCGAGCTATCAGCACTTGATGGCCAACCGAGATCCGCCAGCGTGATGTCGTTGGAAAGTAGCTTGATCGCAGCATTACCCCAAGACCGTTTTATCAAGCTGCTGCAAAGCAATCCCGAGATTGCATTCCGGGTGTTGCGCGCCTTGGCAGGCATTATCAGAAACTCTACTGACCGAATCATGGATTTGAGTACACTGGCTGCAAACAACAGGGTGCAGGCAGATTTGTTACGCCAGGCACGAAGTGGCCTAATTGGTGAAAACCAGGCTGAAATCCGTCCAATCCCGGTTCATGGTGATATCGCAAGTAGGGTATCAACCACACGTGAAACAGTGGCGCGCGTTCTTAGCGATTTAGCTCGCAAAAATATTGTCGAACGCAAAAAAAGTGGCTTGCTGATTAAAGACCTCGCCAAATTGCGCGAGATGGTCGAGGAAGTTCTCGGCGAGTAAAAAACTGTCTGCGTGCATTGTTTTTCCGATTATTCCACCCGTGAGCATCATCACATCCTGTCGACATGATTTGGTCTAAGTTCTGTGTATCCCTGGGCGCCGATGCAAGAAAGCAAAGGAAACATGGATGACCAATTTTAAAGCTTTTTGCTTAGCGTTGACTTTAATGGCCATGACGGCAGCGATGGGTGTAAACCTGAATGTGGTTTGGGTCCCCCATTGATAGCGCCTATATTGATCGCTTGCCGAATAGGGTGTGAAAAGCCTTTTCTGCGTCAAATTAGGTCCGGCGTTGGACGCACCTTAGTTTGACTTGATCTTTGGAATATCTCATTCTGCGAACCAGAACGGGGGAAGTCAGTCATCAGTTGTAGATGGCGTTCCCTGTCCGCTACGGCGGCGAGGATATATTAAATGGCCAAGAAAATTCTGATCGTTGAAGACAACGATCTGAACATGAAATTGTTCAACGATTTATTGCAAGCGCATGGTTACGAGACTGTTCAAACGGTTGATGGCCGTGATGCGCTGAAACTGGTTCGTGAACATTCACCCGATCTGATTTTGATGGATATTCAATTGCCAGAAATCTCGGGCCTTGAAGTTACCAAAATGATTAAGGCTGACGATGATCTCAAGGATATTCCAGTTATTGCCGTGACGGCTTTCGCCATGAAGGGTGATGAAGAAAAAATCCGTGAAGGCGGCTGCGAAGGTTATATCGCAAAGCCGATTTCTGTCCCACACTTCTTGGAAACCGTTCAGAAGTTCCTGCCTGATTAATCTATTAATTTGGCGATGCGGTTTGATCTAACCCGCTTCAATATTATTCTAATATGCTAAACAGCAAAAACGCGCCGCTTTTCAGGGGCGCGTTAAAGATTTTAGGCCAGTATCCTGACCAAACAACAACCAATTACTTGATTTTAGCTTCCTTAAACATGACGTGCTTGCGAACAACAGGGTCATATTTGCGAACCTGGAGCTTCTCAGTCAAGTTTCTTGGATTTTTCTTGGTAATATAGAAATACCCAGTATCTGCAGTACTCACGAGCCGAATTTGAACGGTTGCTGGCTTGGCCATTACTCTTAGTCCCGATTAATAAATTACGTTCCAAACATGGAGAGCGCGAACAATACTCATGGCGCTGACCAAGTCAAGTGGGTTTGCGGTATGTTTAGTTGATCGCTTCGGCGGTTGCGGTGGTTTGGCGTAGCGCCTTTTGATGTGCGGCACCGTCCAAGATCAATCGTTTGGCAATTTCAACGTCCAGCCCGCCGCGGCGGGCTTCAGATGGGCAGTTCTCGCGAAGTCCCCGGCGTTCTTTTTGATTCAAAAATGCCCGCTTCCGCCATATGGAAGAATAACCAGGTTCGTCGCCCCCCAATGCGGCTTCAATGATGCCAGAGGCTTGCGATAATTTCTCTTTACCACTGGTGCAAACGGTCGGCACAACACCAAGCCCATGGAGGTAATACCCACTCGGCGCCACAAAGCGAGACCATGTAAGGGTGATTTCACCGTCATTCGGCAATCGGATCACGGTTTGTACACTGCCTTTGCCATATGACGATGTTCCGACGACAACGGCGCGATCACGATCTTGCAGCGCAGCGGCCACAATTTCTGCTGCTGAGGCGGATTTACCGTCCACCAGCACGACCAATGGGAGGCCTGATGCCAGGTCGTTCCCACCAGCTTCATAGTGATGCAAGCTCTCGGGATGACGGCCCACGGTGCGCAAAATATCACCCTGGGTGAGCATCAAATCGGCGACTTTGATCGATTGACGGAGGAGCCCGCCCGGATTCCCTCGCAGATCCAACACGATCCCTATGATCGGCGGGCTGCTCGGATCTGCAAGTTTTTCAAGCGCTCGTTCAACCGAATTTGCGGTATCGTGATTGAAACTGCTGATACGAATAATTGCGATGCCATCATTGACCCTAGTGGTCACCGTTTCAGGCACGATATGGGCGCGTGCAACTTCGATAGTGAATGGCTGAACGCTCTCTGTACGGGATAATTTTAGGCGAACTTTGGTGTGAACTGGTCCGCGGATCAATTTAGTGATCTCGCGGCTTTTAAGGCCCCTGATGTAAGCCCCATCTATACTGATGATATGGTCGCCTTGGCGCAGGCCGCTTTCAGCCGCAGGCGTTGATTTGATGACCTTGGTCACGATTGCGACGCCACGATCAACTCGAAAACGAATTCCGAGCCCGCCAAAGCCATCTCGTTTAGCGCGATTGCGTGTGGCCTCAGCACTGCCAGCGTAGCGCGAGAAGATATCCAGATCTGACAGTGCACCATCGAAAATGGCTTCGTAAATTTTCTCGGCGGAGGCTTTGCGGACATCGTTGGAATGGGCCCGCGCCTTTTCCGTTAATGCAACCACAGCTGCCGCCCATGCTCGGACGTCAGTTTCTGCAGGATATTGCATCCGACCAATTTCAACGCCACCGTCGCGGAGCACGATTTCATCGCCTTCTTCTCGTAATGATATCGCGGGGTCGATGGCACCTAGGCCGCGAAGTCCCTCTACGCCAATACGGCTAAGTGTTACCTTCTCGATATATTTGTCCGAGATGTTATCGAAGCCAGCGACGATCACATCCGCGACAGCGGGACGCGCAAAAGATTCGCCGGGTGGTTCCGACGAGGCATATGGCAATGCGCAGGCACTCACAAAAAATGCGCTGAGCAGACCGATCATGCGGTATATGCGTCCAAATGGCATAATCATGCCCTTATTTAAGCGGATGTTGGCCCATGTGTATATGCTGAGCGTCACACAGATATGTTAACGGATCGTTCTCTCGGTGCCGGTTTCACAAAATTTTAGCGGATCAGGTCTGTTTGGCCACTTGATTCCGCTTCGCGCGACGGGCAGCACGGCTTTTGCCTTTGACCTTTTTGCCAAATTTCCGTGGTTTCCCACCACCAGGTTTGTGTGGTTTCGGCTTGGTTTTTTCGGGTGTGGTGTATCCGGCGATTTCAAAGACCAAACCGCCTGTTACGGGTGTTGCCTCGACCAAATTAACCTCGACCCTATCGCCAAGGCGAAACGTCAGCTTGTTGGATCGTCCCGTCAAAACATGGCGATCTTCGTCATGGACATAATAGTCATCGGGCAAACTTCTGATCGGCACCAAACCATCAGCACCGATACCGTCAATATTGACGAACAACCCAAATCGCGAAACGCCGGAAATTCGCGCACCAAATGTCGCGCCGACACGATCTTTTAGGTAATCAGCCGCATAACGATCCATGGCATCGCGTTCGGCCACTTGTGCGCGGCGTTCTGTGACGCATAAATGCTCGCCGATTTTGACGAAATCACCATGGTCTTCTGGCAGGGAACCTGCACTCGGGGTCATGCCGCGTATCAGTGCCCGATGAACCAAAAGGTCGGAATAGCGACGGATCGGGGATGTGAAATGACAATATCGGCGAAGTGCCAATCCAAAATGCCCAATGTTATTGGGTTCGTACTTTGCCTGAGACTGCGACCGCAAAACGACGTCATTCATCATCTGGCTATAAGGTTGATCTGCAGCGCGTGCCAAAATTTGATTGAACCGCTTTGGTGTTACGACTTGGCCTTTGTCGAACCGAACACCAATACTTTGAAGGACTTCGGAAAGTGATTCGATTTTGGTCAACGATGGCTCGTCGTGAATCCGGTACATGCAGGGGCGTTTTTTTTCTTCTAAGAATTCGGCGGCCGCAACGTTGGCGAGCACCATAAATTCTTCGATCAGTTTATGACTGTCCAAACGCTCACGCGGTTCGACCTTGGCGATGCTTCCATTGTCATCAAGTATGACACGACGTTCTGGTAAATCTAATTCAAGCGCCCCGCGTTCTTCGCGTGCCGCCAATAGCACAGCAAAGGCGTCGTAGAGAGGCTTAATAACGTTATCCATCAACTGAGCAGTCATCTCGTCGGGATTGCCGTCCTGGGCTGCTTGGACCTGATTGTAGGTTAGGCGCGCATGAGACCGCATCATTGCCCGTTTGAAACGTTTTGATAGCAAGTTGCCGGCATTATCTATCCGAAGATGAGCGACTAAGCATGGGCGATCTTCGTGCGGACGAAGGGAGCACCACCCGTTGGATAGCTCCTCTGGTAGCATCGGGACAACGCGATCTGGGAAATAGACTGAATTACCACGTTCGAACGCGGCCTTGTCTAAATCATCACCCGGGCGCACGTACCAGCCTACATCGGCAATCGCGACCATGATTTTAAATCCATCGACATTTTTTGGATCATCATCAGGTTCTGCAAAGACCGCATCATCAAAATCGCGGGCATCTTCGCCGTCAATCGTGACGAGTGGAACCGACCTGAGGTCATCGCGTTTGCCTAAGGGGGCTGCCTTGGCGTCTTCTGCTTGTTTGCTGGCGGCTTCTGGGAACGATACTGGTATGCGGTGATGATGAACGGAAATCAGGCTGATTGCCCTTGGGCCTTCGGCCTCGGCTATACGCTCAACGATCTTTGCGCGCTTCAATCCGATCCGGTTCCGACCGATGGTTTCGGCGCGCACCAGGTCCCCGACATCGGCCTCGATGCTGCTGCGTTCAATTACGTAGTCGTTGCGATTGCGTTTTTCGATGGGTTGAATGCGACGCTCGCCCTCGACTTGGACGACGATCCCCAACACATCATCTGGGGCTGCAGCAATCGGACGAATAATTTCGGCGACGTAACCGTCTTCGATGGGCTTTAAGCGCGCGAGAGCCCTGTCCCCAATACCCAGTGCGCCCGTCTTTGTGCGCACTGGCGACATGTAAATCGTCGGTGGGGCAATTTCCGCATCCCATTTCGCGGGCTTGGCCAAAACTTCGCCGTCTAAATCAACGCCTGAAATTTCAATGATGGTGACATTGGGCAGGGTGGTCGGGTCAGAGACCTGTTTCCGCCGTCCGGCATCCAGCACGCCTTCGTTCTTCATTTCTTTGAGAACACTTTTGAGCAATCGTTTCTGGTCGACATCTAGCTTGAATGCACGGGCGATCTCGCGTTTGCCAACACGCCCTGGTGTGTCGCGAACGAAGTCCAAGATTTTTTGCTTAGATGGGAAAGGTGATTTTGCCATGCCCGGAAGCTAAGCCGAAAGGGCGCTCGTCACAAGGTGCAGGATCACTCGGCTTTGGGCTCCGGTTTGGCCTTAGGCTTTGTAGCCTTCTTTTTTGCCGTCTTCTTGGTTGGTTTTTTAGCGGCCTTTTTCTTTGGCGCTGCTTTGGCTTTAACACCACCTTTGCCCGATTTAGCGTCAACCATTTCGATGGCTTGTTCCAACGTCACGTCTTCCATAGCAACATCTTTGGGCAATCGTGCCATGGTCTTGCCGTGCTGGATAAACGGACCCCAACGGCCTTCTTTGAGCATCAAAGGTTTTTTATCTTTAGGATGATTGCCGAGTTCTTTGGGTGGTGCCTTGCGGGGTTTATCGCCCAACAGGTCGACAGCGCGGTTCAATCCAATAGTCAGCACATCATCAGCGTCGTCTTTAAGCGAGACATAGGTACCGCCAACCTGAAGGAACGGTCCGAAGCGACCAATATTGGTGCGGATTTCCATGTTGGATACCGGATCGATACCAACTAAGCGTGGCAGCGATAGCAATCCCAGAGCCGTCTCGAATTCGATGTTTTCCGGATCCATCCCTTTTGGTAAAGATGCCCGTTTCGGCCGGACCTTCTTTTTACCGACGAGCTCTTCTTCGCCGAGTTGAATATAAGGGCCATAGGGGCCAACGCGAAGGCTGATGAGTTTATCTGTTTCTGGGTCTGTCCCCAATTCTTTGGGCCCATCATTCCCGGTCGCTTCCATCGGATCGGTGCCAAGCGGGGTCGTGAATTTGCATTCAGGATAAAGCGAGCAACCAAGAAACGCGCCATGACGTCCCAGTTTGATCGACAGTTCGCCTTCTTTGCACGTCGGGCAACTGCGCGGGTGCGATCCATCTTTACGTTCGGGGAAAAAGTGCGGACCGAGTTCGACGTTCAGCACATCCAGGACATTTCTAACGCTCAGGTCCTTTGTGTCGTCGACTTTTTCTTTGAACGAATTCCAGAAATCTTCGAGAACTTTTTTCCAAGCGATACGGCCGCCTGAAATATCATCAAGCTGTTGTTCTAGGTCAGCAGTAAAACCGTATTCGACATAACGATCAAAGAAGCTGGCCAAGAAAGTCGTCACCAAGCGTCCGCGATCTTCTGGGAAAAAGCGTCGGCTTTCGATTCTCACGTAATTCCGATCTTGTAGAACCGAGATAATCGATGCGTAGGTCGAAGGACGACCGATGCCTAATTCTTCCAGTTTTTTGACGAGCGATGCTTCGCTGTATCTGGGCGGAGGCTGCGTGAAATGCTGTTCGGGTAGCGTTTCTTTGCGGTCCATGTCTTCGTTGTCACGAATCTCGGGCAGGATGCGGCTGTTATCATCATCATCATCTTTGCTGTCGTCTTTGCTTTCGCGGTACAGCTTGATGAAACCATCAAATGCGATGACAGAACCGGTGGCACGGAAACCTGTTGTACCATCAGGCGTTTTAATATCGACGCCGACTTGATCTAGGATGGCGGCTTCCATTTGGCTCGCCATCGTCCGTTTCCAGATCAATGTATAGAGTTTTAGCTGATCCGGTGTCAGGTAAGCGGCAACCGATTCCGGATCGCGCCGGACATCTGTTGGGCGGCACGCTTCGTGCGCTTCTTGGGCATTCTTTGCCTTGGATTTATAAACCCGAGCCTCGGCCGGAAGATATTTATCACCAAAGCTGTCTTTGATGGTGTCGCGTACAGCATTGATGGCTTCGTTCGCTATTTGCACGCCATCTGTCCGCATATAGGTGATCAGGCCGACTGTTTCGGAACCAATGCGCACGCCTTCATACAATTGCTGGGCTGTTTGCATGGTTTTACGTGCAGGGAAATAAAGCTTCCGCGATGCTTCTTGTTGCATCGTCGATGTGGTGAATGGTGCTGCTGGGAACCGGCGGCTCTGTTTGCGCTCAACTGATGTGACGGCATAGGTGCCAGCATCAATCGCGGCAACAGCCTGCATCGCGAGTGCTTCGGAACCAATAGACATTTTGTCCAGCTTCTCGCCATTCAAATATGTGAGATTGGCTTGGAAGGTATCGCCGCGCGGTGTCTCAAACGTTCCCTTAATCGACCAGTATTCCTGTGGATCGAACTTTTCGATATCCAGTTCGCGTTCGCAGATCAGGCGCAGGGCGACGGATTGAACGCGCCCAGCAGAACGAGACCCTGGTAGTTTCCGCCATAAGACGGGGGACAGTGTGAAACCGACCAAATAATCTAGGGCGCGCCGTGCCATATAGGCATCGACCAATTCTTCGTCTAGTTCGCGTGGTTCCTTAAATGCATCTTGGATCGCGCTTTTGGTGATCTCGTTAAAGACAACCCGTTTGACTTCTTTGCCGTCGAGCAGCTTTTTCTCGTTCAGGACTTCTCTGACATGCCAAGAAATCGCCTCGCCTTCGCGGTCGGGGTCAGTTGCCAGATACAATGCATCAGCTTTTTTCATGGCCTTTGCAATTTCATCGACTTGTTTCTTGGAACGACCGTCGATCTCCCAAATCATCGAGAAATCTTCATCCGGCTTTACAGAACCATTCTTCGACGGCAGGTCACGGATGTGCCCATAGCTCGCGAGCACAACATACTCGTCGCCGAGATATTTGTTGATGGTTTTGGCCTTGGCTGGCGATTCGACTACGACAACACTGGTCATGTGTACCCTATACTTGGTCACGAGTTCTGCCGTCAATGAACACCCTGTCCATCGAAGGCGGGCGAGAATTGGCGATAAAAAATCCGTCCCGTCAACAGGGGAAATTTTTAATCCTATGTAATCATTTGCACTCAATGTAGAATATAGTGATTAAAAACAATGATTTAATGGCCATTAAAAAAATACGTAAATGAACTTTGATTAAGCGGTTAAGGCTAGTCTGGTGCGGTTAAGGATACGCGATTGCCGCTATGGCGTTCCAAACGGCCAGCTAATTCGAGTTCCAACAACACTGTGGCGACTGCGCCTACGTGCCCACCGACATCGCGAATCACGTCATCGATGTCTGTCGGACCATAATCGAGTGCACTTATTATATATGTGCGGACTCCTTCAAGTTCGCTGTCAGTTATGCATTCAGTGTGTGGGATATGAAAATCGTCTCGTCGGCGTTCAGCGAGATTACAGGACATCATCCCACCGAGCGTTTCGATCACATCTTCTGCGTTTTCAGTTAATTGTGCACCCTGCCTGATTAGCATGTTGGCGCCCTTCACGCGGGGGTCTTGTGGTGCACCAGGCACGGCAAATACTTCGCGGCCTTGTTCCAATGCCATACGTGCGGTGATTAATGATCCAGATCGCGCACCAGCCTCAAGCACGACAACGCCCCGTGATATTCCAGAGATGATTCGATTGCGTCGCGGAAAGTGTCGCGCCTGTGGTGTGATACCCAGGGGGACTTCGGAACAAATGGCGCCACATTCCAGCATCGCGTCATACAGTTTTCTATGCTCGCGCGGATAAACAACATCGACCCCGCCGCCCAGCACGGCGAGTGTGCCCGTGTTTAATGCGCCCTCGTGCGCTGCGGCGTCGATACCACGTGCCATGCCGGATACGATTAAATAACCCGCTTCGCCAATTGCCTTTGCGGTCGTGTGTGCAAAGCGGCGTCCATTGATAGATGCGTTGCGCGATCCAACAAAACCGACCGCTTTTTTATTCAGCAATGGTAAGTGCCCACGCACGAACAAGATGGGCGGCGGATCATCGATATGGCCGAGCAGGGGCGGGTACGAAGTCTCCCCCCAATGAACCATGTGGGTATCAGATTTTTCTGTCGCCGCGATTTCATCCTCGGCTTTTGATTGCGGGCATATTTTTAGCCGAGCCGCGCGGCCACCATTTTTGGCCAGCGCTGGGAGCGCATCAATAGCATCCTTGGCCGTCTTAAATCGCTCCAGTAATTTAAAAAATGTGATGGGGCCGACATTCTCGGACCTGATGAGACGTAGCCGGGCCAGTTTTTCTGGGGGCTTGATGCCATCTGGTTGCGTTTCAATTGCCGTATCCATTCGTGCCTCCGTATCACCGGCGACTATGGATGGACTATTCGGAAAATTTCTATCTAGCTTCGCTAATCTTTATCTTTTGATCGGGCCAACATCAGCGCTGGAATGAGTGCGATCACGAAAGCCACTGATACGATCAAGAATGTATCTTGGAAGCCAAATGTGCGGGCTTGGGCGTAAATGGTCTGCCCCAAATAATCCAACGCACCCCATTCTTGAGCATTCTCGGGCAATCCGCCGTCTTTGAGCAATCGTTCAACGCGATCCAACATCTCAACAGTGAATTGGTTCCCTGATGTTTGTGTCGCCGTCAGCCAGTCCGCGTGCACAGCAGATCGGTATTCAATTAAGGCTGCAGTGATATTCACACCAAAGGCACCGCCTAATTGTCGAATAAAGTTATAGGCCCCAGCTGCGGCATTTAATTTTTCTGCTGATATGGATCGCATGGTTGCACCGCCAAGATTTGGCATCACCAATCCAATGGCGGCGCGGCTCATCACTGTTAACCCCGCCATTGTCCAAAACGCGGTGTTCACATCCGAAAATGAAATCAAATAAGTCGCGACAGCAAAGATCACACAGCCAATGCTGATGGGAATGTGCGGTGGCACAGTATCTGCCAGACGCCCCGACAATGGGATGAGCGAGACAAGGAATAGTCCAGCAGGCACAAGTACCACACCTGCCCGGGTTGGGGTGTAGCCTTGTACAGTTTGAACGAAGACAGGGATGGCGTAATTGGTCGCGAAATTCCCAGCCCCAAATGCAAATGCAATAGCCATGGCAGCTGCAAAACGTGGGTCCAAGAATAGCTTGGGGTCTAAAATGGGTGCCTTGGAACGCAGTTGGACGAAGATGAATAAAGAAAATGCAATCACGCCAGCGCCAGCTGTATAGATATTTTTATCCGATCCCCATCCCCAGCGATGCCCGTTACCGATGGCACTCATAGTGCAAACCAGGGCGACGCTAACCAAAATAAAGCCTGTCCAATCAAACTTGGGTAATGGTCCGAAATATGACTTCTTTGGCATGAAAATCATGCCGCCAACAAATGCGAACAAGACCAATGGCAATGGCATTAAAAATGCGTGCCGCCATGTCAGCAGGTCAATTGTGATACCGCCAACCAAGGGGCCAAAGCTTGGTGCCATCGTAACACCTAAACCATAGATGCCGACGGCAAAGCCTCTTTTGTTGCGTGGAAAAACGCTGACCATGACGGCCAGCACCAGGGGCTGAATAATCCCGGCCGAAAACCCCTGCATGATGCGCCCAATGATCAACACGTCGATGCTGGTGCTGAAAGCGCAAACAAATGCGCCTGCGACAAAGATGCCAAGAGTCAGGCCATATGCCATGCGTTGACCCAGGGCTTTTACGACCCAGGAGTTTAATAATTGACTGGCAACCATGGTCGCCAGAAAGGCGGTTGCCGCCCATTGCGCAACATCTTGACCGACGCCATAAGCCCCCATGATGCTGGGAACAGCAACGATAACAATGGTTGCGGACAAGATCATTGCGATCGCACCCGTCAAACCAGCAATAGTCACCCACCATTTATAGGAGGGGCCAAAACGATCAAACTGGGCCTGAAATACAGGATCTTCGGACGCGTCGGCCAACGTTGCCTTGTCCTTCTATGGTTTCGCCAAGATAAGCTTATTGTTCAGATTTCGGAATCTTCACTTCTACCATCATGCCGGGTCTTAAACGTTCGTCAGGGTTTTCTATGGAGATCCGAATGGGTAACCGCTGCGTAATCTTGGTGAAATTTCCGCTCGGGTTTGGGGTCGGGAGCAATGCAAATTGGCTGGTGGCGGCAGAACCAACGATCTGGACCTGACCTTTGAAGACTTCGCCCGGATAGGCATCGACGCGGATATCGACAGGCTGACCGACGTTTAAGGAGCGGATACTGGTTTCCTTGATATTCGCTTCTACCCAGACGCGGGCCGGATCGTGAACTAAAACCAATCGCTGGCCCGGTGTCACGTATTCGCCAATATCAACAAACGTACGGTCTACAACACCCCCAATCGGGCTTTTAACAGTGCGATCTAAAACATCCAGTCGTTGACGCGCCATTCGCGCTTGGATTTCGGCTTCGCGTTGTTCCAAAACGATCAGGTCTGCTGCCAGCACGTCCAGGCGCGCCCGGTCAGCTTGGACTTCTATAACGCGAGATTCTGCTGCGCGTAAATCTGCGACAGCGATCCGGTATTCACGATCTGCTTGTTGTAGCTTGGTTTCCGCCTGATCTAGTTGTCGGCGAGAAGAGACTTTGTCTTCGTAAAGCTTTTTGGTCCGGTCCAGTTCACGTTTTGCCAATTCTAGCTGAGGGCGCATGGACGATACGGAAACCCCCGCTGCCGCTGCCAGGGATTTTTCCGATACCAATCTGCTTTCGACCTGGCTGGTGACGAGCACGCGCTCTGCTTTTAATCGATCACGCTCAGCTCGGATGCCGCCCAATTGTGCTTCAAGCTCGTTCAGCAGGACTTGGGCTTCGCGGTCATCAACTTGGACGATGACTGCGCCCGCTTGAACGGTATCTCCTTCGATCACAGGCATCTCAGTGATCCAACCCGCAACCCTGGACGAAACCGTAATAAGGTCAGCACCGATCCGTGCATCTTCCTCAAAGATATAAGCAATACGTTTATGGACTTCAGTAACGCCGAAATAGGCCATGACCACAACGAGGGCGACACCGGCCCAAATTAATTTGGCCGGGCGACGGCGTGCGGGTTGCTTCTCGGTTGGATGCTCTAAATCTGACGTAGAATTACCCGATGCTGGGCGGTTCTTTGCGTGTCCTTCGTCTGGCATTTTATAGTTTCCCATCGCCCATGGAGGGCAATATCTGCATAACTCATTACAACAAGAATGCACCTAAACCCCTGATATGCAAAGGCCATTTGCCAGCAATGGGTATTTGATGTGCCAATTCGCAATTTGTTGACCTTCTAGTAACTGGGAGGTTTATGATAAGCTCATTCGTAATTTATCAAACCAATTGGACATGTAATGGACGGCACCAGCAGCAATAAAACAATGCAGATATCCGTCTCTGGAATGACGTGTGGCGGATGCGCGTCACGCGTTGAACGAGCCATATTAGATGTCCCGGGCGTGATCGATGCGTCTGTTAATCTCGTCATGGAGACGGCCACGATCACCGTCAGTGAAGATGCATTTAATCGAGACACATTACTGAACATGGTTACAGACGCAGGATATCCGGCAACTTATCGGGAGACCGAGGTTCATGGCCGTCGTGACCAGGAAAAACAACAAGCCGAAGCCGAGCAAAAACGCCTTCGAGTAGAGACCATCACTCTTGTGGTCTCTGCCGTTTTAAGTGCGCCCTTGTTTTTAATGATGATTTTGCCGCCCTTGGGTGTCGGATATGCACTACCCGCCTGGGCGCAAATGGCGCTGGCCACCCCCATTCAATTTTGGGTAGGCGCGCGGTTTTATGTTGGTGCGTGGAATGCGCTTAAATCCAAAACGGGTAATATGGATGTCCTTGTCGCGGTCGGCACAAGTGCCGCTTACGGTCTTAGCACATGGATTGTGTTCGATGCTGGCGCGAATAATCTTTCGCATTTGTATTTTGAGGCTTCGGCGTTGGTGATCACTTTGGTTGTGGCCGGGAAGCTTTTGGAATCGTATGCCAAGCGGGGCACCGCGCAAGCCATTCGTGCGTTGATGGACCTTCGCCCACAAACAGCACGTGTTTTGAAAAATGGTATAGAAGCCGCTGTCCCCATCGAAGATGTCTTAGTGGATGATGTTGTCATCGTTCGCCCAGGAGAACGTATTCCTGTTGATGGAGAAATTATAAAGGGCGCGACAGAGGTCGATGAGTCGATGATGACGGGCGAAAGCCGACCTATTCCAAAAAGCATCGGTGATGTGGTTATTGGTGCCGCCGTTAATGGTGCATCGGTCATCGAAGTACGCACGATGCAGATCGGCCAGGACACGACCCTGGCCAAGATCATCAAGCTTGTTGAAAATGCGCAGTCGGGCAAAGCCCCAATGCAACGCTTGGTCGATCAGATCAGTCATGTGTTTGTGCCCATCGTCATGTTGATCGCAATTGCGACCTTGGCTGGATGGTTCTTTGTTGGTGCTGGCGCAGAGAAAGCCATCATCAACGCGGTCTCTGTTCTTGTGATCGCTTGTCCCTGTGCCCTGGGGTTAGCGACGCCGAGTGCGATCGTTGCTGGCACAGGTGCTGCAGCTCGCGCGGGCATTTTAATTAAAGATATCGCGGCGCTCGAAATCGCCCACAAAGTTGATACCGTCGCGTTTGATAAAACGGGGACGCTCACACTGGGCGAGCCGCGTGTTCAGAAAATTTATTGTTTATCGGGTAGCGAAGAACAACTCCTGACTATGGCTGCTGCTGTGCAGATGGGGTCAGAACATCCGTTGGCGCGCGCAATCATTCATGAGGCCGAGGCGCGAGGGCTTGAGATCGAACGTGCAACTGATGTGACCGCGCATGTGGGCCTTGGAATTTCTGGGACATATATGGGTGACGTGATCCGTATCGGAAATCTGGAATTGATGACTAAAAACGAAATTCCAGTTGCTGACACTCAAACGCAAATAACTGAGATTGGTGACTTGGGTATTACGCCAGTTTTGGTTTCCAAGAACAAAGAACTGATGGGTATTTTTGGTGTCGCCGATGCGGTTCGGCCACATGCGTCTGCGGCAATTCAGATGCTGGGCGCACGTAATGTCAGCGCCATCATGTTAAGTGGCGATACCCATCAAGTCGCAACCGTCATCGCATCAGAAGTCGGGATAACCGATGTCCGCGCGCCGCTGAAACCCAACGAGAAGCTTCAGATCATTGTTGATGAACTCGATGCAGGGCACGTCATCGCCATGGTGGGGGATGGCATTAATGATGCACCTGCACTGGCAGCAGCAGACGTTGCCATCGCGATGGGGACGGGGACAGACGTGGCGATGGAGACAGCAGGAATAACCCTCATGCGGCCCGACCCACGTCTGGTCGCTGCAGCATTGGATGTCGCCAGAAAAACTTGGATGCGAATTAAATGGAACTTATTCTGGGCCTTTATTTTCAATGTGATCGGGTTGCCGCTTGCCGCATTTGGATATCTGAGCCCCGTGGTGGCCGGCGCAGCGATGGCACTTAGTTCTATCACCGTTGTTAGTAACTCGCTTTTGTTGCGGCGCTGGCGCCCAACAGGAATTGATGAATAGAGGCTGCCAAGATGAATGTAAGAGACGCTGCGTCGCAAACCGGCCTGCCCGCAAAAACAATTCGCTATTATGACGATATTGGCTTGGTCGTCGCTGATCGCCAAAGCAACGGTTACCGTGATTATGATGATCGGGATATCCAAAAGTTGGCGTTCCTGAAACGGGCCCGCCAACTTGGTTTTTCGTTGGATGACTGTCGCCAACTTCTGTCACTATACGAAGACACTGACCGCGAAAGTGCTGACGTTAAAGCATTGGCCGAGGCGCATTTGACTGAGGTCGATGCGCGGCTTTTAGAGCTTAATTATCTGCGTGATACGCTTGCCGAGCTTATTCATTCGTGTCGCGGAGACCATCGGCCTGATTGTCCGATTTTGGCGGATTTGGCGCGCAACCAGAAACGCTGAAGCCAATAATTGATCTTGTCGCCGTCCGTTTGTTCGTCCAAGAACAAATAACGGGAGAGACATGCTTTTTAATTCATACATATTTCTGTTCGCGTTTTTGCCGCTGACCCTCGTCGGTTTTGCGGTTTTGTCACGGATGGACCATTCAAAATGGATAATCCCATGGCTGCTTGCCATGTCGCTGGTGTTCTATGGATGGTGGCAGCCGATTTACCTCGCACTTCTTTTGGGTTCTGTGATCGCGAACTTCTTGATTGGTGCTTCTATTGCTCAGGGCGCGCGCACTGGGCAGCCAAGAACCGGAGTGTTGTTCTTTGGCGTTGCTGGAAACCTGGCTCTTATCGGGTGGTTCAAGTACTTAGGGTTCTTTGCCGGAATCTCTGACGCGTTGATGGGCACGGAATTCGGTTTTGTGGATGTCGCGCTCCCTCTCGCGATCTCGTTCTTTACCTTTCAGCAGATTGCTTATTTGGTTGATTGCCATCGCGGATTGGCGGGCGAGCCGAGCATCCTGAAATACGCATTGTTTGTGACGTTCTTTCCACAGCTTATTGCAGGCCCCATCGTCCATCATTCAGAGGTGATGCGGCAGTACGAGACGGCGTTTTCGCGGGGCCCTTCAGCGCTTAACCTCGCGATAGGCGTGACATTAATTGCGGTCGGTTTGTTTAAGAAAGTAGTCATTGCCGATAATCTGGCTTTGTACGCGACACCTGTTTTTGCCGATGCGGATGCAGGCGGTACCATCGGCTTTGCGCGCGCGTGGGCGGGGACACTCGCCTATACCTTGCAGATATATTTCGATTTTTCTGGATACTCAGATATGGCGGTGGGGCTGGCCCGGTTGTTCGGCATTCGCCTGCCCATCAATTTTTTCTCGCCCTATAAGGCGACGAGTATCATTGAATTTTGGCGGCGTTGGCATATCACGCTTAGCCGGTTCCTTCGTGATTATCTCTATATTCCGCTGGGTGGCAGTCGGTATGGTTCATTTCGGCGGTATGCCAACCTTATGATGACAATGCTTCTGGGGGGGCTTTGGCATGGGGCGGGTTGGTCGTTCGTCATATGGGGTGGTCTCCATGGTGTTTTCTTAATCATCAATCATGCATGGCAATTTGCGACCAAGGATTTCAAATGGCTGCGCAGGAACGTTGGCGTCCAAATCGTGTCTTGGGCGATGACGATCCTGGCGGTTTCGTTTGCCTGGGTATTCTTTAGGGCGGACACATTCGACGGTGCGATGGCGGTGGTAAATGGGTTGATTGGTGTGAATGATATTTTACCGTCGATGGGATTGATCAGCGGCGAGGTCTATGCGGATGCAGGAACGGGCAAACGCGTTTGGCGCTGGTTGCTGATCGCGGGTGTAATCGCGGTTCTTTGCCCGAACATCTATCAAATCATGCGTCGGTATCGGCCCGCCCTCGGCCAGCCCAATCATAAAACACGTTTGCCGTTGCGGTGGCGTCCGACAACGGTATGGGCGGGTATTACAGGTTTGATCCTTGTCGCGTCACTTGTTTTGCTGACCCAGGTCAGCGAATTTTTGTATTTCAGGTTCTGATAATGATACGGCGTTCTTTCAGAAGATATCTTATCGTTTTACTCGGGGTTGCGGGCTCGCTGTATATATCGATGGGTATCGTCAATCTGCTCGTGGACCCTTTTGGCATATATGACATGCCCCGGATTGATGGCTTCAATGCAATCAAAGTAGACGTCGACAAACACATTCGCTTGGCCAAAGCCGTCCAAGTACGGAACGTATTGCCTAAAACGGTGATCGTTGGATCATCGCGGGCAATGTTGGGTATCCCGGCCACGGACCCGCTGTGGTCACGTGAAAAACAGCCGGTCTATAACCTCAGCCTTTACGGTGGTTATTTATATGAGGCGATGCGGTATTTTGAGCACGCCGTCGCGCTCGGCACTGTTGAACATGCCGTCATTGTCGTTGATCTCTGGATGTTTGATCGTGACTGGGAAACGCGTCCTGGCTTTTCCGAAGCACGGTTCGTCGTTGATCCGGATGGTCAGCCGCAAACCCCAGACGATACAGAAATCCTCAAGACGTTGTTCTCGTTAGACACGTTTCGTTCCAGTCTCAGGACGGTCGGGCGTCAAGACCGGGACGATATTCTGATCCAGGGGGCAGACGGGACATCAGATTGGCGAAGTGCTGAAGGTTGGCTCCGCACCAAAGAAGGCCACAGGCCCCAATTTGGTTACATGGAACATATGTTTGCGACCACCGCATGGTGGCCAGAACCGGGGCGTCGATGGGCAGTCACTGACCCGAACGATCCGAATTCCCCGCTCCAATTCTTTCGACGGATGATTCGGACAAGTTACGAAAAAAGCATCAGTAGTCGCATTGTGATTTCACCCAGCCATGCTCGAATTTGGGAAGTCATTCATGCTGGTGGTCTTTGGTTTACATGGGAAAACTGGAAACGGGCGTTGGTGGCCATCGTCGATGAAGAGGCGGAACGGGCTGGCAAGCCCCCTTATAAGGTTTGGGATTTTTCTGGTTACAATGCGATTACGACAGAACGCGTTCCCAATACTCAAGAGTTAATGCAGTGGTATTGGGATGGGTCTCACTTCAAGCAATCGGTGGGGCGTTTGATACTCGCCAGAATGTTTGATGCGACAGATGTTGATGTTCCAAGCGATTTTGGCGTTGTTCTCTCTAGCGTTAGTATTGAGCATGAATTAGCCCGAATTAGGGACGCACGAGAAACATATTTAACGACACACAAACAAGATGCCGAAGAAGCCGCGCGGTGGCATAAGCTTAACAAATGACCTCCCTTCCCAAGTGGGTTGCCCGTCAGTAGACTAAGCCAACGCCTATCGATAAGACTGGCATGAGATTTAGTAATGAGGCTTCCGTTGAAGAAGCCCGTAAAGACAAAATAGGGAGGGATTGTGGCGTCGGATCACCCGCGCGGGAACACACCAAGTGATCGGGCCAAACAGGCCTATGCGGCGATTGATCTCGGCACAAACAGTTGCCGGATGCTGGTTGCCGTGCCGTGCGCTAGCGGTTTCCATGTCATCGATGGTTTTTCCAAAGTTGTCCGATTGGGTGAAAAACTCTCTGATACAGGTATTCTAAGCGAGCGGGCTATCGACCGGACTGTGCGGGCATTGTCGCTTTGTGCTTCACGGTTGAATTCGCGAGGTGTTGCGCGGTCTCGTGCTGTTGCGACACAAGCCTGCCGTCAGGCATCGAATACGGATGTGTTCCTTGACCGGGTAATCAAAGAATCTGGCTTGCTGATGGAGGTCATTGATCCGCTGGAAGAAGCATCATTAACCGTCGCCGGGTGCGGAGAGTTGCTGTGCTCCGATTCTGATCGTGCACTGGTCTTTGATATCGGTGGTGGCTCTACGGAAATCATGTGGGTGGATACGCATAATGATGGAAAGCCCGTGATGCTTGATACCATTTCATTGCCTTTTGGGGTTGTGTCGTTGCGCGATGAAAATGGTGCCGAGGCTTTGCCTTCCGAGGCGTATGAGGCCTTGGTCAACCATATTGATGGTTTGATCGCCCCCTTTGATCAGCGTAATGGGATCAGCGAAGCCATCGCCGCCAATCGTGTCCGTATGATTGGGACATCTGGCACCGTAACAACGTTGGGGGCAATGTACTTACAATTGCCTAGATATAACCGCAGCCGTGTCGATGGTTTGGAAATGGATTTTGATAGCATGCGGCAAATTTCTGCCAGATTGACAGGAATGTCGTGCGCAGCGCGGATCGCGCACCCTTGTTTGGGGCATGGCCGCGGGGATTTGATGTTGATGGGATTGGTTGTGCTGCGTGCGATTTGTGATCGGTGGCCGGTTGGAAAATTGCGGGTGGCAGACCGTGGCATTCGTGAAGGCGTGCTATTCGATCTGATGGCTAGGGATGGCCATATGCCATGCGCGACAGCACGTGTTCATTCGCCGAATTCGACATCGCATAAACAGGATAATAGCTGATGGCCGGTCGGCGTGGTGGCAGTGGCGGAAGCGGTAAAAAACGCGGTGTGACCAGTGGCGGGGATCGTCTGCTTCATACCCGCGTAAAGTCGGCTAAGGGCCGTAAAATATCTTCAACCAAATGGCTGCAGCGTCAGTTGAATGATCCGTACGTGCAGCAGGCCCAAAAACTGGGGCTTCGTTCAAGGGCGGCGTTTAAGTTGTCGGAATTGGATGACCGCTTCAAGTTTTTGAAAACGGGCGCGAACGTCATTGATTTGGGGGCAGCCCCGGGGGGATGGATTCAGGTCGCGTTGGAGCGTTGCGGCCCCAAGGGTTATGTCGTTGGTATTGATTTATTGGAAATTGAGCCGTTGGCGGGCGCCGAACTCATTCAGGGCGATTTCCTGGATGACGATGCCCCAGACCGACTGCGCGCGCTGATGGACGGTGATGCCGATGTGGTCTTGAGTGATATGGCTGCATCTTCGACCGGGCATAAGGCTACGGATCATTTGCGCATTATGTCTTTACTCGAAGTCGCCATAGATTTTGCAAAAGATGTTTTGAAGCCCGGGGGCGTGTTTGTCGGCAAGGTTTTGCAGGGGGGGACGGAAAACGATCTGCTTGCGAGCCTCAAAAAGGATTTTCAGTCGGTGAAGCACGCCAAACCGGCCGCAAGTCGGAGTGATTCCGCCGAAGTTTACGTGATCGCGACGGGATTTCGGGGCCGCAAAACAGAAGACGCATAAATATTGATTAAATAATTGATTTCAGGCGTTCTCTGCGCTTGTGAAAGCCAACACTCTCTGTATGATTGCGCGCCATCGCCCTAGCAGGAATCGGAGGCGTCATGGCACCCCCAAAAATACAAGAAGCGCTCACTTTTGATGACGTTTTAATGGTCCCCGCGGAGTCGCGTGTGCTCCCCGCTCAGACGCAGACCAAGACCAAATTGACCAAGACAATCGAATTAAACATTCCGCTCATTTCTGCGGCGATGGATACAGTCACGGAACATCAATTGGCCATTGCGATGGCGCAGGCAGGGGGGATTGGTGTTCTCCACAAAAATCTGACTGTCGAAGAACAGGCGACCCAGGTCCGCCGTGTCAAAAAACACGAAAGCGGTATGGTTGCTGACCCGATTACCATTGGCCCGCAACAAACGCTGGCTGATGCGCTCCGGATCAAAGCGGAAACGGGCTTCTCTGGCATGCCTGTGGTTGAACCCGATACGGGCAAACTTGTCGGCATTTTGACCAACCGGGATGTGCGCTTTGCCGATAACCCAAAGCAGCCTGTCAGCGAATTGATGACACAAGACAGCCCCGACATGCCGTTGATCACGGTCAAAGAGGGTGTTGATCTATCAGAAGCACGACGTTTGTTGCATCAATACCGGATTGAACGTTTGGTTGTTGTCGATGATCAACACCGATGCGTTGGCTTGATCACGGTCAATGACATGGAAAAACAAGAACAGTTCCCGAACGCCGCCAAGGATGAACACGGTCGCCTGCGCGTCGCGGCTGCCGTTGGGGTTGGTGATGCAGGTGTTGAACGCTCCGAAGCGCTGATGGAAGCGGGATGTGATGTCGTCGTCGTCGATACAGCCCATGGTCATTCAGCCGGGGTTTTGACTGCGGTTTCGCAAATCAAAAAATTATCTAATTATGCACAGGTTGTCGCAGGCAACGTGGCAACACCAGATGCCGCAAAGGCACTGATCGACTCCGGCGCGGATTGCATTAAAATCGGCATTGGCCCGGGTACGATCTGCACGACACGGATGGTTGCAGGCGTTGGTATGCCGCAGTTCTCAGCGGTTCTGGAAACATCTGAATATTGTCGAAGCGTTGGCATCCCATGTATTGCGGATGGCGGAATTAAATATTCTGGCGATCTGGCCAAGGCGATTGCTGCGGGGGCGGATGCAGTCATGATCGGCTCGTTGTTTGCGGGCACCGATGAAAGCCCCGGCGAAGTGATGCTCTATCAAGGGCGCTCGTACAAAGCTTATCGCGGAATGGGGTCGCTTGGTGCCATGGCGCGGGGCTCTGCAGATCGTTACTTCCAAGAAGAAGTTACCGACAATCTGAAATTGGTTCCCGAAGGTGTCGAAGGCCGGGTGCCTTACAAAGGGCCCATCGGCACTGTAATCCATCAATTGGTGGGCGGTTTGCGTTCAGCGATGGGCTACACCGGTTGCGCAACCCTAGAGGACATGCGCAACAATGTTCAGTTCCGTCGGATTACTAACGCAGGTCTGCGCGAAAGCCATGTTCACGATGTGACCATCACCAGGGAAGCGCCGAACTATCGTTCGGACGGCTAAGGCTTAATAATATGACGCCCGGTGCGCGTATTTCGTCAGTCGTCGAATTGCTGACAGCAATCGACGATGAGGCGATGCCGCCTGACCAAATCATCGATAAATATTTTCGAAAGCGTCGTTATGCCGGATCGGGCGATCGTCGATATATCGGCAGCCATGTGTACGATATCCTTCGGCATCGGTCCCGTCTGGATTGGTGGTTGGCGCGCACAGGCCTAGGAATATCGACTGATGCACGTCGTCGTGCGCTTGTTTTCTTGGTGGTTCATGATCGCGCCTCACCCGAAGAAATAGGCAATATCTTTACCGGAAATACGCACTGCCCAACACCATTGGAAGATGACGAGTTGGCGTTGGTCGATGGACTTTATGGCCGCCCTGCCATCAACGATGATATGCCCGATCATGTCCGACTTGAATATCCTGAATGGATGGATCGATCATTCCGGTCACTTTGGGGTGACGCATTAGAACGCGAAATGTCTGCGCTCAACCAACCGGCATCATTGGATCTTCGTGTGAATACCATGAAATCCACGCCTGAGGATGCCCTTGCACGGTTGCGCGAAGACTACATGGACTGTGAGCCGATGCCATTGTCACCTATTGGTATAAGGGTTGAGGGAAAACTTCGGATTGGTGGAACACGGGCTTACAAAGAAGGCTTGGTCGAAGTCCAGGACGAAGGATCGCAATTGGTTTCCATGCTGACCGATGCACGGCCAGGCATGACGGTTATCGATTATTGCGCAGGTGCTGGGGGCAAAACGCTCGCGATGGCGGCAATGATGGCCCAAGGGGATCGTATATCCGGCCGTTTGCATGGACTTGATATTTCAGGCTACCGATTGGAACGCATGGCACCACGCCAAAAACGGGCAGGGGTGTTTGGGATCAAACGTCGAGCGATAGCTGCTGAAAATGATCCGTGGGTTGCTGAAAACGCAGAGACGGCAGACCGTGTTTTGTGCGATGTGCCGTGCACTCAAACAGGAAGCTGGCGCCGAAACCCAGAAGCCCGCTGGCATTTTTCACCCGAAGACTTGGACAACATCCGCGACGTCCAACAGCGTATTTTGAGCAGTGCTGCAACATTAGTAAAACATGGCGGACGGTTGATTTATGTGACGTGCTCGTTGCTTCAAGAAGAAAACGAACAACAGCTGATTTGGTTCCTTGAAAACCATGCCGACTTTAAGCCCTTATCCATCGATCAGGTTTGGCGCGAAACGGTGGGTGGGCCACCGCCGCCGACGGGGCCATCACTCAGACTTTCCCCCGCATCAACGGGAACGGATGGTTTCTTTTGTACTGTATTTGAACGTTCCTAGATTGGGTCGAAAAGGCCGCTAGCGTAATCGTTCGTGGCGTTCGAACTCATTCTCGAGGGCTTCAAACATCTCTCTCGCCTTGGCGTCGTCTTCAAGGCCTTCCATCTCGCAATGATGGCACACGCGGTCTCGCGTGACTTTTGCGTCTCGACTCCAGTTTCCAGATTCTGTTTCTAAATTAGGCACGCTGGGATAGCGCGACATCATAAAATAAAAGAACCCGGCACGTTGTTGATCTATGGATTTACAAAGATCAACTGCCCGAACAACAGCTTGCTGACCGCGGGTCAAAGGTGCTGGCCCGGTATCCTCATCCTCAAAACCATCGTCAGCATCCTCTGCGACTTTGCTCATTTCTTCTGCGACGGCAGCCAAGGACTCAGCGGCATTGCTCATTTGATTTGCGTATGCATCCAGATCTGCAGAGTCAGTCGCTGGCAGTTCCGCCAAATTGGACGCGTCGTTATCAGGTGTTGGGTTAACGTCCTTTTGGCTCGATGTCTCGGAGGGCGGCGTCGGTTCTTGTTGAGAAGTATTGGTATCAACCGACGTAGATGTGCCAGACGTATCCGCGTTATTTGTTGGCGCGCCAGTTGTCGGTCGCTCAGAAATGCTATTTACGGGTAACGGATGTTCTGGAGAAGGGTGATTTGTTTGTTTGGGGCCGAGGGTCTTCAATTCGGCATCACCTTCAAGCAAGGTGATTTCCATTTCCATCAATTGTCCATTCCGAGAACCGACGTCCAAACCCTTAAACGGGTGGTCTTCGGTATCATCGGGGAGTTTAAGCGTTACGGTGCGCCCGGAGGAACTGCTATCGCCCCAGCGCATCAATCTAACCCGGAATGAATTTTTTTCGCTCAAATTACATCTCCAATGCAATACTGTATCGCGTTAACAGCGACCAGCGTCAACAGAAGCCAATAATTAGGCCAGTTTGATAATAAGGGAAGGGCTTATGAGCAGTGTCATAGCGTCACTGACGGGGATATTTCATGAGGGTTTGGAGCGTCAACGAAACCGCCCGTTCTTAGAGGGTGTCATGGCCGCTTGCGCCTTGGTTGCAACGACAGATGGCGATGTCAGCCTTGCCGAGCAAGTACGAGTTGATCAAGTGCTTCAGACTCTTGATCAACTGCGTGTTTTCGATCCTCATGTCGGGGTTGATATCTTTCGAGAATATACCGATGCGATAATGGAAAACCCTGAACTTGGGCAAGAAAATGCGATGGAGGCAATTGCCAAAATTGCAACAAACCCTGAAACAGGCGCACTTTTGGTCAGGGTTTGTTTGGCCGTTAGCGAGGCGGATGGCGACCTTGGCCTAGCGGATCAGATTCAAATTGTTTCGATTTGCACTCGGTTTGGGATCGATCCTGCCGATTGTGGTCTTTATATCGATATGCCTATCGAGGAGTTTTTGGCCAGCAATCCCAAAAGCTAATTACAGGATTCGATCCTCGGCGGTTTCATCATCATCCGCGGATAAGGATTGTCCCTGTACGGACATCAGGTTGCCTGGCATTAAACGGATCCCAGATTTGTTCAATTCAGTGAACACGGCTTCGTTGACCGCATAACGAAGTGAGAAATACTGACTGGATGGCACCCAGAACCGAATGCCCAGAATGATGCCGCCATAGGTGAAATCGTGAATGCCAATTTCGGGTTGCTGAGCTTGATCTATTTCCGCTACATTTTTAAGTGCTGCGACGGCCGCATTCTTGGCGACATTAATGTCTTGGCCGTTTTCGATGGCGATTTTGGTTTGCACGATACGCCGGGACTCAGAATTTACAATCACGCGCCCAACGATTTCTTTGTTGGGCACGGTGATTTTCTCGCCGTCTTCGCCGATCATCACCGTGTGGGCGAGAGTGATTTCTTCAACCACACCACTAGCCCCCCTGTTCACGGTGATGGTGTTCCCAACGACAAACGGTCGCGACAAAATAATCGATACGCCTGCGCCGTAGTTTGATAACGGGCCCTGGATCGCGACGGTGGCACCAAAGGCACCGGCACCGGCAAGCGCAATCAACGGTGCAATGGATACCCCAAAGTTCCCCATCGTGATGATGACAAGGAATACAATGGCAATCAGTTTGACCACGTTACCGATAAATCGTGCCAGTGTGACATCTATTTGTTTAGCTTCAAGCATGCGCGAGACGCGGCCACCAATCCATGACGCGACTTTTAGGCCGATGAGTAAAAAGACCAATGCGCCAAGGATTTGGAAGCCATACTCGATCCCAAATTCGGTGAGCATATCTACATATTTTGAGACGTTTTGCATCTGCAGGTCGACGGTCTCTTGAACGTTATCTTGCATGACGGTTACTTCGGCTCAACGGTGACAGCAGTACCGCTGACAACAACAAACAGCATGCTTTTGCCGTCGCCTGAAATTTCACTGTAATCCAAATCAACGCCAACGATGGCATTGGCCCCGACAATCAGTCCTTCGCGCCGGAGTTCGGTTAAGCAGGTTCGGCGCGCATCACGGAGCACTTTTTGAGAGGCCGACGATCGTCCTCCAAAGATATCGCGGATACCGGCAAAGAAATCTTTGAACAGGTTCATACCGAATACACATTCGGCGGTAATCACTTCTATTCTCTTCGTGACAGTGTATTCGGCCATGCTGAACTCAGTGGTGACGATCAGGTCTTTGGCAATTTCATCGATAACGTCCGTCGGCAATTCGTCGAATTGTTTGTTATCGATCAGTTCTTGGATTTTTTCGTCGCTTTTGCCGAATATGCCGAACATCGTTTGCTCCTGAGAAATCTTGATTGGCGGGCATTATGCCATGCTTTTACGGACTTGGAAGCGACAGATGTGTGTTTCTGTGGCTTGTTTCATAGGACCGTTTCCGACAAGTTATTTCTCAATACCTATCGCGTTAATTTATGGAAATCAGTTCTAATGTCCCCCAAAGAGATCGTTGAGAAACTTCTGCAATCCGCCAAATTGATTCACACCCCATCAGGAGATGGCGACATGGTTTGGCAGGCGTGGGGCGAACCCACGCAACGGCCACCTTTGTTATTGCTTCACGGTGGATTTGGTTCTTGGACCCATTGGCTTGCCAACGTCGAGGCATTGTCACAGGACCGTCTGGTTGTCACATGCGATATGCCGGGCTTGGGCGACAGCGCATCTGCCCCTGGTGAACTTGCCCCTGATATAATTGCAGCACCTATTATTGCAGGCCTTGATCAAGTGTTCGGCAAAGATGTCCCATTTGATCTGGCCGGTTTCAGTTTTGGTGGGTTGATTGGATCACGCGTCGCAGCAGCTGTGGGCAATCGTTGTCGTACGTTCATTGCTGTCGGTGCCAGCGGGTTTGAAGGACTCCATGTCCGTGTGCTGGGAATTGAAGTCCCGGCCAAGGATGCATCGGATGATGAAAAAAATACGATCCATCGCAGCAACCTGAACATTTTGCTGCTGTGGGACGAGGCAAACATTGATGATGTTGCGATTTATACGCACCGCAAGAACGTGGCACGTTCGCGGGTACGGTCGCGCCCAATGTCATTGGGAAACCATTTGGTCGATGCACTGCCACGAATATCCGCAAAAATGGCAGGAATTTGGGGTGTGCACGATGCGACGGCGGGAGGGCGCGAGCAAATCATGGAACGCCAAGACGTGTTCCGACGATTCCAGCCGGATGCAGAGGTCAAGATTATCGAAGATGCCGGTCACTGGGTGATGTATGAGCGTCCAGAGGAATTCAACGCCATGCTTTTAGCGATGTTAGATAACGTCTAGAGATCGGTTCAGAAATTTATGTTCGAGGATTACGTTTTGCCAAAGCCTCTGCATACGCGTTGAGGCTGGTTTCAAGACTGCGGGACCGATCCATGGTCTGACGTGTTTCAGAAGCATAAGGTGTTTCTGATAACAGTTTGAACATCCAGGCTGCGCCGTCATGAAAATCACCCGTGACTCCGGCTTCGCGGAATGTTTTGGCGATTTCTTCCATTTCACCAATCCAGCGCCCACTGTCTGCAGGCAGGGCGGAGACCATGCGTCGCATATTATCGAGTGTTGGTGATTGCGAATGTTCAAACTCAGCGATCAATTCATTGAGTAATCCATTGCGTTCCGCAGTCAAAAGCACGGATGTCCAAAGTGTCCAACTGCCCTTGGTCAGACCCGCATAGGCCATTTTCATGGCTGATGCTTTGCCGATTTCTGCGCCTAAGCTAATGACTTTAAAACCCTTGCCGTCCAAGGCTTCCATCGCAGTGGTATCGGGACCTGACACATAGAACCGCGTGCCATCACTTTTGTTGGGGGCCAAGCCAATGATCCCGGCATCGATGAAGCTGGCCCCCGCAGCTTGAATGATGTCGCCAACCGCTGTCGTGGTCGCCGGTGAAATGGCATTACAATCGACATATACAGGTGTTTTTCCGGTGCGTGTCATGGCAGCCGCAACGTTTGTGGCCTGCTCGATGGCCGCACTGGGTGGCAAAATCGATAACACCAAGTCGGATGCTGCGATTGCGGCATCAAGGGTGCCCAGGTCTTCGACTTTCCCAGTTTCTGCCAGCTTATGTGAGCGCTCGGAGCGTCCTTCTAGCGCTGTTACCGTTCGGTATCCATGATCCCTTAGAACCAAGCCGACGCCATGTCCCATGTCGCCGGGCATCAATATGCAAATTGTTTCAGTCATCAGGCTGCAAACTCCGTCAGCAGTTGTCCGGCTTTGGGTGTGTCGTTCATTAAACCCGATGCATCTGCAACACGTTCACCGTTGATCCAAACGCCGTGTACACCGACGGCATCTGTAGTTAATCGATGCGCATTCGCTGGCAGGTCGAAAATTCGTTTTTTCTGGCCGCGATTGATTGACTTGGAGTCAAACAACATCAGATCTGCGGCAAAGTCTGCCTTGATCAACCCGCGGCCCTGAATGCCAAAAATCTGAGCGGCCTTGCCTGTCAATTCATGGACCGCATTGGTCATCGACATTTTACCCAGGTCCCGCGACCAATGCCCCAACAACCGCAATCCAAATCCGGCATCACAGAAGAACGTCAGATGCGCACCCGCATCCGATAACCCCAATGACGCAGCGGGATGGGTCAGCATCTTGCCGACAGCATCTTCGTCTGAATTCAATAACACAGCGGTGAAGATGGTCTCTAAGTCTTCGGATAGCGCGATGTCGAGCAGCGCATCAAGTGGATCGGCGTTCTGATCGGCTGCGATGTCTGCCAAGGTTCGATGTTCGAGGTGGCGGTTTTCATCCTGGGCGGTTTCGGTGACTTCGATCTTGTCCCATTCCCCATTGAACAATCGCACCCCTGCAGGGGCAGCCAACTCATCGCGAATGGCTTGGCGCAACGCAGGATCTGCCAATGATTTTCGAAGCTCTGCCGCATCCAGTTTCATCAACGGCTGCCATGCGTTCAGGCCTTCGAGTGGGTAAGCTGAATTCAGTGTGAAATCCATAGTGAGGGGACAACACGAAACTTGCCCCCATAGTTCATGCCCGCGCGCACGGGCATCGGCGATCTTTGCCAGCTCGTCCAGGGTCCCCGTGGGGTTGGTTGAATTGTGCAGCAGTGCCGCAATCATGATGGGGCGCCCGGTTTTCGATGCCAATTCTTCAAGGTATGGGACATCGGTCCGATTGCCCTTGGTCAGCATGAATATACCGCGACCTGATTTAGCCATAGCGCTGACAAGGGCGAGGAGTTCGTTATCATCAGCCAAGCGTGACGGCATGGGTACGCCGCCCCAGCCGTTGTGTTGTGGGGCCGTGGATGTGGCAAAGCCAATGGCCCCGGCAGCCATGCCAGCCTCAACGATGTCGCACATCTGCTTAACTTCGTCAGGGGTCGCCGCACGTTCGGTTGCAGCAGCACCCATGACATATGTCCGGATCGAACTATGACCCAAGAAGCAGGCCACATTTGGGACCGTGCCCTTTTTCGCCAGCATGGCGACATAATCGGGGAATGTCTCAAAACCCCAATCGATGCCATCGCGAAGGGCGTCCAAAGACATCCCCTCGACCTGTGTCAGGTTTTTCATGACAATTTCGCGGTCGGCTTCTTTGCAGGGCGCAATAGTGAAACCACAATTGCCCATGACCACGGTTGTCACCCCAAGGGCAGGGGACGGGCGTACGGTGGGATCCCACGTGACTTGTGCATCGAAATGGGTGTGCGTGTCGATGATACCCGGCATCAGGGAGAGGCCTGTGGCATCAATCACCTCTGCATCGGGTGCATCTATTTCAGGGCCCACTGCAGCAATTTGGCCATCGCGAACCCATACATCGGTATTGGCCTGCGCGTCGCTGCCCGTGCCGTCAAAAACCTCGGCGTTTCGAATAATGAAATTCATAGAAGTCTCTAATCTTTATCGGAATGTCCGAGGTCTTTGCCAGGGGCAATGGCATCACGAACCAATTGCTTAAGCTCTTTGCTTTCAGGGAATTTGCCGTCGTTGGCACTACGGTCATACAGGACCGTGCCGTCTGCCATTTGAATGCGGAAAACACCGCCATCATCTGGAACAAGTGACAAAGCCCCCAAATCCTCACCGAATGTGAACAGGAGTTCCTGCGCCATCCATGTGGCACGAAGGACGAACCTACATGTACTGCAATAGTGAATTTCTACTGTCGGCTTGGCCATTTTTCCCCCAGCAATTTTTATGATTGTTAACTAAGGTTGCCTTTCAGCCGGGGTAGACGTCAACGCTGTTTTCATTAAACAAAAGAAAGATTGTTGTGCCTGGGCGTTAATGAAACACCCCCTCATCTAACCTCTCCCCCTTAATAGGGGGAGGAATAAGATCGAGGCATATTGATTCAGGGTCCATCTCCTACATGTAATGGGGGAGAGGATAGGCCTGCCCTCGCGAAGGCGAGGGTGAGGGGGTTAATCCTCTTTCTTCTGACCGATCTTAGTTTCTTGGCCTTTGATCAGGCGCTGGATATTAGGTTTGTGGCGAACCAGCGAGAGCACTGTCAAGCCACCCGCCATGTAGACCAGCATGATGTTGCCGTCGAACCAGTAAGCGATAAATGGTGATGCGGCGATTGACGCCATGGACGCCAATGACGAGAACCGGAACATGCCTGCGACCAGCAGCCACACGGCGCAGCTCAAAACCCCGACTGGCCAAGAAATGACCAGCAATGTGCCGAGCGATGTGGCGACACCTTTGCCACCCTTGAACTTCAACCAAACGGGGAAGTTATGGCCAACGACGGCTGCGAAACCCGCAATTAATCCGGCTTCTACGCTGGCGTTCATAAACAGCCATGCTGCAAATCCGCCCTTGGATGCATCCAAGATAAGTGTCAAAAATGCGGCGAATTTGTTGCCGGTTCGCAGCACGTTCGTGGCCCCGATGTTGCCGGAGCCGACATCACGGATATCCCCGCCGCCCGTGATCCGGACGAGCACCAATCCCCATGGGATAGAGCCCAAGACGTAGCCGAAACTGGCAGCCAAAATTATGGCGAGTGTGGGGTCCAAGCTTTCCATGGGTTAGTCTGAAACGTAGACCGTTCTGCCGTCAACTACGGTCCGCTCAACAGCGCCTTGAACCAATCTGCCGTCGAACGGCGTGTTTTTGGATTTGCTGAGGAGTTTGTCGGCCTCGACCTTCCAGCCGCGATCGGGATCAAAGATCATCAGGTCAGCCGGGCGTCCCCGCGAGAGCTTGCCAGAACGCAATCCCAGCAGGTCAGCCGGGCGAGATGAAATCAGACCGAGGGCTTTTAACAAGGACATATGCCCGTTGTGATAAAGCTCCAACGTGACGGGTAGAAGTGTTTCAAGACCGACACCACCAGCTGCGGCATTGGCGAACGGCAGGCGTTTTGATTCTTCATCCTGGGGCATATGGTCGGATGCGATGCAATCGATGGTGCCGTCTTTGATTCCTTCGACGATGGCGCGACGATCAGTTTCATCACGCAGCGGCGGCGACAATTTTGCAAAAGTCCGGTAATCGCCAATCGCGACTTCGTTGAGGGCGAAATATGGCGGAGATGCGTCACAGGTGACGGGCAGGCCACGGGCTTTGGCCCCGCGAATGACTTCAACCGCGTCAGACGTAGAAATATGTGCGATATGCAGCCGACCACCGGTGAGTTCTACCAAACGAATATCGCGCTCTATCATGATGATTTCGGCTTCGCGTGGGATGCCGGTTAATCCCAGGCGTGTGGCCGTTTCGCCCGCGTTCATGACACCCCCCATCGCAAGGGATGGCTCTTCTGGGTGCTGGCAGATCATCAGATCAAAAGTGCGCGCATACATCAACGCGCGGCGCATGACCTGGGCGTTTTTAATCGGGGTTAAGCCGTCGGTGAATGCGACGGCGCCTGATTCAGCCAGCATGCCCAACTCGGCAATTTCCTTGCCAGCCAGGCCTTTGGTGACGGCGCCGTATGGATATACTTTTGTGAGGCCCTGCAGGCGTGCACGCCGTGCGACGAATTCAACGACTGACATATCGTCAATCACGGGTTCTGTATTGGGCAGGCATACCATCGATGTGATGCCGCCCTTGGTCGCGGCACGTCCGGCAGATGCCAGGGTTTCTTTGTGCTCTTCGCCGGGTTCGCCCAAATGAACCCGCATATCGACCAGGCCAGGTGCCAGGCACAGGCCTTCGCAATCGATGACGGTCACGCCTTCGAGTGCAACATTGGCGGTGACGTGCGGGCCGACATCCTTGATGATCTCGCCTTCGCTGAGCAAGCCACCTGTCGTATCCAAACCAGACGCAGGGTCTAACAGGCGCGCATTGATGTATGCGACCCGTCCCGGTGCGCGGTCAGCTTTGACGGCCATCAGAGGTTCCTCTGCGGTATTCTGTCGAGGTTCGCGGTCAGGATTTCCAAAGCGGCCATCCGAACGGCGACGCCCATTTCAACCTGTTCATGAATAGCGCTTCGACCAAAGTCATCTGCGACTTCACTATCGATCTCTACGCCCCTGTTCATGGGGCCGGGGTGCATAATCAGTGCATCGGCTTTTGCGCCTTCTAATTTTGCATAGTCCAACCCAAAGAAGTGGAAGTACTCACGAACCGATGGGAAGTAGTTGCCGTGCATGCGCTCTTGTTGAAGGCGCAACATCATCACGATATCGCAGTCTTTCAGGCCTTCGCGCATGTCGTTGAAGACTTCGACGCCCATGTGCTCAATCCCGGTCGGGATCAACGTGCGGGGTGCGATCAGGCGGACGCGGGCGCCCATGGTCGTCAAAAGATGGATGTTTGAGCGGGCGACGCGGGAATGCAGGATGTCACCGCATATGGCGACCCGCAGGCCCTGAATCTTGCCAACCCGCCGACGGATGGTGAGTGCATCAAGCAATGCTTGCGTCGGATGTTCGTGTGCCCCATCGCCGCCATTGATGACGGCGCAGTTCACTTTTTCTGATAATAGTTTCACAGACCCAGATTCCGGGTGACGTACAACCAGCACATCGGGGTGCATGGCGTTCAGCGTCATCGCCGTATCGATCAGGGTTTCACCCTTTTTGACGGAGCTGGTGGCCACCGACATGTTGATCACATCACCGCCCAGACGTTTGCCTGCCAACTCGAACGATGTGCGGGTCCGCGTCGAATCTTCAAAGAAAAGGTTGATGATGGTGCGTCCGCTGAGGACTGCGCGCTTCTTGTTGGTTTGCCGATTCTGTTCGACGTAACTCTCGGCGCGATCAAGAAGGGCGGTAATTTCAATGGGATTCAGACCCTCAATGCCGAGGAGGTGTTTGTGCGGATAACCGAATTCGTCCGTGTCTGCGTCCATGGGC